>WNGD01004050.1_pt1 | contig 15344 bp, 16 predicted proteins | sample 5400671 | NCBI WGS metagenome assembly WNGD01 (sample SAMN13153369, study PRJNA577476) | soil metagenome | isolation source: 40 cm soil or saprolite under grassland replicate 2 | place: USA:California | collected 2016-06-15 | reverse complement strand
CTGACGGTTATGTCTATGGCATCGCGTCTTCGAGCAGTGGCACCTATGCCTTTGTCTTTAATCCGGCAACGGGGAAGTTTATCAACGGTGGTACTCTGCTTCCTTTCTCAGGAGCCATCTATAACAGCGCTGTTCTCTATAAGGGGAAGATCTGGGGACTTACGTCTCAGGGCGTCTTCTCGATCGATTCTACCAATATGAGCAAAGTGACGTTAAGCAAGAGCCCGGCTACGGTTACCGCTGGTTTTGTTCTACGCGGGAGTATATTGTACTTTGCTTCAAACAGTAGTCTCTGGTCGTATAAGCTCCCTTGACAGCCTTTTTTCAGGAGGTTTTCGGGGAGCAGGGATGTCGTCATCAAATGTGGCACGGAGATCCCCTCGCGATCGGCCACGGGAGGCGCGTCCCGCCTCTCCTTTCCGGTTTCGCAGAGGGCAATCAGAATAGATGCATAGCACATTTAGAAAAGGAGAAATCATAATGACAAAGAGCACGGCCCCGAAAAATCGGCCCTCCTGCTCTGCTTCTTCTTTGAAAAAGAACTATTAGTCCGGCACGCGCAGGACAATCTTGCCACGCGTGTGCCCTCGCGCTCCTTGCTCGTACGTCTGGCGTGCCGCCGCGACTCTTAAGCGTGTCAGTCGAAACCAAAGATTCCAGTGTAAATCATGAAATGAAATGATTTACACAAATGGCTCTCTGCAGCAGTAGATGGCAATTGACCCACTAATACTACAGCCGCACTTAGCCGGGAACAGCCACGTAGAGAAGGCTTCCCAGGCTCGGTTGTCAACAAAAACTCTACAATGGCAACGAGCCACTGAAGCTGTCCCATTTCTAAGTGCGGCTGTAGTATTAGCGAGGCGTTGACCCATCTGGCGTAAAGGGAGCACCATGACCAGGCACGATCAGGCTTGCCACCCGCAATATCCGCTCTCGATTCCGATGCAGTGCAGCCATATCGCTGGCAAACGGGTCATCAGCAGGCCCAGAAGCAGTCCACCACAGGTGAGTGAACGCAACCACACCATCGGGCGTTCCAACCAGCGTCGTAATATCTTGCGGACTATGCCCGGGCGTCTCAATTAGCCGAATGGAAGAAGACAGATCAAACTTTTCCGCAGGGCGACTCTGCCACCTATCGCCCTGATAGAAGGCCCAAAAGTCGTGAAAACGCGCATTCGGAAACCAGGCAGCATTGAGGGTATGGTCGGGATGATGGTGGGAGAAGATCACATCAGTGATGGCAGTGGGTGACTCCCCCAATGTAGCCAGTGGCTCTAGCACGACTCTGGGATCAGGCACCATGCCTGGATCAATGATTACACGCACATCACCCTCTCGCACGAATGCGACCGTTGACGCAACACTGTGCACATTCGTGGTAGTATTTAAGTGCGCATACCCGTGAAAGAGAATATGCACCTCAGCGGATGATGCCCCTGGTCGATCATCGTTTGTTGCCATGTTTCAGCTCTCCTTCTATGTGGATGTTCCAAGATACCTCCAAGAGATTAGTATACTCTCTTCCACCACAGTGTTGCAATAGTCAATCAGTCTTGAAACTGTTCAGACTTGATCTGGGGCAGGTCACGATCCGATGTTCCACGATCTGTGTGGCAATGGCACGTTGACGCTCATGATTGTGCCTGGCACCTCGTTTTTTGCGTGGCTTCTTTTATATCACTGCGTATCTTGTTGAGCTTCTCATCAAATATTTGGAAGAGCCCTGCTGTGACTGAACCATACACGTGTATGGCGAGCAGCATGAATATTTATGTGTTGTATTTGGGATACAGCAGTGTATGAATGTGATGAGTTTGTATACTGATGAGTGTATCCTTATTCATTAAAGAATGTTTACCACAAGAAAGGAGACGCACAATGAGCGGACGGATCTTTAACGCAACAGTCAAGTGCTTCGAAGATAATCACTGGAAATATTTATGGATAGAGATGGCAGGAGAGACCAGGCTCTTCATGCAGGTGAGGATGAAAAACGGCGACTTTCTCTGCACAACCAGTGTACGAGAAGACAGGGACGAGTTTGTTTTCTCGACCTACTACGGATTGGAAGTTCCAGCCGGCAAATGGCAGGATGTAGCAGAGTTTTTGACACGGGCAAATGACAACCTGTCGAGAGGCAACTTCGAGCTGGACAGGGAAAACGGCGAGGTATACTTCAGAACAAGCGGCAACGGAGTAGGCCAACCCCTCAACTCATCTACAATCGGACAAATCGTCTGGAGAGGTCTTTCAACAGCAGACCGCTATCTGCCACGGCTCCGAGCCGTGATTGCAGACGACAGGCCCTCAGCTCAAGCAACCGCTCTTATCGCAGGCACAGTTGGATGAAGGCCAATCCATTTCAGGGAATGATCTTCTTGTAGAGATCGGGTTCACCCCTTCCAGGCACTAATGATGATTGGTACGAAGAGAATCAACTCAGCCTGGAGCCATGGTCTGAAGAGGAAGCAGCTGATTGACACATACAATAAACTGAAGACAGAAGGGCTGGTAGTCTAAATACCAGCCCTTTTGCAATTCGCCTTCACCGAACAACCCGGCGCTCATCCGAACACCATTGCCGAACATGTGCTATACTGTTCGGAATGCAACGGGTAAGAGAGTGAGCTTCCTGCGATGAGCGACATGACACCGGTGCCTCCTTCCATAGAAGGTCAGATCCTGACCTACCAACAAGATGAGCAAGCCCAGACGCTGATGATCGGAACGCCCGCCTGGTATAGCTGGCTGCAGACAGCTACGACGTTCACCTTTACCAACGACAAAGGAACATTCACCGCGCGCCGCGAGCAGGCAGGCAATAAGCGCGGTGGCTGGTACTGGCGCGCCTACCACAAGCACGCGGGCAAACGTCGTCGTGTGTACCTCGGCAGGTCGCAGGAGGTGACGCGGGTGGGCCACGGGATCTCCCTGCTCGCCAGCAGACCCTGCGCCAGACCATCGCCTGGAGCTACGATCTGCTCTCTCACGAGGAGCAGCGCCTCTTTCGCCTGCTTTCCGTCTTCGTCGACGGGTGTACGCTAGAAGCGGCGGAGGCGGTGTACAGCATGCTGGGGGGCGAGCGCGCACAGGTGTTGGACGAGGTGACGTCCCTGCTCGACAAGCACTTGCTCTACCAGGGCGAGCAGGGTGATCATTCCCCACGCTTGCTGCTGCACGAGACGATTCGCGAGTATGGTCTGGAAGCCCTCGTCGCTACCCAGGAACTGGAGATGGCTCGACAGGTCCACGCGGAGTATTACCTGCCACGTTCAGAGCCGTCGCAGAATACGTTCAATTGCCGATGCCTCATCATGCTCAGCGTGCTAGACTCTCATCGTAGATGATGAAGACAGAAGGAGGTATAAGAAAATGAGACCAGTCGAAATCCTGTTGTTATTGGCCAATCTCCTAACATTTTTGATGTTAGCAGTACCACGACTCCACGCCGCACGCTGGAGGGGGGGCGTAGTATTCATCACACTCTCTCTCGCAGTTGTCCAGGTCCTCATGGAAGGGCCACGGTGGCAAATGGCTCCAGCATACGTGCTGACGGGACTTTTCTTGCTCGTTTGGGTGTTGCAGAGCGTTGCGCCAGTGGGTGGAATCGTCAAACAGATACGAACCAATCGATGGGTCATGGGTTTTGCCCTCATCCTGGGCGTCATTGGCATAGGACTGGCTGCCGCTCTTCCCATCGTTCTCCCTGTCTTTCATTTCCCTCGCCCTGGCGGACCATACGAAATCGGTACAGTAACCTATCATTGGACGGACGTCAGTCGTCGCGAGGTTTTCAGTCCTGACAACACTATGCGTCGTGAGCTGATGGTGCAGGTGTGGTATCCAGCCAGGAAGGGTTCATCCTTCTCGCATGCTCCGTATATACCAGATGCCGATGCTGTGACCACAGCTGAGGCGCGGCTGCACCATCTTCCAGATTTCTCCCTTCAATACCTCAAATACGTGACGACGAATGCTGCTGAGTCTGTGCCCGTAGCGGATGATCAATCCAGCTACCCGGTGCTCATTTACCTCGAAGGACTCACTGGCTATCGTCAGCTGAGCACCTTTCAGGTTGAGGAGCTGGTCTCGCATGGCTACATCGTCGTGGGCATTGATCAGCCAGGAGGTGCCGCGACGGTGGTGTTCCCAGATGGACATCAAATAGCTATAACCGGACTCGTCACTCAGATACAGTCTTTGGTCGACCAGAGTCTCAGTCCGACCGAAAAAGCGCCACAGCTCAACGGTCAGACATTCAAGGACGGGATTATCCCGTATTTTGCCCAGGATGTTAGCTTCACGCTTGATCAGCTTGCTTCTCTCAATACGAGAGACCCGAGGAGCATCCTGACCGGGAAACTGGATCTGGAGCATATCGGTATGTTTGGAATCTCACTCGGCGGTATGGTTGGTGCCGAGGCCTGCTTGAAAGACCCACGCCTCAAGGCCTGCCTGGTGATGGACGTTGCTATGACCGCCGATGTGGTGCATTCGGGCTTGCGACAGCCCAGCATGTGGATTACTCGACCGGCAGACACGATGCGGCTGGAAAGACAAAAAGATGGCGGCTGGGCAGAGAAGGATATCGAGCAAACCCAGACCACGATGCGCGCGGTGTATAACCGTTTGCCAGCAGATGGCTACTTCGTGCAGGTACCTGGGATGTTCCACATCGATTTCACTGACCTTGACCTTCTCTCACCGATTTTCATACCTGGCTTCAGCGGCGGGCCGATCGGCAGCCAGCGGGCGCATGAGATCGTCAATGCGTACTCGGTCGCCTTCTTCGACAAACACCTCAAGGGTGAGCCGCAAGCGCTGCTTGATGGGCCGGCGGCACACTATCCTGAAGTCATCTTCGAAAAGCGTGGGCCATAATCGGCTCCCGTCGTTCGTCCCTGGGTTCTCTCCCATGTTGACGGACGTGTTCAGAGGCTATTGCGGCTTTGCTTCGGGTTCGGAGATCAGCGGGTCGGCCTGACGGTGAATGAGTTTCCAGGTGTTGCCTTCGCGGCGGAAGAGTTCGGTAACGCGCAGGTTGAAGGGGACGGCCTCTGGTCTGCCGCGCAGGTGAGCAGTGGCGCGCTGGAAACCGACCCAGTAAGCGAGGCCGTCGCTGGCCGCCATGTGCAGGATCTCAAGCTGACTCTGGCCGCCGCTCTCGAAGGTCGTGGCGTCCTGTTCGTATTGTGACCAGACTGCTTCAGCGCCCTGGCGATAGCCTCCCAGTGGCCCGAAGAAGGTGGCGGGGGAGTGGCGAGCGACGATCTCGCCGAGTGGGGCAGCCAGGCCGCTAACGTAGGCACGCGCAACCTCGTCACGCTGTTTCATGAATTGCTCGAAATCGTGCTGATCGTTGTTCATTCTGCTTTCTCCTCATATGTGTTAGTGTAAGGTGTTTGCTGATTGCATATATCACTCATTCACCCACGCCCAGGCTTTTGTTCGCAGAACAGAATCACACCGATAGGCCTGCGGCGAGAGCCTGCTCTGGCGTCATGGCTCGTCCCTCTGCCCATACGGCAGCAAAGGCCTCCTCATCCACCTGGGCGCGTGCGGTAGCCAGAGACTGCTCACACAACAGACGCATGGCGGATGGCCTGGGGACACCGCAAGCTTCACGCACTGTCTCCACTGCTCCCCACAAGCGTACTCCCCAGGTGAGTTGTCCCTGCGCCACGACCACGACTGCCAGATTCTCCAGACAGTAGACCATCATCGATTGATCGTCTATTTTTCTGAAGAGCGCCAGGCTCTCCTCGAGCAGCGCATATGCCGTCACCGAATCGCCCTGCACAAAAGCGACCGAGCCCAGACCAAAGAGCCCGAGAGCGATGAAGCGCTGATACCCCATCTTCTTCGAGAGCGCCAGGCTCTCCTCTAGCAGGAAGCGGGCTCTGCTGTACTCGCCCTGGAAAAAGGCCACCATTCCCAATAAGAACTCCCCAAAAGACTCGATGCCTTTGTCCCCTACTTCCCTGGAAAGCACCAGGCTCTCCTCGAGCAGAGCGCGTGCTCTCTCAAGATCTCCTGCGGACCAGAAGAGCATCCGAGCCCAGACAAACAGTGCGTTGGCGATACCCCTCTTGTCTCCCACCTCCCTATAGAGCGCCAGACTCTCCTCGACCAGGAAGCGTGCTCTACTGTACTCGCCCTGTTCCACGGCTACCGACGCCAATTTCTCAAGCGAGATGGCGATGCCCCAGGTATCATCTACCACTCTGAAGAGCGCCAGGGCCTCCTCCAGCCGCGAGCGTGAACGTGCCAGATCGCCTGTCACCCACCCGATCGCCCCCAGCCACAGGAGTGAAAGCGCGGTGCCTGGTGTATCTCCCAGTTCCCGGAACAGTGCCAGGCTCTCTTCACACAACGCCATTGCCTGCTCATGGTCGCCCTGATTCCCCATGAGCACGCCAGCCCCGTTGAGCGCCTTGGCCCGTACCGCTGCCGCAACTCCTTCACGTGCTGCCAGGGCCTGCGAAAGCTCGGTGCGCCCCTCATTCCAATGACCACGTATCATCCAGAAGTGCCACAGCGCTCCGCCCAGGCGCAGGGCCATCTCCCTCTCTCCGTGCTCTCTCAACCATCGCAACGCTGCCCGCAGGTTATCATGTTCTGCCTCCAATCGTGCCAGCCACACGGCTTGTTGTGCGTTCCTGAGTTGTGGTTCGGCCTGCTCCGCGAGGTGCAGGTAATAGGTCGCATGAGCGTGCCGTGTTTCCTCCAATGCTCCGCTTTTTGCCAGGCACTCCAATCCATACTCGCGGATCGTCTCCAGCATCAGCAGGCGCGGCTCCTCCCCTTCCAGCTCGCTCTGCCGCAGTAAGCTCTTATCGATGAGCGAGGCCACTCCCTCGAACACCGACCCCGTTGCATCTCCATCGCCACCAGGAGCACAGACCACTTCTGCAGCCTCGAGCGTGCAGCCACCGACAAAGATGGAGAGCCGTTGGAAGAGCTGCTGCTCGTGTTCAGCTAACAACTGGTAACTCCACGCGATGGTGTTGCGCAGCGTCTGTTGCCGCGCTGGCACGTCCCATGCCCCACTCGTCAAGACCGTCAACCGCTGGCCGAGCCGAGCGAGCAGCACCTGTGGTGGGAGCATCTTGAGACGCGCCGCGGCCAGCTCGATCGCTAACGGCAACCCATCCAGGCGGACGCAGATTTCTGCCACGGCTGGAGCGTTGGCAGTGGTCACCTCGAACTGGGGCCTCGCTGCCTGGGCGCGTTGGATGAACAGGGCCACCGCCTCGTACTGTGAGAGGGCCAGCAGATCGGGCAGGCGCTGGGGATCAGGCAGAGAGAGCGGTGGGACGGCAAACTCCTGCTCCCCGCGCACATGCAGCACTTCCCGGCTTGTCACCAGCACCTTGAGCTGTGGACAGGCGGCCAGCAGGGTTGCCACATGCACCCCTGCACCGACCACCTGCTCAAAGTTGTCCAGCAGCAGCAGCACCTGTTTCTCTCGCAGAAAGGCGTTCACCAGGTCGAGCAGCGCTTGATCGGCGACTTCTTTGATATGGAGCGTCTGGGCGATGGTCGGCACCACTAACGCGGGATCACTGATGGGAGCCAGATTCACAAAAAACACGCCGTCGAGGAAGACCTCGCTGAGTTCGGCTGCGACCTGGAGCGCCATCCTGGTTTTCCCGGTGCCGCCGGGTCCGGTCAGGGTGAGCAGACGCACGCTCTCGCGTTGCAGGAGGTGCTGCACGGCGCTGACTTCCTGCTCGCGCCCGATGAACGGGGTGAATTGAATGGGCAGGTTGTTGGGGTGGCTCTCTAGGGTCTTGAGGGGCAGGAAATCAGCAGGCAAGTCGGCAATGAGCAACTGAAAGAGGTGGCTCTTATGCTGTAAGTCCTTGAGGCGGTGCGCTCCCAGGTCCTGTAAGCTCACTCCGTCAGGGAGATCATGCTCCACCAGGTCGCAGGTCGCCTGTGAGAGCAGGACCTGGCCGCCGTGGCCAACACCCATGATCCGTGCCGCGTGATGCACGTCCAGACCCACATACCCCTCAGCCGTTTGTGACGGTTCGCCCGTATGCAGACCCATGCGGACGCGCACGGTGATACCTTGTGGAAAGGCGTGGGAGGCGATGGTGCGTTGGGCAGCCACAGCCGCTGACACAGCATCGGTGGCGCGAGCAAAGGCCACAAAGAAGCTGTCTCCTTGTGTATCGACTTCCTGACCGTGATGCGCCTGGAAGGCACGACGCAGCAGGGTGCGGCAGTCTGCTAACACCTCCTCATAGACGGCACCCAACTGCTGAAGCAGGCGCGTGGAGCCCTCGATATCCGTGAAGAGCAAGGTGACGGTTCCCATGGGTAGACCATGTGAAGAGGATCGCCTCGCCGCGAAAGCCTGGTCTTCGCGAGCCTGCGCAGGGACGGTTCGTCCAGATGCGTCCTCCCTGCTTGCCTTTTTCAAGGCGCTGGCAAAGGCCTCGACGGACTTAAACCGCGCGTTGGGATCTTTGGCTAGCGCCTGAAACACCACGTGCTCCACCACAAACGGCAGCGTCGGGATCTTCTCACACAAGGAGGACGGGGCGGTGAGAGTCTGTTGAGCGGCAACTTCTATGTAGGAGCCGGAAAAGGGGCGCGAGCCCGCGAGCCATTCGTAGGCGACGACCCCCAGCGCATATTGATCGCTGGCGGGAATGGGATGGCCTTGCAGCTGCTCCGGGGCCATATAGGCCAGCGTGCCAGCTGACTGCTGGAGGACCTGCGAGCGAGCGCTGTGGGCCACGATCGCCAGGCCAAAGTCGGAGAGCCAGACCTGCTGGTAGTGTCCCAGCAGCAGATTCTCCGGCTTGAGGTCGCGGTGAATCAGCCGCTGCTCATGGGCATGCTGCAAAGCGGAGGCCACCTGCTTAACATAGGAGACGACGGTCTGCAAGGGCAGTTGCATCCCCCTGGGGTGGAGCTGGCGCAAGGTGCCACCCGGCGCATACTCCATGACGAAAAACGGAGTGTCTTCCTGCACGCCAAAGTCCAGGATCCGCACAATATGGGGATGCCGCAGGTGGGCCAGGGTGCGAGCCTCGCCCAGGAAGCCTTCCACCTCACTGTCATCCCACGGCCCATGGAGCACTTTGATGGCCGCCTGCATGTGCAGGTGCATATGCTCCCCCAGGTAGACAGAACCCCAGTGCCCCTGTCCCAGCAACTGGATGAGCCGATAGGCACCGAGCTGCTGACCGACGTGATCTGGCATCTGAGAACCTCCTTGAAATCGTGACCACAACGCCCGTTTTCCTCTCGAAAGCTATCTAGAGGGCATTCTTCTCCATTGCCTCGCGATAATACTGGTCTACCACGCCTGCATACTTTTGGAGCGTCTTGAGGTTCCGGTGGCCAGTGTTCTTTTGCACTTCAACAATGTTGGTGCCATGTGCCAGATGGTAGGTGACATGGGTCGCACGCAGGTGATGGACATGGCTCCATTTGACGTCGGCTCTCGCGGCAATCTGCTTGAACATCTTCTGCACGGCTCGGTTCTTGAGCGGTTCGCCCGACCTGGCTAAAAAGACCCCCTGGCCTGGCTCTGCGGTCTGACCTTGAGGTAGGCGCGGAGCGCCTCCACCGCCTTGCTGTTGAGCGCCAGCACCTTCTCGTCGCCGCCTTTCCTGACCACGCGCAACGACCCACCTCCGGCTTTGCCGCTCTTGCGCTCTGGAGGCAAGTCGAGGTCATCGAGGGTCAGCGCGGTCAGTTCGCTGAGCCGGATGCCGGTCTGCAACAACACCTGGAGAATCGCGACATTGCGCAGCGCCAGACTCCGCGCTCTGGCTCTGGCCTCTGGTGCATGGTGGGACTTCACCTGACCAGCCTCAAACAAGAGCGCCTTATACTGCGATTCCTTGAGGGGCTGCGGGTTCTTTTCGGGGATCTCATGCAGCACGATCGCCTCAAGCACGGTCGGGTCAAGGCCATGATGCTGGATCAGGAAGCGGACAAACACCCGCAGCGCTGCCGCTTTGCGATGGCGCGTCGAGAGTTCGAGTCCCCGCGTCTCCAGGTGCAGCTGGTAGCGTGTGAAGCTCTCGATGGTGATTTCATCGACGTAGGTGATCTGCTCGGCTGCCCAGGCTGCCCACTGGCGTACATCTAGCAGGTAGGATGTGCGGGTGTTGGGGCTGGCTCGCTTGCGGTTGGCAAGGCCATGGGTCGCGAAGTCGGAGAGGGCCTGCGCTATGGTTGTCCTGATCACAGTCTCACTCATGATTCTACCTCTCCCATAGAAGTACGTATAACCAATAGCGTTCTTGCGGTTATTGTACCCTGCGGTGCCCCAAATGTCAATATTGGTACGTAAGCCTGGTTTGCAAGCTCATACTCTGGACGTCTCCTACGAACAGGAGGGATATATCGGCTGGCTGGAGGACTGTCGGATCCTGTTTAAACTCTCCATGCCGTTTATTCGGGCTTGTCTACCTGTCACGCAAGAAGAACTCGATGCTCTGTATACCGGGTGCTGATCGAGATGCAACAAGAGACGTTTTGTGAGATTGGCTTTTCTCTCTCTGTCTGGGGAGCGAAGCCTGCATAACAAAGGGGAAGAGAAGGGAGTAGCGCGCATCATTTGCCACACTGTGCTCATCATGATTGTTCAACCAATCTCTCAAGGCAAAAAGTATCTCTATGTTGTCGGAGGCATTCTTTACAGCATTGCTTGATATATAACAACCTCTCTGAGAGCGCGCTTGGATTGAGCTCGCGAGTCGGTGAATAATGCACTTCCGGAGCCAATCGAGCAAATCTATTCAGGCGCACTCTCAGTTACTATTTGAGAATGTATGGCTGACTACGAGGTAGTTCAAGGTGAGTTCTCCTAATTAACTACATAAGGTAGTTTATGTGTGAAGCGAGGAATGTAAACTCCATTTCCTGAGTGTTGGACGATTCATCCGATACGGTTCCAAATCGGCTGGCATAGTTTGACTCGTCACGGCCTCAGCCAACAATTGTCCGAAGCGCATTCCAAAGGGCATCCCATGACCAGTGAACCCACCAACAAAGCAGGTATGAGGCACCTCTGGAGCCCAGTCCACAATTGGGTGCATGTCTGTTGTGCATCCAAGTGTTCCAGCCCAGCGTCGAACCACCTGTAATGGAGCAAGTGATGGAAAGAGCCGTGGCAGAATCTGTTCAATTGCTTCCTGTACCACTGTTGTCGGTTGAGTCTCCCACACGCCCAGATCCCCATTGGGCGCGACCGAGTTGCATCCACCGATCAGAATTGTACCATCGGGAGTCTGTTGCCAGTATTCCCCGTTCACTATACCCGCAGAAACACTTGTGGAAAACACTGGAGGGAGTGGTGCATACGCCAGCATCTGTTCACGCTCAGGCATGATGACATCGAACAAGGATGGCAACAATGTCCCTGTCCAGGCGTTGACAGCAACCACGGCTGTTCCAGCAGAGATGTCACCTCTTGTTGTGTGTAGGTGGACGGCGCTCCCTTCCGGTACGAGTTCGTGTACATCGGCTTGATAGGCTTGTGTGCCGTAACGCAAAGCGGCTTGAACCAACCCCTGGACCAGCCGGGCAGAATGGACAAGTCCCTGTCCAGGCAAGAAGCGTCCACCGAGAATGTCGGGGGCAAGAGGAGTCTTGATGAGTGCCTGTGTCTGCTCTCGATTGAGGAACTGTGCTGAGAAGCCATCGGCCTGAAGCAACTCGACTTCATGCATAGACTCTTCGACCTGCGGCTCACTCAATGTCAGCCGCAGTGAGCCCGGTTCCCGATAATCGCAGGCTATTCCCTCTTCCTCTACCACTTGACTTAGTAATGCTCTGCTTCTAGATGTGAGCGTCATTACCGCACGAGCCGTTTCCTGCCCGAACTGGTCAATAGCAGCAGGATAAGAGACAGCAGACCCTGCTCGTACAAAGCCGCCATTGCGACCTGTTGCGCCGTATGCTGGGGAGTGACGCTCAAGCAAGGCGACGCGTATCCCTGCACGAGCAAGCCAATAGCAGGTGGCTGCACCCAGCAGGCCACCTCCAATGACTGCTACGTCAACCGTTTCTGGCACTTCGGTGGAAAGAGAAAGGGGCTGAGATGTGTGTTGCCAGTGGGAGACAGAGTCGTGACTATCCATACTATCCTTTCTCGTTGGGAAGAGGTGTGTGAAAAAGATGGGTTCACTTCAGGAGGCTCTCTTGTTCCTCCGTTTCTTCTTTGCCAGGCCCCTAAGGCTTTTGCGGCTGATAGGTGAGGATCACGGTCCCTGTCCTGGTCGGTTTTGAAGAGAGGAGTTTCAATCTCTTGAGCCTGCCCCCATCTTTGAAGAGACGCTTTCCGTTGCCTGCAACAACAGGGTGGACCAGGAGGATCAGCTCATCGAGAAGGCCCTGTTCGAGCAGGGAATGGACCAGGGTGGGACTTCCGGCGGTGCCAATGTTCTTTCCTGGCAGCCGCTTCAGTTTAGCTATTTCCTGGGCGAGATCTCCCTTGATCAGTGTCGAGTTCTTCCATTCTTCGACACTGTCCAGGGTGGTCGAGAAGACGTACTTGGGTGTGGAGTTAATGAAGCTTGCAAATGGTTCATCAGTAGCGGTAGGCCAGTAGGATGCCCACTGCTGATAGGTCACCCGCCCCAGCAGGACAGCGTCCTGGGAGGTGAGCTGTTCCATCATGGCCTCCCCCATGTCCTCATCGAAGTGCTCTTGCCATTTCTCAGGCGATTCCACGACACCATCGAGTGTTATAAACAAACCTGCGACGACTTTTCTCATGATGCATACTCCTTTGATTCTGATCTCTTAAGAGACATTTTGAAAGCGTCGAGAGTATAGCATACGTGGTCGAAGAATACTTCTCCTCTCTTGCTCTCTTTCCCAGAGAACTTCCACATACCTGCCTGCGCAGAGAATCGCTCTCGCAGACTCAGGGCAACCTATACCTACCCCCCATAAGCGTCAAGGTAAGAGCGGTTGAGTTTGTTCCGTCGAGCCATTTCCCCGCGCGTGGCTCTCTCCTTCACTTGACGCCAATGGGGGTTGTTCCGTCGAGCCGCTCGCAGGGCGACCGCAAGGGTCAGCCCCTACAAAGAGAACGGCGGGTTGCTGAGGCCGAACGGATCTTTGTAGGGGCGCTTGACCCTTGCGGTCGCCCTGCGAGCCATTTCATCGCGCGTGGCTCTCTCCTTCACTTGACGCCAATGGGCAACCTATACCTACCCCCCTACACCTCGACGCCCGAACGTGGCTCATGCGCCACCGCCGGATCGGCAGGCGGCGGTTCCAACCTCGTCTGATATGGCTCGCCTGTCTCTATCGCGCGCTGCATCTCGTCGTATATTTCTAGAATGACCTGCTTTGTGCGATACTCGCCCAGTTGCTTGACTTCCTTCTCCCTCCACACACGGAACGTATCCATGATGTAATCTACATCGTCGTACCCTATGCCGTAGAGATGGAAATAGGCGGCGTCGAGTTCGCAGCGTAACAAGAAACGCCGCTCTTCGTCCCAGCGATAGGGCGGGCCGTCATAGCCACAATCTCTGGCGAAGGGTTCGAGATCCCACGCGGTGTAGGTGAGTTCGAGGGCGCGAGGGAAAATCCATGTTGCTAGAGAGGCTAGACTATCCCAGCTACAAGAAATCTCATATTCCTTTGAAGGTAACATAGGAAGTTGTTTCATGATAAAGTATTTTAAATGACTCCCGCCTAATTTTTGTCTAGCAATATAATCAAAAACTACAGAAGAACCATTACTAGCAAGACACAACAATTTGGACACTTCTTTATGCTTCAACACAACTGTATGAAGGGTGTCTCCACACGCCACTACAGGAATGATGCTGAATATAGCTGTTCTCAGAACGGCAGCATTGGTTATATCACGAAAGACAAGGAGACCAGTTCGTCCATCATTTATAAGATTTGGACCATGTGATCTGTGAACCCAATATCTAGATATTGTTAGTAGGGATGGATCTGCATGTTGGAGTGAACTGAGTTCTGGAAGCTTCCCTTGATTCGCCTGTGCCTGGGTTTGTCCTTCATACGTCCCAAAACGATGATCGAAGTGCCAAACCATCTTGCCTTCATACAAAGGCAAACATTGCTCTCCCTCCTTATAAAAAATATTCCCCTTGAGTTTCCATCCGTCCTTTTCTAACTGTACACGAGAACGGAACAAATGAGAATCGTTTGCCATATGAAACATGGTAAGGAAGGAAATACCCCATGGATTCTCCTCAGGCGATCCCTCTTTTATAAGAACCGGCATACGCTCATATATTGCTTTTGTTAGCCTCATATCTCGTTTCGAGCGGAATATTGGGCAAGTATGGGTGTTTGGATTAAGCAATGCTATGTCAGCGGCAGAGAGTGAGAAGTGACGATTAGCATCCTGTAAATAAGATGTCTGGCGTGCGAAACAGAAATAGTTAGCAGGCAGAATTTTGTAGAATGATGGATCTCATGAAAGATAAACTCTTCATTTTCAAAACTGTACAAACTTGATAGTGCCTGTTTCTCTGTCAAATCTCTGAAAAAGAACTTCGTCGTATCATCTGTCGCAATTCCCGATGGCACAATACAGCCTAAGCGTCCGATAGAGCTGATCACAAGCCGCATATTCTCCGCAAAAATCGCATACGTATTCACATCACCTCGACCACACAAAGGATAGCGCCCACTATCGCGCACGAAATGACTCTCACCCGTTGCCTGGCGCTGATCATCCATAAAAGCCGCATACAATTCAGAATCATCATATGCCAGGGCAGCAATCATCCTGCGCCGTTGTGCAGCATTGGTAGCATCGGCAATCTGCGGGCGACGTGAGGCGAACCACTCTTTTTCCTGAATCTTTATGCGTTCCCACGGTGGATTCCCCAGCACCACGTCAAAGCCGCCGGACCAGCCAGCCAGCTCATTCTCCGGTTCCTCGCCCTTCGTCGGCACTCTAAACACGTCGGGGAAGGCCAGGTGCCAGTGGAAGAACTGGTATTGTTGCGCGAGACGCCTGATCTCGTCGCGCATCCAACTAGCGATATTATATGGATTTTCTTCAATCTTACGAAAAACTTCTTCTGTGATGGGATAGGCGAAGTCTTTTGTCTTTTTCCAGACGAAGGATGCGCACCATGCATCGGCCCATAAGCGTCCATTCTCGTAACTGCTCGACGAGAGCAGTTGTGCATAGTATTCCTGCTTGCGATGGATCTCCTCTACGGTATCGTCGCCCATCTGCTCAAGCTGCATCATACTGCTTACCAGGTCGCCCAGGCGGTCCCAGGGTTGCAACTCCTCGTCGAAGAGGGTGCGCACACCTATCCGTTGCGCCTTGTTTTTCTTTTTATATTCGCTGCATA
>WNGD01006774.1_pt1 | contig 15353 bp, 2 predicted proteins | sample 5400671 | NCBI WGS metagenome assembly WNGD01 (sample SAMN13153369, study PRJNA577476) | soil metagenome | isolation source: 40 cm soil or saprolite under grassland replicate 2 | place: USA:California | collected 2016-06-15 | reverse complement strand
CTGCCGTGAGCGGTACAACGACGACATTCACACAAACGCCCTCTGCAACTACAAGCTACTGTGCCATTGTCACGGACAGTGCATCTTCTCCCGTCACAAGGCAGACAGCTTCGCCTCGCACGGTAATCGTCAATCCGGCGCTTGTTGTGAACGCTCCTTCGGCCTCACCGTCGACCATCGACTCTGGCCAGTCGTCGACTCTCTCCGCCACGTTTAGCGGTGGTACTTCTCCCTACTCATGCCAGTGGCTCGTGGAGGCTCCAGGCTCAGGCAGCTACAGCAAACTTGGAAGCTCTCCTTCATGCACTTCGCCATTGTCCACATCAACGGGACCCCTTACAACGGTGGGCATATGGTCCTTCAAGTTACAGACAACTGACAGCTCCGGATTGCCCGTTACCGTGACTTCCGCTCCGGTTGGTGTGACTGTGAATGCAGCACTGTCCGCGCCCGGAATATCCGCAAACCCATCAACGACTACATCAGGTCGATCCTCAGTTCTCTCGACGACGACCTCATTCGGAGGCGGCACCTCTCCATACACGTGTCAATGGCTGAAGAAGGGACCGTTAGATTCAGGCTACGGTGATCTGGGACTTTCATTCCCCTGCAACACAGGCGACACGCCAAACTCGTCCACAGGCGTGTTGGACACTGCGGGGACCTGGTCCTTCCAACTCCAAGTGAACGACAGCAGCTCGCCTTCTGAGGTTGTCATCTCAGGCGCGGTTACGGTAAAGGTCAACGGACCCCTATCTGCCGGCGCCATAACTCCTAGCGCACCAGCCATCGACGCCGGTCAGTCGATCACCCTTACCGCAAACGCGGCCGGTGGAACAGCGCCTTACTCTTATCAGTGGTACACTGACAGTGCCTGCATAACTGCGATCACATCTGCCACCTCATCAACATACACAACTTCACCGACCTTGAACGCAACGTACACTTACAGGGTGACTGACGCAGCGTCGTCTTCGCAATGTTCGCCAGACGACACGGTCACAGTCAATCCTGCACTCGTGGCAGGAACCACAACTCCCTCAACCCCAACGATTGACAACCGCCAGTCAATCACGCTGACAGCAAATCCGTCGGGCGGAACGACCCCCTACTCCTACGGCTGGTACTCGGCTGCCGGGTGTCCAAGTGGAAGCCTGATCTCCGGAGCAAGCTCATCCACCTATCTCGCCTCGCCATCCTCAACCACGACATACTCCTACAAGATCACTGACTCGTCAAGCGGGACACCTTCTGCCTCGCAATGCTCGTTGAGCGACATCATTACGGTGAATCCTGCTCTCGCAGCGGGAGCGATCAGTCCTTCCGGACCAACCATTGATAGTGGTCAGTCGATCACCCTCACATCCCATGCATCAGGCGGGACACCACCGCTGTTATACCAATGGTACTCGGACAGCTCATGTCAGGCGCCATTACCCGGGACTACCTCGTCAACTTACACGGCGTCCCCAACCACGACCACGAGCTATTCGTACAAGGTAACAGATTCCGCATATTCTCCGGAAACGCTGTGCTCGGGCGGCGACCTAGTAACCGTCAGTCCCACGCTGTTCGCCGGCGACATTACTCCTTCTACTCCGTTGATCAACAGCGGCCAGAGTATCACTCTCTCGACCAACCCATCAGGTGGAACCACACCCTATCATTACCAGTGGTTCTCGGGGGCTAGCCCGAGTTGCTCGTCTGACACAACCCTTCTTGGCACAACACAGATCCAGAGCGTGTCCCCGGCAGCCAACACCTACTATTGCTACAGCGTTACTGACTCCGCTTTCGCCCCGTCCACTCAATCCTCAGCAACTGACCTGGTGACCACTAATACTATTCTCACCGCAGGTCCAATCACTCCATCCACTCCAGCTATTGACAATGGCCAGACAATCACTCTCTCGGCCAACCCATCGGGTGGAACCACGCCCTACCATTACCAGTGGTACCAGAGCGCGAGCCAAACATGCCCATCAGGCAGCCCACTACCGAGCACCGCATCCACGCTTTCAGTGTCACCCGCATCTAACACATACTACTGCTACACCGTGACTGACAGCTCGACCGGTAGCCCAGCCCCGAGCGCAACCTCACCCGCTACCTCGGTCAATGTGAACCCGGCCCTAGTAGCGGGCCTAATCACACCATCGAACCCAACCATCGACAACGGCCAGGGGATCGTCCTGACAGCGAATCCGCTGGGCGGAACCACGCCCTATCACTACCAGTGGTATTCAGACGGCACATGCACCAGCGCAATTCCCACAACATCTTCAGCAACCTACTCGGCATCACCCGACATCAATACGACATACTCGTACACGGTAGCCGACTCAGCCTACTCGCCGGTTTCACGCTGCTCGTCTGGTGATACTGTCACTGTCAATCCTGCCCTGGTTGCGCAAACAATTACCCCATCCGGTCAAACAATCGACAGCGGCCAGTCCATCACACTAACCACACACACATCAGGTGGAACCGGTGCGCTCTCCTATCTATGGTACTCGGACGGTTCGTGTACAACAACCATCGCTGGCGTGGCGGGCCCCGTGTATCAGGCCGCACCTACCGCAACTTCGACTTACTCGTACAAGGTGACCGACTCCGCCTACAAACCTGCTTCAGCCTGCTCACCCCCCGCCACAGTTACCGTAAATGTTCCACTGCTCTCAGGATCCATTACTCCAGCAATTCCCATAATCGACGCGGGCCAGTCAATCAACCTCACCTCCCATGCCTCAGGAGGAACATCTCCTCTCTCGTATCGATGGTACTCAGATGGAACCTGTTCTCTAGCGATACCCGGAGCGACTTCATCATTCTACGTAACCTCGCCTTCCATCGCAACCACATACGCCTACTTAGTCACTGACTCTGCTTACTCGCCCGTTTCTCAATGCTCGCCCGCCGATACAGTAACTGTCAGCCCTGACTTGGCAGCCGGTGGTATCACTCCTTTCGCCCCCACAATTGACAACGGCCAGCAAATTACTCTCGCTGCCAACCCATCCGGTGGCACTCAGCCCTACTCGTACCATTGGTACTTGGACGGTACGTGCACAAATTCTATCAGTGGCGCTGACTCCCCAACGTACATTGCATCGCCTTCCGTCGCAACTACATATTCCTACAGAGTCTCGGACTCTGCGAATTCACCAGAATCCAAATGCTCTACCGGCGACCTAGTCAACGTGAACTCAGCGCTTATCCCTGGGGCAATCACCCCCCCGGCTCCCACAATAGACAGCGGTCAAAGCGTGGTCTTGAAAGCTACCCCGTCTGGGGGGACGACGCCCTACACTTACCAATGGTACTCCGGCACGAGCGCCACTTGTTCGTCTGATGCAACCGTTCTGGGCACCTCTCCCGTCCAGGTGGTGTCGCCCACCTCTAGCACATACTACTGCTACACTGTGACCGACTCTGCGTTCACACACGCCACCCAGTCCTCCGCTACCGACCTCCTCACGGTAAACCCAGGACTGGTTGCAGGCGACATCACACCATCGAATCCTACTATCGACAGTGGTCAGAGTGTTGTTCTCACGGCCAACCCGTCAGGCGGCACTGCACCATATGCTTACCAGTGGTACTCCGGAACGAGTCCGGACTGTTCATCAGATACCGCCCCACTGGGCACATCTTCTTCGCAGACCGTGTCCTCTACAATATCAGCCTACTATTGTTACAAGGTAACTGATAGTTCGGCCGGCAATCCGGCAGCCAGCGCCAGCTCGACGACCGATCTCGTCACGGTCAGCTCCGCCCTGACAATTCCAACACTGACCGCTATTTCGCCTATAGACAACGGCCAAGCCACAGCTCTCGCAGTATCATGGTCTGGCGGTACCTCGCCCTTTACCGTGAATCTCTACACGAGCACGTCATCGGGCAGCTGCACAGGCCTTGTTCAGGTTCTACAGAATAGAGGCGTGACTGGCACATCAACTACGTTTTCACAATCGCCCTCTAGTCGTACAAGCTACTGCGCCTCAGTCACGGACAGCGCTTCTTCTGCTGTCACAAAGCAGACCACATCGCCTCATAGTGTGACGGTCAACGCTGCGCTCGTTGTGAAAACCATAGCGGCAGCGCCACCGACGATCGATATCGGGCAGTCTTCAACACTCTCCACTACCTTCAGTGGCGGTACGTCTCCTTACTCCTGCCAGTGGCTCCAGAAGGGTCCGAATGCGAGTGGATACAGCGATCTGGGTGGTTCTTCATCATGCGTCTCACCGGTATCCATTTCGACAGGAGTGCTTGCGACAAATGGCACATGGTCTTTCGAGCTGCAAGTCACGGACAGTTCGGGGTCTCCCGCAACAGTGGTCTCCACGGAGTCTACTTTAGTCGTCGCCATTACTCCGGGATCTCTTGAAATCTCTATCACGCCAACAACGATTGACGCAGGCCAATCATCAACTCTCTCAACACCATCTTCGCTCAGTGGTGGAGTTTCTCCCTACACATGTCAATGGCTTCAGAAGGCGCCCGGTGCCATCGTCTACGGCAACCTTGGCACTGCATTTTCCTGCAAGGCAGGCGATTCACCGAGCATCTCAACCGGCCCCTTGACCTTGGGAGCTTGGTCATTCGAACTCCAGGTGACTGACAACGCCTCTACGACCGTAACCTCGAACACCGCTGGTGTGACCGTCAATCCTGCACTTGTGGCCAATACAATCACCCCATCCTCTGCGACGATAGATAATGGTCAGTCGATTACTCTCGACTCCCACGCATCCGGCGGGATCCTCCCCCTCTTCTATCAATGGTACGCAGATAGCAAGTGCACGACGGCCATATCTGGCGCGACTTCGTCCGCCTACACCGCGTCGCCCACCGCAACCACTAGCTACTCGTACAAGGTGACAGACTCTGCCAACTCAGCCGTTTCACAGTGCTCGTCCGGCGACACAGTTATCGTCAACCCGACACTCTCGGCAGGTGCAATAACGCCGCTTTCGCCTACGATCGACAAAGGCCAGAATATCACGCTCATAGGGCACGCAACGGGAGGAACGCCGACCATCTCCTACCAGTGGTATTCAGATGCCAGTTGCACGACAGCCATACCTCTTGCCACATTATCGTTCTATGTGGCAACACCTACCTTGACCACAACTTACTCGTACAACATAATTGATTCGGCTAGTACGCCGGTTTCACGATGCTCAATTGGCGATATTGTTGTTGTCAACCCAACCTTGGCCGCGAATCCAATCACCCCTTCGAGCTTAACGATCAACATCGGTCAGTCAATTACTCTGATTGCCCACCCATCTGGAGGAACCAGCCCCTACACTTACCAATGGTACTCCGGCACAAGCGCCACTTGTTCAACTGACACTGCTCTCCTTGGCGCTGCATCAACCCAGAATGTTTCTCCCATTGCAAACACCTACTACTGCTACACAGTGACCGATTCATCGGTGGGCACCCCACTAGCGAACGCAATGTCCCTGACTGACTTTGTAAGTGTCGATCCGCCACTTGTCGTTGACGCACCCTCAATTGGGTCATCTTCAATCGACTCAGGCCAGTCCACCACTCTTTCCACTTCGTTCAATGGTGGGACTCCTCCGTACGCATGCTTCTGGCTCGAGAAAACTCCAGGTGCGAGTAGCTACAGCAAATTCGCTAGCTCATCAACCTGCGAATCACCTGAGTATATTTCAACAGGGTCCCTCACGACGATCGGAACTTGGTCGTTCGAGTTCGAGATAAGTGATAGCTCCAGCTCCAGCGTAACTGTGATTTCCAGCGTCGCAACCGTTAACGTCAACCCGCCTCTCACGTCTCCCATCATCAACGTCACTCCCTCGACCGTTAACCCGGGCCAAGCCGCAATGCTTTCTACTACAACTTCATTCAGCGGCGGTACCTCACCATACACCTGCCAGTGGCTGAAGAAGGGACCAACGGATTCAAGCTACAGTAACCTTGGAAACCCGTTCTCATGTATTCCAGGGAACATTTCGTCAAAGTCGACCGGCCTGTTGCCCGAAGCAGGTTCTTGGTCTTTCCAGCTTCAGGCAACGGACAGCTCTGGATCATCTGTAACATCCAGTTCCGCCATTGCATTTCAAAGAGCCGGGCCGACCATCGCTGTGTCTCTCTCCGTAACAAGGGTTACAATAGGCGGCTCAGTAACAGGCTCCTCCATCCTTTCCGGTGGATTGCGCGCGGGGGGGAACGTGACCTACGAATACTTCACAACCTCAGGCTGCACAGGCACCGCCACAACGGTCGGACAGCGAGTCACCGTCACGGATGGCGTTGTTCCAAACTCTGCGTCACGGAGCTTTAGCAAGTCAGGGAGCTTCAGCTGGGATGCCCGGTACAGTGGAGACTCAAGTAACGCACCGTCAATAAGTAACTGTGAACCTTTGATGGTGGCACCCCTGTTGTCAGTGCCAGGGCTCCAGACGGTTCAGGCTGGGTCGACTGTGCGTTTTGTTGTGAACGCCTCGGACCCTTCGCAGATGGTAACTCTCATGCCGGGCTCGCTTCCCTATGGTGCCCAGTTTTCTACATCCCAGTCGTATGTTGGAGGGAGCACTCTTTCAGCGATCTTTACATGGACACCGTCTGCTAGCCTCGCGGCTGGGGACTACAACGTGACATTCACGGCCGTGGCTGGAGGCGTTTCCACAAGCTCTCAAGTGACGATCCACGTAGTTGCTCCAAGCAAGGCCGCTCCTCTACCTCTATTTTCGTACTCGATATTTGGAATCGTTGGATTCGTCGCAGTTATTGGGTCCACGCTTCTAGTGCGCCGATTCCAGGCGCCGAGAAGAAGACAGAAGCCATAGCTACTTTGTTAGAATTTCACAGAAACGCTAGGCGGAGTCGGCCCATTTTCTGTTTCTAGTAATCGTCTACATTTCGTCTGCGGCGACCCTGAGCTACTGTTCCTCGTGGAGCCCGGTAGCCGTCGTAAGTTCGGCTAAGCTGGTTCTGCGCATTGAGTGACTTCATCCTCCTTCTAGCGGTAGCAAGTTCTGCGCTCGCTCTAATGTGCACAATAGCGATTGAAGATACTATTCCTATCAACGCGCCTACGGCGAGTAACCATGCTGTTGTAGTCATTCTTGTGGGTAGAAGGCAGCTAAGGCAGATTCCTCCACTTGAGGGGCCGCTAGCGCTGCTCTCTACGTGTATGGGTACGGACTGAGTGCTGGTCCATGATGGGTTGTTGCTGTCTGTTGCTGTGAAGTTGACTATGAGCGTCTGACCTGTCTGGCTCGCGCTTGGTGTGAACGAGAAATCGCCCGTAGATGGGTCGAAAACCATGTCGGAGACTAGCCCGGTCGCAGAGAGAATGATCGGTCCCCCTGCACCGCTAGGATCGCTCGCTGAGACACTGAAGTGTAGTTTTCCTCCAACGGTCGCGTTCTGGCGACCCGGCGCTACGAGGATGGGGAGATGGTTGGAAGCAACGACGGTTATTGACACAATAGCCTGACTCGACGACATGCCATCGTCTATCGCGAATATAGCGGTGTATGTCCCAGGTGCCACTGTTGCGGTGGGCGTCCACTTGAACGTGCCCAACAGAGGAGACTTTCCTTGAACTGTTGTGAAACTTGCTCCTGGAGGTAGCTGGCTGGCTGACAGCGTCAGAGTTGGTAGGAGAGATGAAGAGTCGGTTCCAGTCACAGTGAAGCTAAGAGTGTTCAACTGAGTGACCGTTTCTGCCGATGGTGCGCTCGCGACGGGTAAGGCCTGAGCTCCGACGCTTACAGTCACGGTAGTTGTCTTGGTAAGGGACCCGCTTGTTCCCTTCACTAGTACCGTGTAACTGCCTGCAGCTCGCGAGCTCACCGTAAGGATAGAAGTGCCTGAACCCTGGATTGTTCCAGTCGTCAAGGCTACCGAAAGTCCAGTTGAGGGTGCGGACGTCAACGTTACGGTTCCTGTGAATCCGTTCAATCCTGTGATCGTAATCGTCGAAGTTCCTGTGATGCCAGTGTTGAGAGCGAGCGTCGATGGATTAGCTGAGACTATGAAATCGACGACAGTGAATGTTGCGGTCGTACTGTGGATTATGCCTCCGCCAGTCCCGGTTATGGTTAGAGTGTAAGTTGACGCCGTTGAAGAGCTGCACGATACGGTCGCGGTTCCTGAGCCCGTCAGACTACTCGGAGTGATCGCGCCACAACTCAGCCCTGCCGGACCGTTATCGGTCAGAGCCACCGTGCCCGTGAATCCGCTTGTCGGAGTCAGCGTTATCGTCGAAGTTGTGGTTGATCCTGGGTTCACGGACGTGGGAGAGGTTGCTGTTATTGTGAAGCTGGGCGGAGCGGCAAACGTGAATGAGGCTGTGGCTGAGTGGCTTAGAGAACCGCTCGAGCCCTTGATTGTTACCGTGTACACGTTCTGGCTGGCAGAACTACAAGATAGACTCGCAGTTCCAGACCCAGACACGCTGCTGGGAGAGATCGTATTGCAGTTCAGACCGCTTGGCACAGTAGTTGATAATGCTATAGTGCCAGTGAAACCGTTCACAGATGTTAGAGTGATTGTCGAAGTAGTGGACTGTCCGGCACTGACCGATGCGGGTGTACTGGCGGCAATAGTGAAGTCTGGTTGTACTGGTTGGTTGTAGTTGAACGTAGCGGTGGCCGAATGCACCAAAGAACCAGTTTTCCCGGTCACTGTTAGGCTGTAAGTGCCGGCCGTATTCGAGTTGCAAGATATTGTCGCGGTTCCTGACCCCGTCAGACTGCTGGGTGTGATCGCGCCGCAGGTCAGTCCTGACGGGACTGCGTCCGTAAGATTGACGGTGCCGGTGAAGCCGTTTTGGCCGGTGATGGTGACAGTGGAGCTGGTGGACTGGCCGGTGTTAACTGTGGTTGGCGAAGTTGCAGAGATAGTGAAGTCCGTCGCTGGTGGGCCTGGGGGTATGAATGTTAGGAGGCATCCCCATCCGATCGGGTTGCTGTTGCACTGTAGTGCACCGTACGGTCCAGTTCCGGGCGTGTTCGTCCAACTTCCTGCGGGCCACCAGACCCAGTTGATTCTCTGAGGACTATTACTATCGTAAAGGTTGACGAGTGTCTGTATGAAATGGAACGTCACTACCGTATAGCCAGCGCTACCATCCAAGACTACATCCGGACCGCACATATTAGGGTCGCACGACAATGTGTCAGTGCCACCCTCAGTGTTTAGAGCTGGCCAGCCAGTGCTCGAGACTCCTGCGACGACAGCCTGGTAGTACTGGTTCGCCAGGTCTTCTGCAGTGGTATTGGTCCATGCAGAGGAGAACTGGTTATAGTCCATGTAGCTGTGAAGACTGATGAATACCCGTCCGCCCTGAGATAGGGTCCCGAGAGGATCCGTTACAGACGGATAGCCCTGTGACATGTCACTGAAGCCGCACGCGTAGCTGCAAAGATTCTGAACCACTATCCAGTGAGTATCGCCAAGTGACCGTGCTTGGTTTATCCACTGCTGATAGGCGGTACTGAGATAGGTTACGCAAGCAGTGTCGCTGGAGCACGGAGAACTGGGACATGACGATGGACTATTGTTACAGCTAGTCGTCGGCTCGTTCTCTGGCTCCCAGATGATCTGCGAGTATGAAGGTCCGAGGTTCTGGACTATCGGCTTCCAGTAGTTGAGCCAGCAGCTGGTATTCCCGAAGATGTCCGAGTATCCGTGATAATCGATGATTATCCAGAAGCCATAGTGCTGGGCTATCTGGACAGCTCTCTGCGCGTTCGTCTGAGAATAGATGCTCATGTAGTTGTAGTCAACCGTGTCCGTACAGTACGGGTCGAAGTCGACCCTGACAGTATTGTAGCCCTTAGCCTTCATCTCAATCACCAACAACTCCATGTCTGAGGCGGACTCGCCAGGAAAGACTGCCGAAGAAACACCGCCGCTACCCGCCTGGGATTCGTCCATCCTCACAGCACCCCAGCCCACCAACGTAGGCACAGAACCACTGCCAGTCGAGGCTGGAAGAACGATGATCGACTGGGAGCTCGTGGTGGTCTTCCCAGCGCCATCTGTAACTGTCAATGAGACCGCGTACGTTCCGTTCGTGAACGACTGTGAGACTGGGTTACCGGTCTTGCCGGTCCCAGCAAGACTCCAGCTGTAACTGTACGGGCTCGAACCGCCAGTCGCAGTCGCCGTGAAAGTAACCGATTGTCCCGAGACGGGCGCGGATGGAGCATAGGCGAAGCTTGCAGTCAGAGCACCGGGCTGAGAGACGGTGACAGATTGAGAGCTGGTGGCTGTCTTACCTGTCGAGTCAGTGACAGTCGTAGTCGTGGAATACTGACCAGCAGAAGAATAGCTGTGAGTGACGACTGCTCCAGAACCAGTAGACCCATCCCCGAAGTTCCAGGAGTACGAGTACGGCAGGGTTCCACCGGCAGACGTAGCTGTAAACGCAACACTCACACCGATGGCCGGATTGCTCGGGGAGAAAGTGAAGCTCGTGGACAAGGGAAGAGGACCCCCAGAGGCGAACACGTCGTTGAACATGTATCCTGCACTTGCCGCGGCGGTGTCGCCCTGAGCTAATGGGGAGAATCCCCAATTGTTTTCAATCGTCCTAACGGCTGCGTACTCATCTATCCCTGTAAGATCGGGAGATACATAGCCCTTCTTCACGGGTGTGCCATAGAGCAGGTTGGGGGAGGCATTATTGGCATCACAGGAGCCATTGCTCCCACCACACTCATCCCACAGAGAGCCGGAGGCAGGACTTGCTATGCTGCCAGATCCTACGAGGAACGATTCTAGATAGTTGTCTCCCGTAGAGACACTGACGTCATGCATGTTATGGCTGTCAGTTGGAGTAAACCAGAGAAAGTTTGGAGGCGTAGCCGCGTTGGCGGCAGTGATAAAGCTACCAGTTGAAACTGAAGAATCAGCAAATGTGTTTGTACCTGAAAATGGAAAGTGGTCGTCTCCTCTAGGGCAGCCAGACTCGCAATAGGCCTGCCAAGTAAGACCAGCAGATGAGAGACTTGTTACGAATTGTGGGTTGCCGCTCAGTGAACTGAACGAATAACCATCGGTGACACCGTACGTGTAGCCGAGCATGAACCCTACATAGCATGCCGCAGAACAGCCGTTGAAGTCATTAGTGTCAGCAGCCGTCGCGCCGTAGCTGTTGTAGTTGGGCAGGGTTGAGCCGAGAGGAAGCATACCGCAAAGGAACGGAGCGGAACTCGCGGGACAGCTCGAGACCGTACCAGATCCGAACACGGAAGCATACGCAGTATTCTCCATCGCAATAATTACAATATGGTCGAAATTGGTCCCTGTCGGTGCTGCTGAGGCAGGTCTTATTGAGGTAGCAAGCGTGGCGCTCAACACTGACAGAGTTACGAGTAGTAGTGCCAAACCTATCCGGTTCGGACTATGGGCTAATCTCATGTGGTTCCAATCCTATTTTCACGGTCTCGGTTTCCCTACGCCATTGGCAAGGGATCAGTTCAGTGTCGGAGCGAAGAACCAGACTCTGTTTGTTTGAGCGAGTTCCCCGGCAAGAACTACTATAGTCCGAAGATTCTCAAAGGCAATCCTGAACCAAGACAAAATTGATCTGGTTCTTGTGCCCATCTTCACGTGGACTATAGTGTGTGCTGACTCATTTCAGAACCTAGCCGATTACATGGTCGGTATTTCTTTCGCTCCGATTCCAATACTCTTCATGGCGTCTAAAGCGAGGAGGGTCACGGCAAACCGAAAATTGCTTGTGATGTGTGAGCGCCATTGAGTCCTATCATCAAGTGGCCAGAGTTTGGCTCTGACCACAATCCGCACGGAGTCGGAGGCGACTATTTTTGCCGTGTTTCCAGGTCTACAAAGAGATGCTCGAGAGCTGAACCCTCTTTTCTGAGTACGACGCATGCAGCAGAAGGAAATTTTTTGCCGGGCTCTTAGTTCTGCTCGTTGTCTCCTTTCAGCAATTGTTTGGCTGGTTTCTTTCCGTCGATCCGACTTTGTGTTGGTTCATCGGCACGTCTCTGGGTTTTCATGAGCGGACGAGATTTCAAATGCGTTGTGGTGTCGGGAAAATCTTGCACGCATCTTGATGGTAAGGAAGGCGACTGTGCATACTACTCCTATGATCACGCCTACGAGCAGGAACCATGCGACGGCGAGGATCCCATTCTCGAGATTGCAGGTTATGCAGCCACTTCCGGATACTCCCGGCGAAGGCTGAGTGCTAGGCGGAGTGCCCGGTGTGCTTCCCGGAGTGCCACCTGGAGTGTTGCCTGCTTTGTCTACGTGTATCGGCACAGTCTGGGTACTAGTCCATGATGGGTTGCTGCTGTCTGTTGCCTTGAAATCGACTGTGAACGTCTGACCGGACTGGCTCGCACTCGGTGTGAACGAGAAGGAGCCCGTTGCGGGGTCAAAGTCCATATTGGAGGTGAGCCCGATTGCTGATAGAGTGACCGTTCCTCCGAAGCCGGTGGGATCGCTCGCAGAGATCGTAAAGTGAAGGGTTGCTCCAACGGTCGCGTTTTGTGGACCCGGTGCGATGATGACAGGGAGAACGTTCGTTGCGATGACTGTTATGACGAGGTTGGCCTCGGTTGACGATACACCGTCGGTGACAGTGAAGGTAATGGTGTAGGTTCCTGGTGGTGTTGTTGTACTGGGTGTCCAACTGAAGATGCCCGAGACAGGAACGGGTCCTTGGATCGTTGCAAAACTCGCCCCCTGAGGCAGCCGAGCAGCCGAGAGCGTAAGGGTTGGTGAGGGGATGGACTCGTCGGTGGCGTTCACCATAAAGCTGATCGTTCCCAACTGGCTGACGGTCTCTGTAGATGGAGCCGCTAAGATGGGTGGAACATGTTTTCCAACCTGGACTGTTACGGTTGATACCCGTGTGAGCGATCCGCTCGTGCCTGTTATGACGACAGTGTAGGTGCCGACCGCTCCAGAGCTGACCCCGAGACTAAAGTTACCTGGGCCTATGACCGAGTTACTGCTCAGAGTTGTCAGGAGACCAGATGAACTGTTAGAGTCTATCGTCACGTTTCCTCCGAATCCATTCAAAGCTTCAACCGTAATCGTCGAGACTCCTGTATCGTTGATGTTCAGTGAGATGGAGGTTGGGTTAGCTGAGAGGGAGAAGTCGACAGCTGTCGAACCCGTTCTGTCCAGCGATTGTGATAGTGGAACTGGCCGATTGTCCTGTGTTCAAGCTACTCTGTGAAGAGGCAGAAATAGTGAAATCAGGTCCGGGTTGAGATAGGTTGACGAACTGCAAGAGACAGCCCCAGCCTTCCGGGTTGCTGGCGCAGTTCATTGCTCCGTATACAGAGCTTGTAGTGTCTGTCCAGCTTCCTGCAGGCCACCAGACCCAGTTTATTCTCTGAGGGCTATTGCTATCATAGAGTTTAGTGAGGGTTTGGATGAAGTGCAATGTCACATTTGTGTAGCCTGCGTTGCCGCCCAGAATCGTATCCGGTGGAGTGCTGCTGCAAGGATCGCATAACGGGTCCGTTCCACCTTCTGTATTCAGGGCCGGCCAGCCTGTCTTTGAAATTCCAGCTACCACTGTCTGATAGTAGGCGAGGGCTACACTTTCTGCGATAGTATTGTTCCAGCCCACTGAATCATAGTAGGAGTTGAAGTCCATGTAGCTGTGAAGACTGATGAAAATTCGGCCGCTCTGTGACAGCGTGCCCAGTGGATCTGACACTCTGGGGTAGCCATCGACTGCAGATGGGCATGCTCCGTCGCCTGCTGGGCAGAGGTTGCAGCTGTAGCTGCAAAGGTTCTGAACCACTATCCAGTGAGTGTCGCCGAGTGACCGTGCTTGGTTTATCCACTGCTGATAGGCACTGCTGAGATAGGTTACGCACGAGCTGTCGCTGGAGCAGGGAGCGCTGGGACACGACGACGGGCTATTCTTACAGCTAGTCGTAGGCTCGTTCTCAGGCTCCCAGATGATATTCGAGTATAGGGGTCCGATGTTCTGTACTATCGGCTTCCAATAGCTCAGCCAGCAACTGGTATTCCCGAAGATGTCCGAGTATCCGTGATAGTCGATGATGATCCAGAAGCCATAGTGTTGTGCAATATGGACTGCTCGTTGAGCGTTCGTCTGAGAATAGACGCTCATGTAATTGTAATCGACCGTGTCGGTACAGTATGGGTCGAAGTCGACCCTGACAGTATTGTAGCCCTTAGCCTTCAACAGCATCAATGACAGCTCCATGTTCGAAGCGTTCTCGCCTGGGAAGACTGCTGATGGTGGCCCGCCCAGGCTCGAAGCAGACTCGTCCATCCGCACACCGCCCCAGCCAATCAGTACAGGAACAGAACCAACGCCTGTGGAGGATGGTAGAACAACTAACGACTCAGAGCTGGTTGCGGTTTTGCCGGCATTATCCGTGACAACGAGTGAGATTACGTGTGTCCCACTTTCGAAAGATTGCGAGACCGGGTTGCCCGTTTTGCTATTCCCGGAAAGGTTCCAGCTGTAGCTATAGGGGTTCTTTCCGCCTAAGGCTGTAGCAGTAAAAGTTACCGTCTGCCCAGCGTCAGGGATTGTAGGACTGGCTGTGAAGCTCGCAGCAAGAGGAAGAATGGGAACTACTCGTACAGCTTGGGTAAACACTGCGGAGCCGCTGGCAGAGTCGTGGGCTGTCAAGATTAGGGAATAATTTCCTACAGCAGTGTATGTATGAGTCGTGGTCCGTCCTGTGCCCGACGCACCATCCCCGAAATTCCAAGAGTATGTGTATGGAGGTACGCCGCCAGATGCTATTGCTGTAAGACTCATGGTAGCATTGACAACCGGGGTGAATGGCAGGAGAGTGAAGCTTGCAGAAAGCGGGAGTGGGCCTATTGTTCCGAAGATGTCCGAGACTGGTAGAGCGTTAGCGCTGCTCACAAGTGTCCCGAGGTTCCAGTTGTTCTCCATCATTCGGAGGGAGCTGAACTCGTCATAGTTCGCACTTGACGTGTAGCCTTTCCTGATCATGCTGCCATACTCTACGTTTGGTGAAGGGTCGTACTCGTCCCACCAGAGGTAGAGGAGAGTGCGATACTGTGAATTTCTGAAGAGTGATGAAGCTAAGAGTGAGCCGGATGTCGGGGTTAGTACAGTACCATTACCTGCTAGAAATTTCTTGAGATAAGCGTCGCCTGAAGATACGCTATTGTCGTGCATGTTGTGGTTATCGGTGGGGGTGAACCAGAGGAAGTTTGGAGGATTAGCCGAGTTAGCGGCGGCGATGAACTGGCTCGTGCTTACGGAAGAGCCTGTGAAAATGTCCGGACTATTGGCATCGCTTGCAAATCCTGTGAATGGGAAATGGTCGTTTCCTCTAGGGCATCCGCTTTCGCAG
>WNGD01012869.1_pt1 | contig 15361 bp, 12 predicted proteins | sample 5400671 | NCBI WGS metagenome assembly WNGD01 (sample SAMN13153369, study PRJNA577476) | soil metagenome | isolation source: 40 cm soil or saprolite under grassland replicate 2 | place: USA:California | collected 2016-06-15 | reverse complement strand
TCAAAAGACTGCTGGCTCTTGCTTTTTGTCTTCTTGAGGCCGTACTTCTCCCTCAACTCTTTGGTTTGCCAGCCTTCCCGTGTGTGAACCTCAAGTCCCCTCTCTCGCAACAGACGGTACAGGTGCTCCTTGCCCACTTGTACCGGGCTGAAGGCCATATTCCATTTCCCGCCTTTGCCCTTGCGTGTTACCGCCTGCACATCTTCGATCACCACATCGGTCAGAGGGAGAATGGTACAGAGATGAGCTATCACGCGTGCTTTGGCTTCCCATCGGCTTCGTGTCGATGGTGGGAGACGGTTCTGAGAGTGAAGCCGATTGTCGAACCGTTTGGGTCGACGCCACTTGCGAGAGCGACGAGCGCGACGCATCGTGCGCCTGGTCTCGACCGCCTCTTTCACATGGTCAGGTGCCTCAACCATCAGGTTGACAACGGTGTCTTGAGAGCCAACGACGCTGAAACCCTCAAATTTGCTCCCCGGATCAACCCCAACGACTAAGGGCTGATTATCGGGTTCCTGCTCATAGCACAGTTGCACGTAGAACAAACCGAGTTTGTTCCTCTTTGGTTTGGCTTCGCCACTCTTGAACAAGTGGCGTGCTTTGGCGGGTGTACAGGGCATGAGTGCGACCCCGCGTGTATCGACAACTGGTATTCTCAAAGGGATTTCCCTTTCTCCAGGTCAAGCCTGGGTGATATGACCCTTCCCGATGGCATGAGCGGCTTAGAGAGGATTGTTCCCTCTCGTCAGCTTCGGCGTGGCTAGAAGAGGTACAGGTTAGGGTGACGCCTGAACATTCTTGTAGCCGCTCGCGCTGCTGCTAGGGGAAGCCCCTAGCCCGGTAGTCAGAAAGTTCCCTCGCGCTAGCCGTTTCGCAAGCCCCCGTCATTTATGCGGGGGTTCCTGACTCTATTTGATAGGATCATGCACAGTGACAAGCTTGGTGCCATCTGGAAAGGTGGCCTCTACCTGTACTTCGTGGATCATCTCTGCTATGCCCTCCATCACGTCTGCCCGCTTCAAAATGGTGGTACCGAAGGTCATGATTTCTGCCACGCTTTTGCCATCGCGGGCAGCTTCCATGATCTCAGCAGATATAATGGCGACGGCTTCTGGATAATTGAGTTTAAGGCCACGCGCCTGTCGCTTGCGGGCCAATTCAGAAGCTGTAAAAATCAAGAGTTTTTCTTGCTCGCGTTGGGTGAGATTCACAAAAAAGCTCCTTTCTCCTTGCATTGCCGCTGACTGCGGCCTTCATCATCCTCCAGACGCGGCTTGCAGTAGCCGCGACCGAGCGGCGTTGCGACGACGGATTGGTGCCAAGTTAGTAGATTTTACGCGGCGGGACAGGTTCCTCGCCATAGATACGCTGTTTGGCTGCTCGCCAGAATGCGAGCAGGCCCGGTGCTATATCTCGTCCCTGGCGGCTTAGCGCACGAACAACCAGGCCATGTGCAACCAGAGTGCTCACACCCCAATGCAGTTCGCCTGGACGAGACAGCTCTTGTGCCAACGCTCCTAGCTCTTTTTCCAGGGTAGACCAGCGTCCTGCCTCCAGGCCTACGCGGCAGATATAGAAGCTACAGAAGTAGTAATAGGGACCCAATCTCGCCAACGAGGAGAGTTCACGGCAATGTGGTTCGAGCTTAAGCGACTCGATAGCTATTGGCCGCCCTTGTGCCGAAATGTTCAAGCTGAGAAGGAGATGTGCGTAGTCAAATAGTTCGCCTCGCGCTACCCTGCCGGGGGTAATCGTTTCCCACCAGAAGAGCCCTGCATCGGCCTCTAGATCAATGCGTGTGCGCTGCTGGTAGCGTGAGCCGGAGAAAGGGATAAGCGGATCAGGTAGGTACTCTAAGAGCGCACCTTCGCATATCTTGATCGTACCTGTTTGCGTAGCAGGGGAAGCTTCTGGGCGACTGCGGTAAAGCCGCGTAGCACTGGTAGAGGTCAGTTGCACCTGCGCTCCTGGTCCTACCTCAACGTCCAGGACGAGCTGATCCCCTCCCAGTACACCTCCCGAAACATTGTGTACATGTACCAGTACACCACCAGTTGCTAGCGGAAACGCACGTATCACTTGTAAGGGGGGATGCTGTTCACATACTGTCAATTGCGTAGAGTGACGCTCCTGATCATGAGTGAAGTGTAGATGCAATTGTCCCTTGTTGTGTGGCATGCTTACCTTCGAATAATGCTCCATAGTACCTTCTCCCATGATGACCGTTCCTCCCCCATGATGACCGTTCCTCCCCCATGATGACCGTCCCTCGCCCATGATGACGGCCCCTCGCCCATGATGACCGTTCCTTCCCCCATGATGACGGCCCCTCGCCCATGATGACGGTTCCTCGCCCATGATGACGGCCTCTCGCCCATGATGACGGCCCCTCGCCCATGATGACGGTTCCTCGCCCATGATGACGGCCCCTCGCCCATGATGACCGCAAGGGTCATCACTACTATACACGAATGCGTCAGCCTGCGAAGCCGTTGTATAGTAGTGATGACCCTTGCGGTCATCATGCTTCGCTGCGGTCATCATGCTTCGCTGCAGGCATCATGCTTCGCAAAAAAATGAACCTCATCCACTAACTGATAAATAGTCGAGTTGCCAGGAAGGGATGGCGCATACTCCCTATATCTACAAGGAGGGTACACAGAGAGATCTCATCTATGTTTGGAACTACCTCCTCGCTTCGACTAGCAATGCTCAATAACGTGGGTTTGAGCTGCCAGATAAGTCGGCTAGCCTGACTTTGGCCGAGTGGCATCAAACGCTGACAGGTAGAAACTAGGCTCATTAACATCTGTTGTAAATAGGCCAGAGTCGTCATTGTTTCATCTGCCTTTACTATACCACCTACTAGACCAAAGGCTGAACTATAATGCATCTCAGTCCCGCTCGCTTTAGCCGATTGTATGGCAAGATGTACGAATGGAACTTCTTCGAGGTTCAGCATAAGCTGCAACAGTCTGCGCCCCAGAGTAGCGCTAGCCATGCGGCCTTCACGGGCAGTTTTGATAGCACTTAAATGCTCATTCAAAGCCAGCCACTCTGTGGTAAAACGAGCCTGGTCGGTGTAGGAAGCTAATCGATGTCCGAGTCGGCAACATGCGCTTTCAATACCTCCCGCCTCTTCCAGGTAATCCCTCAGAAAGAACTCGAGTTGTGCAACATGTAGATTTCCCTCGGCAACCAGAGTTTCAAGGCCAAAAGAATGGGCTGTTGTGCCGATAGGCAACGCGCTATCGGCCAGTTGCATGAGCCGCAACAAAGCAAGGCTATCAGTACACATGTTGCTATTATAACGCAAGTATGCCTGACCTCCACAAGGGGGGTCACTTGCCTGACTACATGTTGCCGCCTGACCTCCACAAGGGGGGTCACTCATAGGCGTGAACTGAAGCCAAGAAGGATGTGTGTGCCAGTCCTTCCGTCAACGCCTGGGGGCTCGCCCCGCCGACCAGCTGTCATCCTGAGCGCAGCGAAGGATCTCCGCTCTGCCCAGCCAGAGATCCTTCGCTGCGCTCAGGATGACAGCTGGGCTTAAGTGAACGCCTATGGGCGGGTCATGCTCGCTCCTAGACAATTTGCACAAAAAACTGCTACTGACATTTTGATAGATTAGCCCTACCAGAAACAACTAATTTCTTCTATACTATACTCTTGTTGATACCTTGTCACGTGTTGAGCCAGTGCTACAAAGGACTTCCGCGATGGAACCAGAGGATATGCAAATTCTGTTCGACACCGCTCAATGGATCATGAGCAGCAAGCGCAATGTTTTGAGTAAGATTCGTCAGTTTGTGGGCACAGAAGAGAATTATCTCCTCCTTGTGCGAGAACTCGACAGGGTCACTGCCCAGATGGTACGGGCACGCTCTCTTCATGCAGAGGCAACCCTCACCCTTGTAGATTGGCTCACCACGCTCAATCGGTTCCACTGGCAATGCGCTTATTGCCAGGAACGCACCTTTCAGGTCATGATCCACCACGTGCCTTTGCCGGAAGGAGGTACCACGCCTTCCAATTGTTTTCCTGCCTGTTGCCGATGTCGCTCACGCAGAAAGCTAGACCTGCCTCCAGAGATTCTCCATCCTTTAGAGCAAGATTGAGGCTGTCTCATTCAGTTACCGAATGCCGCCGCCGAAAGCCCCTGCGCGCAGAGACATGGGGATGAAGGCGGCGTTCCTTGTGGGGCGTGATGGGGTGGGGTAGACGGTGCCTCTTGACAGACGTATCTCTTTAATATATACTGTAGATATATCACAGTAGTAAGGAGAGATACATGATTAAACGCCTTATCTCTTTCACTGAGCCACAGATCGCATGGTTAGAGGCAGAAGCTAAACGGCTCGGCATTTCTGTCCCAGAGTTAGTCAGACGGATCATCGACTCGGCACGAGGAGCCACGAAATGAGCCAGACACATCAGGGCTTAGAGCACACCCGAGAAGTGCGCTTGTACCCGACGCTTGAACAGGCACGCTTGCTCATGGCACATTGTCAGGAATACATCAGCACCGTCAATGTGCTCACCTCTGCTCTGGATGCGGATATGCTTCAGAGCGCGTTCAGTACAAAAGATGCGCGTTTCCGCACTTCCCTCAGCAGTCAAAAATCAAGCCTTGCGCGATGCTCATTCCGTCTTCAAGCGTTCTCTCGATTTAGAGGTTTTGCCTCTCCTCAAGAAGCCCATTTGCCAGTGGAATAATCAGAACTGGCGGATCGAGCAGGGCCATCTCATCTTGCCCGTCTGTGTGAATGGCAAGACCAAGCAAATTGAGATGGCTTGTGCTGAGGTTGCGCTAGTGGGACTGCGAGGCCTCTTGCGGATCAAGAAAAAACGGGGGAAGTGGATCGCCGATGTCACTCTGACCCAGGCGAAACCTGCCCTTTCCGAGCAGGAAGGCGTCATGGGGGTGGACTTGGGTATCAAAGTTCCTGCCGTGGTTCATGTCTCAGGCAAGGGAACCTGCTTCTTTGGCAATGGCCGTTATCAGAGGCATATGCGCCGTCGCTTCTATAGCCGTCGCAAGAAACTCCAGAAGGCCAAGAAACTCCGTGCTGTAAGGAAAAGCAAGGGCAAAGAAGCCCGATGGATGAAGAATATCAACCATCAGCTTTCCAGACAGATTGTCAATCATGCCTATGAGCATGGCGTAGGAACGATCAAAGTAGAGTCTCTTGCAGGAATACGCAAGGGCACGACAAGCAAAAGTCGTGGGGCCAAAGCCCGCAAAAACAACCGGATGAAAAACAGTTGGAGCTTCTATCAGTTGACGGCATTCCTCAGATACAAAGCGGAACGGCTTGGCATCAAGGTAGAACAGGTCGATCTGGCCTATACCAGTCAAGAATGCCCCGCCTGTAGCGCACGCAACAAAGCACAAGACCGAACCTATATCTGTGCGGACTGCGGATGGATGGGGCATAGAGACAAAGTGGGAGCCATCAACATCAGCCGAAGGGCTGGCCTATCTGATCAAAGGGTAGGTGCCACGGGAGCATGAGGCTCGGCCCGTGGATGCGCCACCTGAGCTGGTGCAAACTGTGAAGCGATGATCTCGAAGCGGAAACGGATTGAGAGGGAGTGGATCAGAACCCCCTGGCGCAGAGCCATGGGGAGTCTCAGTAGATGTAGTGACCCCCGATAGGCGTGAACTGAAGCCAAGAAGGACGGGGGTGCCAGTCCTTCCGTCAACGCCTCAGGTCTCGCCCGCCAGCTGTCATCCTGAGCGTAGCGAAGGATCTCTGGCTGGGCCGAGCGGAGATCCTTCGCTACGCTCAGGATGACAGCCGTACTTAAGTTAACGCTTATGAGTGACCCTCCCTTGTGGGGGTCAGGCTCGTCTACTTCTTCGTGGTCGGCACCGTCAACACAAATGTCTTATCGGCCAGAATATCGCCACTGAAGGTCAACGACTTCAAGCCTTTGATAGCACTAGCATCAATGTTGAGTTCGATGGTGGGAACCATACCTGCTTGCTTCTGTACCAGTAAGGTGTATACTGGCTTTCCATGCACTGTTTTGACCGCTTGAGGAACATACCATGACACGGTGATCGTGGAGATACAGTTTTTGGGTGTTTCGGTCATGCCACCCCACATGCTGCGTCCTGGCAGGTCACTGATCTGGGCGGTTGGAGGGCCAAGGCTATCGATAGTCCAGGGTTTGGCAAGCATACCATTATAACCGAGCGAGTAATTCCCATTGGGGCAGTAACGGGCGTCACCGAAAGAACTGTAGTATGAGCTACACCCATAAGTTACACTAGTCGTGGGTGTAGTCGTGGTGGTTCCTGGGGGAGCTTTCGAGCTACAGAGAGGCTGTCCTGAATCGAAGCCACTACCATCAACAAACTGCGCTGTTTTTGGCGCGTAGATACGTATGTAGTCAGCATAGGTATCGTTGCCATAGACAGGTCCTGTTTGGTTGTAATCAAGCATAATGGTCAACTGATGCAATGCTCCTCCTTGAGCATCAAGGGTAATATCATCATGCTCAGTGGTATGCACATATTGACTGGCCTTGCTGATACTGACGTTGGCCTGGCTGACTATAAAGCCATCTGCCGTGGAGAAGGTATCAATCGAACCGCTATAGCCATGCGCAACTAACCATCCTTCGGCAATCGGATTGGTGAAGTAAATCTCCAGATCACGTGATTGCAGATCTTTCAGTGCGCCCTTAGCGATCTCCATCAACTGCTTTGGTTGCAGGTGGCGCACACGATCCAGCAGGATCTTACTTAGTGTCGAGGTAAAGGCTTTACGCCCTGTATGTGAGTAGTTGCCACTAATCTGCTTCTCTTTAGCAATCGCCGAAAAATCTTGCTGGTAGTAGTGCAGTTTTTCTTCCAGATTCTGTGAGGTAATCGTCTCGTTGTAACCAGGAACGTTGATTGGCCCAACAACATCAAGAATATGTGCGATGAGGGCAGGTGTGAAGGCGATATCACCATCGATAGGGCCACCCCCCTCGTCCTGGAAAAGTTGCATGGTCATACGTGCTGTTGTTGGAAAGTCACTGGAAAGGTTGGAATCGCGTATGCCCCAGTTACCAAAGTTCATCCAACTATATCCTGCTGGAGCAGAACGTCCAATAGCCGTACCGTTGCCAGCATAGTCAAGCATGGTCACATCGGTCAATGAAGGGGGTGTAACGCGTCCATTTTGAATTTGCAAAATGCCGTATTGTCCGGTAAATCCTCCGCCAGGACGTAATTCGCCACTGTCCATCGTTTGTATCAGGAAACGGCGCGGCTGACCAATGCCCAATAACCATGTCACGGCTCCGGTTAGACCTTGTGCCTGTGTAATCATACCCTGAACCTGGGGCAAGAGAGGCAGGATAGAGGTGAGTTGACAGCGGTGACGTCGGAAGCGGTGATCAAAGGCTTATTCGAAGTCGTGGCTAGCGGTGAGCCATGAATGATGTTCGCTCCAAGCATTCCCACGCCTGTCAATTCATTACCCATACGTGAGACGTCAAGGGCGACCTGGACTAAGCTCTGGACTTCATTAAGCTTACTGGCATACTGGGGAGCAAACTGGACGATAGCACTCTGAATATCTGGGCGGTCGGCGAGTTGCTGCAACTGATCAAAGTCACTTTCTGCGGCACGAAATTCAAGCTGGGCTTGCTGAAGCTTTGTCGCATTCAGAGCCGCAAGCGGATCACTCTTAGAGACATTGAGCAGGCTTTTGACTTTGAGAAGATGATCAATACCTTCATGGGCTGTGGCATTGACATTGTTATAGGCATTATAAGCGGCAAGTCCGGCTCCCACAGGTATAAGGGCAAAGAGAATAATTGCCGCCACAACGGCAATGCTAATCACCTTGAGCGATTGCTTTGCCTTTATCTGGCCGTGTCCGTCACGCTGCCAGCGTTTACGTATCAAGCGTGGCGTCGTTCTTTTCGGAGTTACTACCGGTCGCTTATGAGCATGCCCCCGTACTACCAGTCGTGCAACCGTTGTCGTCTCCCGCGTGTGTGGAGACATCACATTGGCACGTGGTTGGGCTGCTAATGCCACGGCACCAGTTGTAGCAGCAGAGGTTGCTCTCTGCTTTTCAGCAGTACTTCCTTTCAGACGGACTGACCCAGAGGTAGGCGCGAGAGCGGCGTTGTCGGTCTGCTTTTCAAGAACACGTTCAGTTGCAACTATCGGCTTCTTCACCCTGGTAGACATATTGTCTGCCTTGGCCGCTTCCACAGGATGCTGTGCAGTCTGTGACGTGCTGTCTTCTACAGGTGTAGTAAGCAGCGACTCCTCGGCGGCGGCATCCTGGGCTGATATGGCCTCATCCACCAATGCTGCGGTTTCCACGTGAGCATCTGCGGCTGCCATCGGCTCTATTAGCATAGGCTCTTGCACACCTGCCTCGGGCTGCTCTACCGCTGGCTCATCCTGCGCCTGAGCTGGTTGAGCTTCCATGCTTTCAGTTATCGGCATGGCAGGCAAAGGTGTTTCCGGCACTGGCATAGCGAGGGTCTGGGGCAGTTGCGAGATTTTGACAACCTCTCGCTTGGTTGTATCAATCCCCTCATCGTGAACAGCATAATCTATGACCGTTACGCCTGGTAGCAATGCGCGGAAACCCCAGAGCATACCATCCTCATGCTGCATCAGGCATTTGCTTGCCATCTCCAACAATGCTTCTTCCGATTGTAGATAATATTGATGCACAATGATGCGCAAGGGTTTATTAGTGGTAAAGTACGCTTCTAGAGCAGCTTTATGTTGCTTATAGCGTTTTCTGCGTCGATTACTGAGCAAAGAGATATCTTCCTCTTGCCATGCAGAGATATCGTGCATACGCTTCGTCGTTAGTTTCGGAGCATTTTCCACTCGCGTGCCAAGCAAGGTTCACCTCCGCTTTTTTCTAATAATTTTTTTTCAAAAACCTGGTTCCCTCCCAAAGGCTACCGTCCCCTGAAAACCTGATTTTTCAGAAAGTGCTCTCCTCTCTAATAATAGAGAGAGGCCCCAAATCGGCCAGATGTTACAAATACATCTGAATATATGTATATGCCAGCGAAACAAGTAAAGCCAAGAGTGATTGTACCCCCTATAGTATAAGCGTTTCAGCAGCCCAAAACGTGACATTATTTGAGGCGAGCTTCGAGCCCACCCACTTGCTCACGCAGCTTACGATTCTCCTCGCGTATCTCATCAAGGTCTTTGCGTAACTGCTTGAGTTGCTCGTCGGCTTTATCTACAGTGCGTAGCTTATGGGCTGCGAGGCGCATGTCACGCTGCGCCCTCGTTTCCGTCTCATAGTTGGCAACTCGCTCCAATACGCCAATAACCCGCTTCTCATCTAGGGAACCGAGAGCTTGGGCTGCAAGCGCACGAATTGGCTCCCATGTGTCGTGTTCAACGGCGGTAGAGAGAGCCGTGACCGCACGCTGGCGTGCCTCCTCACTGTAGAGATAGGGCTTGCTAGCTAAGGTTCGCATGCCGATAGCAGCAGCAAAACGGCGCAAGAGAGGTTCCCTTGTAGTATAGAGATACCCGGCGAGTGTATCAACAATGCGATCTTCACCTGTTGCCGCCAACCCGCGACAGATGCCCTGTTGGAGGACATCATTCCAGGATGGGTGATCTATGAACTTCAGCAGTTGATCAACACAGTTCACAGTACGAGTCTTGCCCAGAGCTTCGGCAGCAGCACTTTCAACCCGGTAGCTGATATCGCCTCGCTCTAACATATTATACAAAACTTGAGCAGCGCGTTCAGCCAGTTCCGCCTGTTGCGGTGCCTGGTATTTACCCAGGACAGTACAGATAGCGGCACGTACACGCGAGAACTGTGGTTCACTCAGTTCGGAGAGTGCCGATAGAAGAATCGCTTGTGCCTGTTCATTACCTTTATTACCCAGAGCATGGGTAGCAGCAACACGCACCCCCCAGAAAGTATCCTGCAACAGAGCCGTTTTCAAAGCATCAACACTTTGACGCTCTTCACCTGCACTGCCGCCGAGAGCTTCAGCAGCCTCGATACGTCCCAGAACATCAGCATCATGGGCAAGTTGGTAGCGCAACATCCGGGCGGGACGCTCGAATTTGAGCGTTTTGAGCAGGTGGCCGTCGGGATCAAAGCGGATCATGAGCGGCTCCCGTTCCAGTGAGACATAGAAGCTCTGCTCCACTTGTCCATCCTCGCCGGAGATCACACGCATACGCACAGTGCGCGTCTCAGAAGTGTGTTCATCTTTCGCTGCCTCGTCCGATGTCGGTACAGTAAAGGCCAGATCGATGGGCGTGATAAAGCAGGGAGTGAGGTCGTCAACCTTCTGGGTCTGCTTAATGTTCAATTTGAGCATAGCGTGTTCACTATCCCAGGAGTAGTGTACCTCAAAGGCTGGATAGCCACCCTGGTAAACCCACTGCTGAAAGAACTGGGCCAGACTACGGCCCGTCACTTCCTCAAAGGTACGCTCTAGATCAGCGGTGATCACCTCGCGCTCACGGTAGCGTTCAAGGTATGTTTTGACCGCACGGCGAAAGGCTGTCTCGCCCAGTTGATGAGAGAGCATGTGCAACACCCAGGCACCTTTGTTATACATATGCCCACAATCGGGCGGCGGTATTCCTCATCTTCATGGACGTAACCCCGCAGCAGATTGAGCATCGATTGCTTGAAGTAATCCTCGCCCTGATCATGCCTGCCCCACAACTCCTCAAAGTAGGTGGCAAAGCCCTCGTTCAGCCAACCATTCGCCCAATCACGACAGGTCACCAGATCGCCGAACCATTGATGCGCCAGTTCATGTGCCACTACCGGCACATAGTCGAAATCAAGGGCGGCACGCTCGTCCAGGAGCAGCATAAAGCTATGCGTTGTACAGGTAGTATGCTCCATCGCTCCCGTATAAATCTCAACTACGGTCTGAGCATACTTATCATAGGGATACTCTACACCCGTGTATTCAGAGAAGAAATGCATCATCTCAGGCGTCTTGCCCATATAGAAACGAGCGTCGTTCTTACGGTCTGGGCGCACGTAGTAGTTGACCGGTTTGCCGTTGTACGAGTCCTCGATCACGGCAAATTCGCCGACGACCAGAGAGATCAGATAGGCTGCATGAGGAATATCATGTCGCCAGTGATGGGTTTTCGTATTTCCCTTATCAGTCACCCCCAGTAGGTTGCCGTTAGAGACTGTAATGAACTGCGCTGGTACGGTGACGATAATCTCGCTGGTAGCCCGATCATTGGGTGCATCGTGGCAGGGGAACCAGTAGCTGTGATAGCGTGGCTGTCCAAACGTCCATGCCTGTACAGGTCGCGTCGCATCCTCTGGAGCCGGTTTGATGAAGTGCAGACCGGTACGCGGTCGAACATGGTATTCTACGGCGATGTTAAATGCTTCACCATGCTGATAAGGGCGATCCAGTGTGACGAACAACTTTTTATCATCGCTACTATATTGTAGTTCCTTACCTCCATTGAGAGTGACCCGCTCGATATGGAGAGCAATGGCATCAAAGGCAATAGTTTTCACCTCTTCATAGAGGGCCACAAAGGTTGTCGTAACGATGCCACTGACGCTTTCCTGCTCAAAATCGAGGACGATTTCTAGCTTGACATGTTTGACATCGGCGGGCCTATGCGGAGCGTAGTGAACGCGATCACCAGTAAGTTCAAATGAGCGTGCCTTCGGTGGTGGCGTAGACATATGTGTATGCTGGCTGTTGAAAAAGCCCAGGCTATAACCATCACCCAGAGTGAGCATCTGGGAACGCTGACACGTATTCAAGAGAGTCTCCTTTGCATGAGAATACGATATATTGTATTCTAACCTCTAGCCTATGTATTACGTATATGGTATACCAGATATAGCTAACGAAAGGTTCTTAATCGTAACTATGCGCACAAAAACACCACGCATCAATAGATTTTCGCAAATGATACGCTTCCTGCGCGTCTCGCGGCTCTTACTCTGGACGCTCTGGGTCATTTACCGTGAGCGGCGCCGGGTCATCCGTGCGCGAGAGCGGGGCAACTATGATGTACAACCAAACATTGAGGTTTTGATCAAAGTGCTGGTTGCCTTCCGTACCACCGCCGTTAAGCTCGGTGTGCTGATGATCAAGCTTGGGCAGTTCCTCAGTTCACGGGCTGATTTGTTGCCGGAACAAGCCCTGGCTGCCATCAGTTCGCTGCAAGACGAAGTGCCCCCTGCACCTTTCACCCACGTTGTTTCGGTGATTGAAACAGAACTGGGCAAACCTGTCGAGCAGGTCTTCAGCGTCCTGGAACGTAAGTGTACCGCCGCCGCGTCGCTCGGTCAAGTCCATAAGGGAGTTCTTGCCACTACGGGTGAAACGGTAGCCGTCAAGGTTCAGCGACCTCATATCGACGAGCTAGTACGTATGGACTTGAGTACTATTCGCTTTGTCATCTGGGTAATCAGCCGCTTCGTCGATACCAGCGAATTTATCGATCTTAAGGGCGTTTATCGAGAGTTTAAACGTACTGTGTATGAAGAGATTGATTATGTGACGGAAGCGGCCAACGCCAAACGCTTCAAAGAGATGTTTGCCAATGATCCAATCATTTACATCCCTCAAGTCTATGACGATTATACCTCACGACGGGTGCTTGTGCTAGAGTGGATCGATGGTATCAAGATTAATGACTATCCTGCCTTAGAGACAAAGGGAATCAGTCGTCTGGAAGTGGCAAAACGCACTGTGAGAGCTTATTTCCACCAATTCTTCATCGAGGGCTTTTTCCATGCCGATCCCCATCCCGGCAATATCTTCGTTCTGCCTCCCGAACAGAGTCGCCGGATAGCCGGTTTGGATGGTGGGCCAGTCGTAGCCTTCGTCGATTTCGGCATGGTGGGAAAATTGACTAAAAACATGAAACAATCGCTCAAAGATCTCTTCCTCAACTTTGTGGCACGCAACTCCCAGGGATTGGTGGCGGCCCTTCAACGCCTGGGTTTCATTGGCGAGGGAGCCAATATGATGGCTATCGAACGCGCTATGAGCCTGATGATGGAACAATATTATGGGATGACCCTTGGTGAGGCCCGCGAACTGGAGATTCCCGACGTAGCTCAGGATGTCGAGAATTTGCTCTACGGTCAACCTTTCCAGGTTCCTGCCCAATTCGCCTTCACCGGACGAGCCATTGGCACGCTCGTTGGGGTCTCCACCGGCCTCTCTCCAGATTTTAATTTTGTCGAGATCGCTACTCCCTATGCCCGTAAGTTCTTGGGCCTCGACGTCGAGGGAGCAGGTCAAACAATTCAGGAGTTCCTCCAGCAGTTGCTAGAGACAGGACGAGTACTCTTGACCTTGCCACGCTCATTGGAGCATGTCATCACTAAGCTGGAAACGGGCCAGATCGAGGTCAAGCTGTCCGACAGTCCGGGCAATAGCCGCTCACGCCGTCGCGGACGACGCAGAGGGCCAGTTCGAGGTGATGAGAGAACAGGCGGCGGCTTAGGCAGTTTCGCCTGGGTGATGATGTTCCTGGCAGAAATGGCCGGGGGTATTGCTTTGACAATAGAGCACCAAGCAGTACCTGGATGGTTCTGTCTGGGGTTGGCAGGGGTAACGGCGTTGGGGTTGCTGGTCAAGAGATAGTGTCCAGTTGCAAATTTCAGGCCACCCGCGATAAGTCCGCCGAGCCGATTGTGCAGGTGGATGGCGTCTTCCTGGGCGGTGTCTCGGCCCTCGACCCACTCCTTGCGCAGCTGACGAACCAGCTAGATGCGGCACCTCTCAGCCGCTTTGTTGCGGAAGAGGGCCTGCTGGAGACCATGCTCTCGGAGGCGAACTGTGAAGGCCTGAGCGTGAGCCAATGCCACCTGCCCAGTCAGGATCCCAACGGCCTGCTGGAGCGGTCCACCTTCCAGGCCAAATCCGACTTCTTCACGCGCCCCCTACCACGCCAGGGCATTGAGCACCTCGTGAACGCCATCACCCGCAGCCAGACCTCCCCGGTGCTTGGCGAAGGGGGCATCGGGGTCGACGCCTTCGGCGGCGCGATCAACCGCGTGGCGGCCGACGCGACGGCCTTTGTACACCGCAACGCCCTGGGATGAGGGAATGCGACACTTGTCATTCAGCATATTTGTGTGCTATTCTACTTTACATCCACCGCGCATAGCTCAATGTGACACAGCGTTTGCTCGCTTGTTGTAATGATGACCGTGAATGGAGAAGGCCGCAGGTGAGTTTACTCTCACACGTTCGTTTACGGGAGGCCGACTAATGACAAAGCTTGCAGTTCAACTGAGCATTCGCCTGCTTGGCTCACCTGAAGTCCAGATTGCAGAGGCCCTTCTGGTACTCCCTCATCAGAAGGCGAGGGCCCTTCTCTATTATCTGGCGGCTACAGGACAACCCCATACACGTGAGCATCTGGCCACCTTCCTCTGGAGCGAGTCCCTCCAGAGCAATGCGCTCCATTCGCTGCGCTCAAGCCTCTATCACCTCCGCCAGACACTTCATGCCAAAGGCGCCGATGAGGTGCTTCTCAGTGCTGGCGAGCGCATCTCCCTCACGCTCGATGAGTATGTCTGTGACGTGACTGCCTTTCGCCGACTGCTGGCAGAAGGAAGTGAGAGCGCACTGGCACAGGCCGTCTCCTTGTACCGTGGCCCTTTGCTGCAGGGCTTTACCCTGGCCGAGGCCCCGCTCTTTGAGGAATGGGTCCGCTTTGAGGCATCGGCATTGCGGCAGTCCTACCTCGCAGCGCTCCAGCAGTTAGCATCCTGGGCCGAAAGCCGAGAGGCCTGGAACGAGGCCATTCACTATATGCAGCGGATTGTTCAGCTTGACCCTCTTTCTGAGGACATGCAACAGCGATTGATCGGATTGTATCAACGTACGGGAGTTCCTGGGCAGGCACTGCGCCAGTATCAACAGTTCGAGCTGGAGTTGAAGCGCGAACTGGGCCTCACTCCCTCTGCCGAAACGCAAGCGCTTCTTTCAGCAGCCCTGCAGCTCCGACGCACGGCGACCGCCCGCCAGACAACGCTAAGGCGCCTCTCGGTACGCACACCGGAAGCCTTACCCTTTGTTGGGCGTGACACGGTGCTCACGAAGCTCCTCGCCATGAGTCAGGCCGCAAAAGCCAGACAAGGCGTCACGGTGGTCTTACAGGGGGAAAACGGGATCGGCAAAAGCCGTTTGCTCAATGAACTAGTCGAGGCAGTAGCCGCAGGTTCATCAGCCTGGATCCTCTTACAAGGCTTCTGTTCGCCTTTCGATGATCTGCCTTCTTACGGTCCTTTCCTCGAAGCCTTCCAGCAAGCCGATCTCGGTGATTTGACCGATCTCCTCTCAGAGGAGACCCTTGTTGATCCAGATGAGCAGGGACGCT
>WNGD01011233.1_pt1 | contig 15381 bp, 15 predicted proteins | sample 5400671 | NCBI WGS metagenome assembly WNGD01 (sample SAMN13153369, study PRJNA577476) | soil metagenome | isolation source: 40 cm soil or saprolite under grassland replicate 2 | place: USA:California | collected 2016-06-15 | reverse complement strand
CGGGCTGCGTAATGCGGTCGTGGTGACTAACCAGCCCTCTGGAGGAGTGAAAGGTCAAGATTCACCGTTCGTGGCCTGCGCGCCGCGCTCGTTGTCCCGTTGCTCATGGGCAGTGCCCTGGTGGCCTCGGCCGGCCATGCCAGCGCCTCGATTAACCCCGATAACGTAGACCGTCCGAAGATTTCCGCGGGCGACCGCGATTTCGGCAATAAGGACATCATCGGCATCCTCAGCGGCGGCATCGTCAACTGGGATGAGACCGATTCGGGCACGAGAAGTACGTGTCCTAAGTTCACGCCGTGGGTCAGCGGCATCCTTTACATCAACAACCTCGCCTGGAAGTCAACCCGGGTCGAGGTCGACTACCACAACTTCAAGCACGATGAGCTGTACACGTGGGACTCGGCCACCTTCACGCCGGTGGACAACAAGAAACACGAGTACGTCATCAGCGATGCCGTCTATGGCAGCGAAGATGTGGACCACATCATCATCAAGATCGACGCCTTCGAGAACGGATCGTGGAAGACGAAGGGCACGGCCGTCGAGTACCGCCCGCAGGACTGCACGGACGACTACCCGCCGATCTAACCGAGCGCCCGGGTCAGGCAGTCAGGCCAGGCCTGCTCGCGGATGCGATCGAGCGGGAGCGGCGCGGCTCCCGCTCGATTGATTCCCTGATCGTGCCTGCGGGTCCGGATGTAACCGGGGCGGCGTGCGGGAGGGGTCGGCTCACGGCACGATGGGCATTGAGCTTGCCAGCCAGAACGAAGAAGTGAGCAGGAATGCATGTCGCCGACCAGCTTTTTGTCGAGGCGTTCGAGGTGCGGATTGGAGGCGAGCGGGTCAGTCCTGAAGCGGTTTTTCCGGATTGGTCGCTGCTGGACCGTTTCGGGATCGTGGTCACCGAGCCGCTGGGCGGCCTCGGGGCGAGTCTGCTGCTTCAGCTCGCGATCGCAAAATTTTACTCGGTACGTCCGGATCGTCGCGCGGATATGCCGGTGTATCCGGAGATCTACCTCTTTCACGTCGGCGGCCCGCACGGCGACTTCAGTTATTTCGACTTCTGGCCGCCCCGGAAGGAAGTGCGGGTGGCTGCCTCTCAGCCAGTCTCGTTGCTCGAGGCGATTAATGCCCACGGGATCACGCGCCTGGCAATTCCTCTGGCCGACATAGGCGAGGAAAGCGTTCTCCGAACCGGGCCGAGTACCTGGGCAGAGCAGGCGAGCGCAGTGGAGCGTCTGCGGTCGTGTTTTGTGTATTCCCCACACGGTCGTGTGGCCGATGGTGACGTCCGAATCTCGTCACGCGATCCGCGTGTGCATGAGAACATCACGGCCTCGGTGACCCCTCTTCCCGGCGTGATCTCCTACCGTGAGGAACTCGCATCGGTCACGCTGCCGCACTGGCCCGATCCCTCTGTGGCTGCAGACGGATACCGGTGGGCTGACGTGGTCGAGTGCCGTGCGGACGAAGTACCCCAACCGGTTCGCGATCACGTTGCCGAAGCCCTGGCCGCGCGGGTGCATGCTGGCGAACTCATCGAGGTGCACCAGCGGATCACTACAGCGGAGGCCCTGGCCTGCATCGCTGGCGGATTCTGAGAGGCGTTGCCGGACGCTGACTGTAGCCTTGCTCATGACGGGACTTAAAGGAGATGGTCTGGTGCCAGCCCCTTTGCTCGAGACGAAGTTGTATGTCCCGAGGTCGCGGCGTGGCCTGGTGTCGCGTCCGCGACTGAGCGAACGGCTGGATCGCGGGACCGCATCGAAGTTGATGCTCATCTCCGCACCCGCTGGCTTCGGCAAGACGACGCTACTCACCGAGTGGCTTGCGGCGGGACCGGACGGGCCGGCCGCTGAGCGGCTGGTGGCGTGGCTGTCGCTCGACCGGGCCGACAACGATCCCGCGTCCTTCTGGATCTATGTGATCGCCGCACTGCGAACGGTGGCATCCGGGGTCGGCGAGAGTGCCATGACCCTCTTGCAGACGCCCCAGCCGCCTCCGATCGAAACGGTGCTTACCGCGCTACTCAACGACCTGGGCGCCATCACGGGCGACATCGTGCTGGTGCTCGACGACTACCACGTTGTCGACGCGCGTGATGTGCAGAACGGGATGGCGTTCCTGCTCGACCATCTGCCTCCGCGGCTGCACGTGGTGATCGCCAGCCGGACCGATCCCGCGCTGCCGCTGGCACGGTTGCGCGCGCGCGGCGAGCTGGTCGAGACCCGCGCGGCCGATCTGCGCTTCACGCTTGATGAGGCCGCGGCGTATCTCAACGAGATGATGGGCCTGCAGCTGACAGCGCGGGATGTGGCCGCGCTGGAGGGACGGACCGAGGGCTGGATCGCCGCGCTCCAGCTGGCGGCGCTGTCGATGCAGGGGCGAGACGACGTCGCCGGCTTCATTGCCGGCTTCGCGGGCGATGATCGTTACGTCGTCGACTACCTAGTGGAGGAGGTGCTCCAGCGCCAGCCCGAGCATGTCCAGCAGTTCCTGCAGCAGACCTCCATCCTGGAGCGGCTGTGCGGCCCACTGTGCGATGCGGTCACCGGGCAGGGGGGCGGCAAGGCCGTGCTGGAGGCGCTGGAGCGAGGAAACCTGTTCCTGGTCCCGCTGGATGACCGTCGCCGGTGGTATCGCTACCACCATCTCTTTGCTGACGTGCTGCAGGCGCGCCTGCACGACGAGCAGCCCGGCCAGGTGCCGGACCTGCACCGGCGGGCGAGCGCGTGGTACCAGCAGAACGGCGAGCCGGCCGTGGCCATCGGCCACGCGCTGGCCGCCGAGGATTTCGAGCGGGCCGCGGACCTGGCCGAGCTGGAGATCCCGGCCATGCGCCGGACGAGACAGGAAGCCATGGTGTGCGAATGGCTCAAGGTGATCCCCGACGAGGTTGTCCGCGTCAGGCCCGTGCTCAGCGTCGGGTTTGCCGGGGCGCTGCTGTCCGGCGGCGAGCTCGAGGGAGTTGAGAGCCGACTGCGGGACGCCGAGCGGTGGCTGGACGTGACAACCGGTATCGATGCGAGATCCCAGGCCCGTTCGGCAGAAATGGTCGTGGCCGACGAGGACGAATATCGCCGCCTCCCGGGGATGATCGAGCTGTACCGGGCCGCCCTGGCCCTGGCCCGGGGCGATGTGCCCGGCACCGTCAGGCACGCCCGGCGGGCGCTCGACCTTGCGCTTGCGGAGGACCACCTCTGCCGGGCCGCGGCGGCGGGCCTGTCGGGGCTCGCGTCCTGGACGAGCGGGGATCTCGATGCCGGGCACTCGGCGTACGCCGAATGCATGGCCGGACTGCGGCGGGCCGGGCACATCGCCGATACCTTCGGCTGCGCGATAGCGCTGGCGGACATCCGGCTGGTGCAAGGTCGCCTCGGCGAGGCGATGCGCACCTACGAGCAGGCATTGCTGCGTGCACCTGAACAGAACGGGTCGGTTCTGCGGGGAACGGCAGACATGTACGTGGGGATGAGCGGGATCCACCGCGAGCGCAACGACTTGCATGCTGCCACACAGCAGCTGCTGCGGAGCCAGGAGCTGGGCGAGCACACCGGGTTGCCGCAGAACCGGTATCGCTGGCAAGTCGCGATGGCTCGGATACGCCAGGCTGAAGGGGATCTGGACGGCGCACTCGACCTGCTCAGCGAGGCGGAGCGGGTGTATGTGGGCGACTTCCTCCCCAATGTTCGGCCGGTCCCGGCGTTGAAGGCCAGGGTATGGATCGCCCAGGGCAGCCTCGGTGAAGCCCTCGGCTGGGCGCGTGAGCAGGGCCTGTCCGTCGATGACGACCTCAGTTACCTGCGCGAGTTCGAGCACATCACCCTGGCCCGGGTGCTCATGGCGCGATATCAGGGTGAGCGGGCCGAGGGCTCCGATCGCGGGGCGACCCGGCTCCTGGAGCGCCTTCTGCGAGCGGCCGAAGAGGGCGAGAGGGCGGGAAGCGTCATCGAGATCCTGGTGCTGCGGGCGCTCGCGTACCAGCGGCATGGGGACATCCCGGCTGCGCTTTCCTGCCTGCAACGGGCGGTGACGCTGGCTGAGCCTGAGGGCTACGTCCGGGTCTTCGCCGATGAGGGCCCGCCGATGGCTTCCCTGCTGAGAGCCGCCGCGAAACTTCAGACGGCCGGGAACTATGTCCGTCGGCTCCTGGCGGCCACGAGCGTGACCGAGCCCGACAGTCCCGTCAAACAGGCCTTGATCGAGCCACTGAGCGAACGCGAGCTGGACGTGCTTCGGCTGCTCGGAACCGAGCTGGACGGCCCGGCCATCGCCCGCGAGCTCATGGTGTCCCTGAACACCGTGCGGACTCACACCCAGCACATCTACGCCAAGCTCGCGGTGACCAACCGCCGGGCCGCGGTCCGGCGGGCCGCAGAACTCGACTTGCCGCGAACCCGCAACCGGCAACCCTGACCCGTCGTTAACGGGCCCCCGGAGCACGCGGGGTCGGCCGCCGTCGCTCGGATCATCACATCAATCACCACATGTAGTGATGCCATCTCACCACGTTGGCTTCTAGCTTTCGATCAGACCTGCGAAACGTTCCCGGCGCCGCCGGAAAAGCCGCAGCAAAGGAGCACCATGAGCGCACTATCGACCGGCCACCATGACAACCCGGGACGGTACGAGATCCGCCTCAAGGGGCACCTCGACAGTCGTTGGGCAGCCTGGTTCGACGGGCTGACCCTCACTCGCGACAGTGACGGCACCACCATCATCCACGGCCTCGTAGCCGACCAGGCCGCGCTCTACGGCCTGCTCCAGAAAACGCGCGACCTGGGCCTGCCCCTGATCTCGGTCAATCACGTCGAACCCGGCCGCCCCGCTATGCCCACCATCGAGACCCGGTAACTCAGCAATCCGCGAAATGGAGACCGACATGGCGACCACCGTTCAAACCCCGGCCACGAAAGCAGCGAAAGGAACCCCGATGACCTCAACCAGGAAGACGGCGCTCGTCGCGGGCATCTTCTACTTGATCACCTTCATCTCGATCCCCACACTCGTCCTCTACGGCCCGGTGAAGAACCACCGGGACTGGATCCTCAGCTCCGGCGGCCACACGGGCCTGCTCGTGGGCTGCGTCCTCGAGGTGATCGTCGCCCTCGCCGGCATCGGCACCGCCGTCACGCTGTATCCGGTGGTCAGGCGGCAGCACGAAGGCATCGCGCTTGGCTTTGTCGCCGCTCGCGTCCTGGAAGGCGCCATGATCTTCACGGGCGTCGTCAGCCTCCTTTCGCTAGTGAGCATGCGACAGAGCCTGGGTGGAGCGGCCGGAGCCGATGCGGCCTCGCTCGTCACCACCGGCGCGTCGCATGTCGCGATCTACAACGGGACGTTCCTGCTCGGACAGAGCCTCATGCCGGCCATCAACGCGCTGCTGCTGGGCTCCTTGCTGTACCGGTCCCGGCTCGTGCCGCGGATCCTCCCGATCGTCGGGCTCATCGGAGCTCCGCTGCTCATCGCGGCCGTATTCGCAACGCTGTTCGGCGGCATCGGGCAGATCTCGGCCGTGGCCGCGCTCGCCGCGCTTCCGATAGCGGCCTGGGAGTTCTCGCTGGGCGTGTGGCTGGTCGTCAAGGGCTTCAAGCCCTCCCCGATCACCGCTGAGATGACCGCGGCCAGCACGCCGCTCGCCTACCACGATGTCGCTGTCTAACCCGTCGGCAACACGGCCGGGCCCGCCAAGAGGGGGCCCGGCCGCTGTATGTGCGGTCCGGCCGGGCCCGCGGGTCGCGCTTCGTCGGCGTGGATGCTCATCGGACACCCCTCACGGGCAGGATCGCGGCGGCTCCGATGATGGCACAGAGTCCGGCGACCTCGTACAGCACGCCGTAGCTGCCGCCGCCCAGCACCAGGATGACCGGCGCGATCGCCGGCGCGATGGCAAAGGGAAGAGCGCCGGCGATGTTGAACACCCCCAGATCCTTGGCGGCGTTGCGCTTGTCGTGCAGCACGTCCACCACGAGCGCAAGGTCAACGGCCACATACACACCGAAGCCGAGGCCGCTGATGGCCATGCCGACGAGGAAACCGCTGAAGTTGCTGGCGATGGCGACCACGAACAACGCCAGGCCGTACACGATCGACGCGGTCAGGACGAAAATCTTCCGCCGGCCCGTCCGGTCAGAGAGCTTCCCGCCGAGCAGAGAAGCCGCGACGAGGACGGCGGACTGGGTGAGTGTGCCCAGGAATATCTGCTGCGGCACATCGGCCTTGGCGGTGCCCAGCTTGTGCAGCAGGTAGTAGGCCTGGTAGGTCGCCAGGAAGGCATAAGCCAGAACGAACATGAAGCGGCTGGCGAAAGCCCAGGAGAAGTCCCGGTCCTTCCCCGGGTTGAGGTAGAACGTGCTGGCGAATTCTCGCAGCGACCATTTCGGTTTATCCGCCCGTACCAGCCGGCGGTCGTTCAGGGTGACCGCGAAAAGGAGAACGAAGAGTCCGCCGATAGCGCAGGGGGCCAGGAACATGGCGAGCAGGTTGCCGGCGAACAGCTTGACCAGGAACGTGCCGCACACCGACGCGATGGGCAGGCAGACACCCAGGACACCGGAGACCAGGCCGCGCTGGACAGACGGGACCTGGTCCGGCAGCACTGCCACCATCGCGGCGAGCAGCGCGTTAAAGAACAACTGGGCGATACACCAGCCGGCCAGGACGACCGGGATGCTCGGCGCCAACGCGACGATGAGGACGCCGAGGGAACCGCCCGCCAGGCCGGCGACCATCCATGGCCTTCGCATGCCCAGCGGCGACGCGGTGCGATCGCTCATCCGGCCGAAGAACGGATTACCGACCATGGCCAGCAAGGCGCCGATCCCGGTGACAAGCGCCAGGCTGTTCGGTGCCCGATCGATCCCGACGAGCGAGTTCACCTTCAAGGCCAAGGTGACCAGCAGGGGCGCGAGAAACAGCAGGCAGGTGCTCATGTACGCCAATGTGTACAGCGAGATGAAACCCCATCCGACCAGGTGCGCCGCGGGTGACTCGGGCTCCAGCGCAGCCTCGGCTGCCGTTCGGTACGCCAATCCGTCCAGCCCGGCCGTGGGAGGCAGAAATGAGCCGGCGGCGGGGCTGCTACCCCCGGGTGCCGAAGCGTCAGGCATCGTGCGCTCCTCACGACGGCATGGAGCCGTGTTCCCGGCGGCAGTCATAGATAACCGAGCCCGGCCTGGCGCTGGGTTGATGGACGTCCCCCAGCCGATGCCGCGATGGAGGACCGGCCCGCAGACATGAGGCCGACTTCCTGGGCCGCCTCAAGACGCTGTTTCCACGCTACGGCTGCAACTAGAAACTAGCAATGGATTTCTAGAAATCAACTATGGCAGCGTGCGGGCGGGGCGAACTGGAGCGTGATGCGAGCTGGCCTGATCATCGGCGACCGGCTGCACCGCGGCGCCCCAGCCCGGACAGCACCAGGCCGATGAGGTCGAGTTTCCCGCTGGTCCTGCGCTTTCGGTGATACGGCGGCCGATCACCGGAACCAGCAGCACGCCGATCGGCACGCTGAGCCAGAAGATCCATTGCCAGGCAACGCCTTGCACTACGGCCCCGCCGACGACGGGCCGCCGAGGATCGCGAGGCCGACGATACCGGCGAAGATGCCCATGGCCTGGCCGCGTTGCCCGGCACCGAATGCGGCGCCCACCAGCGCGAGTGCCGCGGGCATGACCATCGCGGCGCCGGCACCTTGCACCGCGCGGGCGGCGATGAGCAGCCAGATGCCGGGGGACAGCGCACACGCGGCCGACGCCACGGTGAAAACTGTCAGGCCGGAGGCCAGCAGGCGGCGCCGGCCAATCCGGTCGCCAATCGTCGAGGCGGTAAGCAGCAGCATCGCGAAGGTGAGCGTGTAGGCGTTGACGGTCCATTCCAGTTCTTCGATGGACGCACCCAGGTGCACGCGAATGGTGTTGAGGGCGGTAGTGACGACGAGCGCGTCGAGCCCCACCATCAGCGCCGCGCCCGTCGCAGGGCGGCTGGGTGACCGCGGCTACGTCCGGCCCGGACGCGGCACGGCCCCCGTCCTCGCCGTGGCCGCGCTGCTGCTCGCCGCGGTCGGCTCGGCCAGCCTCGCCGTGCTCGCGGTATCCGCCGTGCTGCTCGACTTCGCGGTCCAGGGCAACCAGGTGCTGAGCTTGCGCGACATCTACGCGCTCCGGCCCGAGGCCCGCGCCCGGATGAACTCCGTGTACATGACCTGCGTCTTCGTCGGAGGTGCCGCGTCGTCGGCCGTCACCGGGGTCGTCAGCCAGCGCTGGGGCTGGCCCGGCGTCGCCGTGTTCGCGGCCATCCTCGCGGCCGTCGCGAGCCTGATGTGGATAGGCGAGAGGGCTGCGTGATGCCACGGAACAGCGATGACACGGCGGATGCCACCCGGGCCGCCTGCTCGTCGGCGCGTCGGATTTCGGCGGAACTCTTAGCCCGCTCGACCTGGTAGAGCCGGTAGGTGTCGTAGGGCATCATGATCCGGCCTCCCCCTCGGGAACCGCAGGCCCCAGCCAGGCCGGGTGCCAGCGCCGCGGCGATCTGCGGGCGGAACCTGCGCCATCCTGCCGCCGGGCCAGCCGCGCCTGCCGGTTCCGCCGGTAGGCCTCCGCCTGCGCCAGGAGTGTCTGATGGCGCTCGTGCGCCAGCGCCGCATGAATATAGGGACTCAGCATGGGATCGCTTCCTCATGATTGATTAGCTCGGCACCGTTGTGCCGCTCGATCCAGGGTCAGGGAGAGGCAGCAGCCGCACATCGGTGGCCGCCACGGATTCCGGGGACCGCGGCTACCGATCCCGGGGGTGGCGCTACTGATTCAGGACTCGATGCCGCTCAGCCATATGTTCCCGGGGGCGTCGCGGAGCGACGCATGGGCGCAGGAATCGCTTCCGCCCCCTGTGGCATCACCCGCGGCGGGAGCCTTACTGCATGGATGCCGCGCCCACGTCGCTGGGGCTGCATGAACGAGGCAACCATGCAGTATGAACGGGCGGGACAGGGCAGCGAGCCGGATATCAGGGGGTAACTGGAGCGTGCCGGCAGCGCACGGGCACCAGGAGTGACGCCAGAGACAGGGACGCGCTGGCCGGCTTGCCATCCTTTTACACTCATCACATGAGGCGGGGCATTCTGGAGCGCGACGCCGAACTGTCAGTGCTCGCCGATGCCGCGCGGGAGGCCGGGGACAGGCACGGGTCCGTTGTGCTGGTCATGGGCGAGGCCGGGATCGGCAAGTCCAGCCTGGTCGAGGCGTTGCGCTCCCACCTGCCCGCCGAGGGCAGGATGCTGGTCGGCTACTGCGATGATCTGGCCACCCCGCGGACCCTCGGTCCGTTCCGCGACCTGGCCGGCAGCGTCGGAACCGAGCTCAGCCGCGCGGTGGCGGACGGCAGTGAACGCGACCGCGTGCTCACCGCCCTGCGCACGGAACTGACCTGGCCCGAACATCCGACCGTGCTGGTCATCGAGGACGTTCACTGGGCTGACGACGCGACGCTCGACGCGCTGCGCTATCTCGTCCGGCGGATCGCCGACCTGCCGGCCGTCCTCGTCCTTACTTACCGCGACGACGAGCTTAACCGCGAGCACCCGCTTCACGGCCTGCTAGGCCAGGCATCCCGCAGCGACCACGTGCGGCACCTGCCGCTGCGCCGGCTGTCGCAGCAAGCCGTGCGCCAGCTCAGCGCGGGAAGCCCGGTCGACGCGCATGACCTGTTCGCGCTGACATCCGGGAATCCGTTCTTCGTTCATGAGCTGCTCGCCTCGGCGCACGGCGAGCGGGTTCCGCCCACGATCGCCGATGCCGTACTGGCGCGGGTCCGGAGCCTGGACCCTTCGACGCAGGATGTGCTCGAGCAACTGGCCGTCGTCCCGTCCGCGCTGGACCGCTGGCTCGCGGACGTGCTCGTGCCCGGCGCCGGCCAGGGGGCGGTGGCGGCGCTGGCGGTCGCCGAGGAACGCGGGCTGCTCTCCGTGTCCACACGCAAGATCGCATTCCGGCACGAGCTGACTCGCCGCGCCATCGCCGATGCGGTGCCGGCGGCCCGGCTCATGGCCTTGAACCAGCGCGTCCTCGACGCCCTGATCGAACATGACGGATCGGACGTGTCGCGGATCGTCCATCACGCCGCGCAAGCAGGCGACGAGGACGCCATCATCCGGTACGGTCCGGCGGCCGGACGAGACGCAGCCGGCGCCGGCGCCCACCGCGAGGCGGTCGCCCACTTCGGTCTCGTGCTCGAGCACCAGGGCCGCTTCGGCCCGGGTGAGCAGGCCGGACTGCTGGCAGAGTACGCGATCGAGTGCTACACGATCGGAGCGATCGACAAGGCGGTCGAGGCCGGGCAGCGGGCGGTCGAGGAGAACCGCTCACTGGGGGATCTGCGCCAGCTCGGCGCGTGCCTGCGCTGGCTGTCGCGGATCTGGTGGATGGCAGGCAACCGCGCGAACGCCGAGCAGGCCGGCCGGGAGGCGATCAGCGTGCTGGAGCAGGCCGGCGACGGCCGGCTGCTCGCGCTGGCCCTGAGCAACGAATCCCAGCTGTGCGTGCTCGCCTACCGCTTCGCCGAGAGCATCGAGTACGGCGAGCGCGCGGTGGCGCTGGCCCGTGAGGTGGGCGATGCGGCGATTACGTCGCACGCCCTGACCAACATCGGCATCTCCCGGTGGATGCTCGGCGATCCTGCTGGTCAGCCCACGCTGGATGAGGCGCTCCGGGTGGCCCTGGAGGCAGGGGATGTCGAGGACGCCTGCCGTGCCTATGTGAACCTGGTTTGGATCTTGCTCGGCTGGTTCCGCCTCGATGAGGCCGAGCGTTACCTGACCGCGGCCATGAAGCTCGCCGAGGAGTCCGAGTTCTTCGGCATCCTCTCCTACATGCAGGTCGAGCGGGCGCGGCTGGATTTCGCGCGGGGCTCGTGGGACGAGGCGGTTCGCGCGGCCGAAGCTGCGGTAGACGCGTTCCTCCCGGCGAGATGCCCGGCGCTGATCGTGCTTGGCCGGGTGCAGGTCCGGCGCGGGCAGCCGCGGGGCGCCCGGCTGCTCTCGTCGGCGTGGAAGCTGGCGGTGCAGATCGACGAGTTGCAGCGGCTCGGGCCGGCCGCGGTCGCGCGCGCGGAGGATGCCTGGCTCCGCGGAGATCATGCCCGGGTGCGCGACATCGCCACGCCTGTCTACGCCGAAGCCAGGCGGCTGGGTGACCGGGTCCATCAGGCGGAACTCGGTTACTGGCTCGCCAAGGTCGGACAGCCCGCCGAGACGGGCTCCGACCACCCTTACGCGCTGCAGGCGGCGAGCCGGTGGCGGGAGGCCGCCGCGTTCTGGGAGGCCGCGGGATGCCCGTACGAGCACGCCGCGGCGCTGGCGGAAAGCCCCGAACCTGACGACCTGCTTACCTCACTGGGGATCCTGGATGAGCTGGGCGCCACGCCGCTGGCCACCCTGATCCGCGGGCGCCTGCGCGCGCTCGGCACGACCCGCATTCCGCGCGGGCCCCGCGGCGAGACGAGGGTCAATCCCGCCGGCCTGACGGCCCGCCAGGTCGAGGTGCTGCGCCTGCTCGGCATGGGCTACACGAACGCCGAGATCGCCAGCCAGCTCGTGGTCTCGGTACGCACGGTCGACAGCCACGTCGCGGCCGTGCTGGCCAAGCTCGGCGCGGCCACCCGGCGCGAGGCCGCTGCCAGCGCGGCCGAGCTGGGTGTCCTGGACGCCGAGAACCGGTAGCCAGCCGGCTGACCTCAGTAGCGGCTACCGATGCCCGGCCGCCACCCGGCGGCATACCTCTTGGAGTCAGGCCGAATACACCATGGCCTGACCGGGCACCTGGTCAGGCCGCTCAACGGAGGAACAATGGCAATCGACCAGGACAAGCTGACCGAATTCCTGCACAAGTTCGTGGGAGACCTCGGCGCGACGATGGCCGCGGGCAATGTGCTCGTCGGCGACCGTCTCGGCTTTTACCGTGCGCTCGCCGGGCACCCGATGCTGCCCTCCCAGCTCGCCGAGCACACCGGCACCGCCACCCGCTACGTCGATGAATGGCTCCGCGGCCAGGCGGCTGGCGGGTACGTGGAGTACGACCCGAAGACCGGGAGCTACTCCCTGACACCGGAGCAGGCCTTCGCCCTGACCGACCCCGGAGGCCAAGCTCAACGCGGGCGCCGCGGTCGCCGACATCGGGTGCGGCCACGGCGCGTCGACGACGCTGATGGCACGCGCGTTCGGCAAGTCGCGCTTCACCGGCTCGGACTACCACGAGGAGTCGATCATCCAGGCGCGCAAGCGCACCGCTGACGCGGGCCTGGCCGCCCAGGTGAGATTCGAGGTCGCGTCGGCGCAGACCTTCGACGGCGGCCCGTACGACCTGGTGACCACCTTCGACAGCCTGCACGATATGGGTGACCCGCTCGGCGCGGCCCGGCACATCCGGGAGATGCTCGCGCCGGACGGCACCTGGATGGTGGTCGAGCCCTACGCGGGCAGCAGCGTCACCGACAACCTCAACCCGGTCGGGCGGGTCTACTACTCGTTCTCCACCTTCCTGTGCGTCCCGAACGCGCTGTCCCAGGACGGCGGCTACTCCCTTGGGGCTCAGGCCGGCGAGGAGCCGGTAAGGCGGCTCGCCGCTGACGCTGGCTACACCGGATTCCGCCGGGTGGCCGAGACGCCCTTCAACATCATCTACGAGATCCGCCCGTAGACGGCGGGCGCGGCGATGCTCTGCGGTGGCCGTCAGGGATTGATGCCGAACGGCCGCCGCGGGTGCGCCCGGGATAGCATGGGGCATTTCGCCGATGGGGGTGGCCGGGTTGACTGCTGAGGGCTTCGACGACGGGCGGGCCGACGTTCCCGCCGGGGCGGCGGGGCCGGTCGAGCGGGTGGTGGTGGTCGGGGCGGGGATCGCCGGATTGACGGTAGCGAACGCTCTCACCCACGGCGGGGTAGAATGCGTGGTGCTTGAGGCCCGCGACCGGATCGGCGGCCGGCTGCACACGGTCAACCTGGCGGGCGCCCCGGTCGATCTGGGCGGGTCGTGGATACACACGCCCATCGGGAACCCGATGCGCGCCTTCGCGGATCAGGCCGGCGTCCGCTGCCGCAGCGCCAACCCGCTGCCTGAGCTGGCCGGCTTCGACTCCTGCGAGGGACGACGGCTGTCGGCCGCTGAGGTCGCGGAGAGTCTCAGCCTGCAGCTGGAAGCCTTCCCTCAGGCGACGGGTCGGCTGCTCGCCGAACTCGGCCCGGACGCGACGGCGGCCGATGGGATCGAAGCCTTCGTGGCCGGGGCCGGCCTGGCGCCGGGCCCGGCGCGGCGAGCGCGCCAGGCCCTGCGCGCGCTGGTTGAGGCCGAGTCAGCCGACCTCACCGAACGCCAGTCGCTGCGCTGGATGTGGAACGAGATGGAATACGAAGGGCACTATTTCGGCGACGCCCCGGTGGGGGGCTACGGTCGCCTGGTGGAGGCGATAGCGGCCGGCCTTGACCTGCGCCTGGGCGTCGACGTGGCCGAGGTCGCCTGTTCGGCGGGGGGTGTGCGGGTGCGCGGCGCTGACGGCACGTCCGAGGAAGGCTCGCACGTGGTCGTGACGGTGCCGCTGGGTGTGCTCAAGCGAGGTGGGCCGCGGTTCCGGCCCGCACTGCCGCCCGCCCGGCTCGCGGCGCTCGAGCGGCTCGGGTTCGGGCGCTACGAGAAGGTGGCCCTGCGGTTCGACGAGCCATTCTGGCGCGCCGCGGGCTTCCCCCACGCGATGATCTTCCCGCGGGACCCCGGTGCCCCGGCCGTCTGGGCGATCGGCCAGGACGCGTTCGGCGCTGGCCCGGTGCTGGTCTTCCAGATCTTCCACAGCGCGGCCCGTCACGTCCTGGGCGCGGCCCCGGCCGACGCCGCCCGGTGGGTCCTTGACCTGCTCGCCGACGCGATCGGCAGGTCGTGCCCGGCCCCGGCAGCGATCGCCGTGACCTCGTGGGCGAACGATCGGTACAGCGGCGGCGCCTACACCCACATCCCCCCGGGAGCAAACCCGGCCGACGCCGATCTGCTGGGCGAGCCGGTCGGCGGCCGCTTGCTGTTCGCCGGAGAGCACACCCAGAGCATGCGGCTGGCTTACGCCGACGGCGCGATGACCAGCGGCATCCGCGAGGCAAAACGGCTCCTCGGCCAGCCCCGCGTCCGACTCGGCCCAATCCGATGAGAGGCAGAACCAGATGACCAGGCAAGCGATCTCCATCGACAGCGCGCCGGCTGCGCTCGGACCCTACAGCCAGGCCATCGTGGCCGGCGGCTTCGTGTTCTGCTCGGGCACGGCCGGGATCGATCCGGCCACCGGTGTGCCCGGCGACGGCATCGAGGCGCAGACCGAGCTGGCGCTGCGCAATCTCGATGCGATCCTGATCGCCGCCGGGACGTCGTTGCAGGCCCTGGTCAAGACCACGATCTTCTACGCCAACGTGGAGGACTTCGCGACCATGAACGCGGTCTACGCGCGCTTCATGCCCGACCCGCCGCCAGCTCGCTCCGCGCCGGCCAACGTAGCGCTGCCCCGCGGCCTGCTTATCTCGATTGACGCCATCGCCGTGCTTCCGTCCGCGTAGACGGCCGCCTGCGTCAGACGACATCGCGCCTGATGGTGGTGCGGCCCGCCGATGGTCGCCGTCCCGGCCGTCGGGCTGGCCAGGCCGAGCAGAATGCGTAGGGTGGTGGTCTTGCCCGACCCGTTCGGTCCTAGGAACCCGGTCACCTGGCCCGGCCGGACGTCGAAGGACAGGCCATCGACCCCCTGACCGAGCGTGAGCTAGACGTGTTCCGCCTGATCACGCGCGGCCTGTCGAACGCCGAGATCGGCCGTGAGCTCTACATCAGCGACACCACCGTCAAGACGCACATCACGCACATCCTCCAGAAGCTCAACCTTCGTGACCGCGTCCAGGCCGTGGTGCTCGCGTACGAGACGGGGCTATTCGACGCTGACGCCCGGCCGCCAGGCGATCGCCACGAGCGCCCGGCTCGCTGAGTGTCATGGATCGCCATTGGTGCTGGCTACAAGGTGTGTTTCGCGGACGACAGCATGCTCACCCGGGAGGGGATCGTCCGGCTGCTGCGGGACGCGGGCATCGACGTCGTCGCCCAGGCGGAAGACGCCGAGGCCCTGCTGCGCGAGGTCCGCCAGGCGCAACCGGACGTGGCCGTCGTGGACATCAAGATGCCCCCGACCCACACCGACGAGGGCCTCGTCGCGGCCCAGGCGATACGTGCGGACCATCCCGAGATCGGCGTCCTGGTGCTGTCCCAGTATGTCGAGCCGAGCTACGCCATGCGGCTCATACAAGATCATCCCGAACGGGTCGGGTATCTGCTCAAGGAACGGGTGTTCGACATCGCCACCGTG
>WNGD01005952.1_pt1 | contig 15382 bp, 15 predicted proteins | sample 5400671 | NCBI WGS metagenome assembly WNGD01 (sample SAMN13153369, study PRJNA577476) | soil metagenome | isolation source: 40 cm soil or saprolite under grassland replicate 2 | place: USA:California | collected 2016-06-15 | reverse complement strand
CGAGCCCTCCAGCCGCTCGGCCAGGTCGGCCGCAAGCGCGGCGAGGGCGTCGCTTGCTTCCCTCAGGTGGGCCGCCGAGCTGTCGATCTCGGTTCGGATGCCCGGCGCGGCGCCCACCAGAGCGGCGACCTCCGCCGCGACGGTGAACAGGTAGCCGACCGCCGCACGGGGCTGGAGGCCGGCTGGCAGCCCGATCACCGGGACGCGGTCGCGCCGGGCCGTATCGGCGAGCTTCCCCCCGGTGGTGGCGACTATTCGCCGGGCGCCGAGCGCCTCGGCCGCCTCGTAACAGGCGATCGTCTCCTCTGTGTCGCCGGAATAGCTCGAGCAGAGCACGGCACGGTCGGGAAGCATGCACGGGGGGAGCTCGTAGCCGCGTTCGGTGGTCAGCGGCCGGCTGAGGCGATTGCCGAATGCGACGGCGGCCAGGTCGCCGCCGATCGCCGACCCGCCCATGCCGCAGACGACGAGGCCGCCCGCGGCATCGAACGGCCCGAGCTTCGCCGACTCGACCCGCCACAGCGCGTCCGAGAGGTGGTCCGGGAGGGCGAAGACGTCGTCGAGCTGGTTGGAGCGATCGGTCGCTCGAACCTGGGCCAGAGCATCGCTCACGACGCGACCTCGCCCGGGCCCAGGCGGGCCCCGTCTGCGATCGCGACGCCGGCCTCGATCCGCGCCCCCTCGCCGATCACCGCGCCCGCCTCGATCCGCGCCCCCTCGCCGACCTCGACGCCGGGCGCCAGGATCGCCTCGTGGACGCTTGCTTGGGACCCGATCCTGCAATCGCTCAGCACCACCGAGCTGGACACGTTCGCCCCCTCGCCGATCTCGGACCGGTGGCCGATCACCGCCCGGGCCCCGACCGCGGCACCGGCGCCGACCGCGACCTCCGTCTCCAGCAGGGCGGGCGGATTGACGGTGGCGGCGGGATCGACCACCGCTCCGTCCTCGACCAGCAGCCCGGCGCCGTCGACGCGCGTGCTGGCTGCGGTCTGCACCCGGCCCTCGAGGATGTCCCAGCTTGCCTGCAGGTAGCGCTCAGGGGTGCCGACGTCCATCCAGTAACCATCCAGCCGGTGACCGTACAACCCCTGGCCGACCAGGCGCGGGAAGATCTCGTGCTCGATCGAGACCGGCTTGTGCGGCGGGATCGACTCGATCACGCTGCGCTCGAGCACGTAGGCGCCGGCGCTGATCTCGTCGGTGTCGATCTGGCCCGGGTCGGGCTTCTCGACGAACTGGAGCACCGCGCCCTCGGCGCTCGCCGGGCTGGTGCCCGGGCCCGCCGGCCCTCCCGTGCGGCGGACGAGGCCGTAGGAGCTCGGATCCTCGGACGGGTGGAGCGCCAGCGTGGCCGCTGCCCCACGCTCATCGTGCGCCCGGATCAGCGCGCTCAGGTCCAGGTCGGACAGCAGATCGCCGTTGAGGACCAAGAGGCGGTCGCCGAGCAACCCCTCATCGGCGGCTAGGCGCAGCGGCCCCGCGGTGTCCAGTGGCTCGGGCTCCTCGACGTAGCGGATCCGAGGGCCCCGCCCGCCACCCTCGCGGAGCACCTCTCGCAGCGGGTCAGCGCCAAAGCCGCAGGCCATCACCACGTCGGTGATCCGATGCCGGGCAAGCCACTCGACGATGTAGCGGATGAACGGCCGGTCCACCAGCTGCAGCGCCGGCTTCGGTCGGGTGAGCGTCAGGGGGCGCATCCGGGTGCCCTCGCCGCCCACCAGGACCAGGGCCTGCATCAGCGCTGCGGCGATTTCGCGCCCCGGTCGTCTTCGCCGGCGTTGCTCGGCGGCCCTCCGCCCCCGTTCGGCCGCCCGATCCCCTCGTAGGCGAAGCCGGCCGCGCGCACCTTGTCGGGATCGAGGAAGTTGCGCCCGTCGATCAGCAGCGGGTTGGCCATCCGCTTTGCAAGCGAGGCCCAATCCAGCTCGGCGAACTCCGGCCACTCGGTGACCAGGATCGCCGCATTGGCGCCCTCGAGGGCCTGCTCCGCGGAGTCGCAGAACTCGACCTTCGGCAGGAGCTGGCGCGCGGGGTGCTCGGCGACCGGATCGTAACCGCTGACGTTCGCACCCTCGCCCTGAAGCCGCGACGCGAGCACGAGGCTCGTCGCCTCCCGCATGTCATCGGTGTCGGGCTTGAACGCGAGGCCCAGGAGCGCGACCTTCTTGCCGACCAGCGAGCCCAGGTGCTTCTCGAGCTTCTGCATGACGCGCCGCTTTTGCAGCTCATTGACCTCGATCACCGCGGTTAGGAGCTGGAAGTGGTAGCCGGTGTTCCCGGCCAGTTGCTTGAGGGCTTGCGTGTCTTTGGGAAAGCAGGAGCCGCCGTAGCCGATCCCGGCCCGCAGGAACGAGGCACCGATGCGCTTGTCGAGGCCCATGCCGCGGGCGACCTCGGTGACGTCGGCGCCCACCGACTCGCAGACGTTGGCGATCTCGTTGACGAACGAGATCTTGGTGGCGAGGAATGCGTTCGAGGCCAGCTTGATCATCTCCGCCGAGGCGACGTCGGTACGCACGAGCTCGCCCCCGACTGTCCGGTAGATCTCCTCGACGCCGTCGGCCGCCCACTCATCGCCCGGGTCGGCGCCGATCACGACCCGGTCCGGGTGCAGGAAGTCGTCCACCGCGGAGCCCTCCTTGAGGAACTCGGGGCAGGAGACGTAGGCCAGGTCAGGATCGTCGCGACGTATCGCGCTTCCGGTCCCGGCCGGCACCGTGCTCTTCATCACCAACGCGTGATCGCCGCCGCCACGAAGCTGGGCTAGGACCGCCTGAACCCGGGATAGATCGGCGTCGCCGGAATAGGTCGGGGGGGTGTCCACGCAGCAGAACAGGAGGCGCGCGTCGTCGAGCACCTCCGCCATCTCGGTGGTGAACCGCAGGCGCTCGGTGTTGCGCTCCAAGAGCTCCTCGACGCCAGGCTCGTGGATCGGCACCTCGCCACGGCTCAGGGCATCGACCTTCGCCGCGTCGATGTCCACGGCGATCACGCGGTGACCGAGCTCGGCGAAGCAGGTGGCCGTCACCAGGCCCACCCAGCCGACTCCGATCACGCCGATGGATCGCTCTTCGCTCATCTCAGCTTCGACATGATCGCGGCTGGGGCTGGGCTGCGGCGTTAGCCCTTGTAGTGGCGCATCGACTCGGCGATGCCCAGCATCTGTCCCGGGGTGAGGACGTTGAGCAGCGTGTTGTCGATCCAGAAGGAGCCGTGCGCCGTCTTCCAACCCACGAACCGCAGCTGATCCCCGTCCCAAGACAGCAGGTAGTTGCGCCCGCCGATCGTCTTGGTCTCGCTTGGGTTGGCGAGGATCGGCGGATCCTTCCAATCCGTGCCCGAGAACCCGTAGTAAGCGGTGTATCCGCCGGTGGGCAGCTCGGCCACGAACTTGTAGCCGTGATACACCGCGTTGCCCGGACCGTCGATCGGGAAGGCGCGGGAGTCGTCGGTCAGGGTCGAGTCCGGCGCCAGCCTCGTGGGGTAGTAGATCGGGAAGTCGACCATCGGCTTTCCGCTCTTCGTCTTCGCTCCAGCCAGTTGGGCGGCGTACTGCTGACCGAGCGTCGAGGCGTCGATGAGCGGCGGCGGCGGGGCCGGTTTCGGGGGCTTCTTCGAGCCGCCCCCCTTCTGCTTCGGCTTCGAACCGCCGGCCGGCTGCTGGGGCGCGGTGGGAGCGGTCGGTGTCGCCCCCTCGAACTTCTGAACCGCGTCTTGAATCGCCTTCTGGGAGGCCGTCACGTACGAGGCGTTCGGCCCGCCGAGGTTGGCCGGGAAGTGGACCTGGACCACCGGGGCGTTGCGGGCGCCGATGAACAGCTTTCCAAGACCAACCAGGTCGGTCTCGTTCGCGATGTCGGAGGTCACGTACTTCTTCAGGATGTCGATCAGCTGATTGCGGTCGGCGAGGATCTTCGACGCCGGCAGCTCCTGGCGCGCCTCGCGGAGGAACTCCTGCTGGCGCGCCGACCGCACCAGGTCGTTGTCGTCGTGGCGGTAGCGGACGTACTGGAGCGCGTTGTAGCCGCACATCCGCTGGTAGCCGGCCGGGATGTCGATCGCCGCGTACTGCTCAGATGGCCCCAGCCCGACGTTCGAGTGGTAGTAGTGGTGGTCGACGTCGACGTAGACGCAGTCGATCGCGTTGACCGCGTCGGCGAAGCCCCTGAAGTCGACGTTGACGACGTGGTTGATGTCGGTGATCCCCGTGAGCTGCTTGACCGTCTTCAGGGTCAGCTTCGGGCCTCCGTAGGTGTAGGCGGCGTTGAACCTGTCGATGCCGTGGCCGGAGATGTTCACCTTCAGGTCGCGCGGGATCGACAGCACCGTGATCTGGTCGGCGGCGACGCGGAGCAGAATCGTGGTGTCCGAGCGGGCGCTCTGATCGTTGGGGCGCTGGTCGGAGCCGAGGATGAGGATCGTCTGCGGCTTACCGGGATCGGCCACAACGATCCCGCTCTGAACCGAGTGGAGGCCGCCCAGGCCCCTCGCGATATCGGCAAGGTAGACGAGGATGCTGACCGCGGTGGCGGTGGCCATCGCGACGATGATCAGGAGCGACCCGGCGACAAAGCGGGGCCATAGCGCGCGCGGGGGCGGGCGCTCGGGCTGGTCGGGCTCGGCGGGCGGAGCAGCCTCCTCGGCCGGCGGAGGAGCCTCCTCGGCGGGAGGTGGCTCCGCCGGCTCGCCGGCGGACTCGGCGGATGCCTCCGTGTCGGCGGGCGCCTCGGTGTCCGCCGGCGCTTCGGTGTCGGCCGGCACATCGGCCTCGGCGGGGACCCCCGGGACCCCGACGACGGCGACACCCGTGCCCTGCTTGGCGGCGTGCTCGGCCGTCCGGGCGCGCAGCCCGGCGAGCGCAGCCTCGCGGGCCGCCTCGCGATCGGCCAGGGCGAGGGTGTCCGCCTCGACCGTGTCGTGACTCGGCGCCGGGCCTGGCCCGTCGCCCTGCCCGAGCTCCTCGGCCAGCTCCTCTTCATCCAGCTCTTCGGCGTCGAGCTTCTCCTCGAGCTCCTCCTCGTCGATGCCGTCGGTGAGGCCGGATGCCGGGCCGTCGCCGTGCTCTTCGTCGGGCGGGGCGGAGTCCTCGTTGGGGCTCCGACGCCGGCCCGCCCAGGTCGCAGGGGGCGGTGCCTCCGGCGCGCCGTCCTCAGCCGCGGGATCCCCCGCCGCGGGCTTGTCAGGACCGGAGTCCCTCAACCGCTGTCCTCCTCGAGATCGTCGCCGGCATCGCCGCCCAGCGCGAGCGGGAGTCCGTGGACGAAGTCCACGATCACCTGCCTGTAAGCGGCCAGCGAGGGAATCGACACCCACTCGTCGGGGCCGTGGTGGCCGCCGCCCAGGGGCCCGAACTCGACCGCAGGGATGCCCACGCGCAGGAACGAGACAACGTCGGACGCCCCGTCGCGCCCCACGACACCCCTCACCTGGCCGTCGCTATGCGGAGCCGCCGAGGTGCGGAGGGCCCGCACGTACGGGGAGTCCGGGTCCACCAAGACCGGCGGTCGCGAGAAGGTCGAGGTCACGCGCGCGCCGGACAGCTCGTGAACCTCCGCGAGGATCGCGGTCGGGTCCTGCTCAGGCAGATAGCGAACGTCCACGTCAATGAAACAGGTATCGGGGACCTTGTTCAGAGCGTCGCCGCCGAGGATGCGGCCTAGGTTGATCGACGGCCGATCGAAGAGCTCCGAGCTTCGGCTCGCAAAAGGTAGCGACTCGATTTCACGGAAGACCTCGCAGGCACGCAGAATCGCGTTCTCGCCCAGCCATGGCGTCGCCCCGTGGGCCGCGCGTCCCAGCACCTCGATTCGCATCGCCAGCACCCCCTTGGCGGCGACGCCCACCTGCATGTCGGTGGGCTCGCCGGTGATCGCGAAGTCGCCGACGAAGCCCGCCTCGACCAGGCGGTCCCCGCCTCGGTCGTCTTCCTCCTCGGACTCCTCGTCGGGAACGATCCCCAGCCGCACCCGCACCTGGTCCTGCTCGCGCAGGTCGGCGAGCGCCAGCAGCAGGCATGCGAGCGCCCCCTTCATGTCGTAGGCGCCGCGCCCATGCAGGCGCTCGCCTTCCAGGCGCGGCTTGAACTGCTCCGGGCGCCCCGGGACGACGTCGACATGGCCGTGGAGCAACACGGTGCGCGGCGCGTCCTTCGGCCCCACCTCCGCGATCGTCACCGGCAGGTCCCGAACCCCGATCTGGCGCGCCACGATGTCGCGTGACTCCAGCCAGCCCTTGATGAACCCCGCGCACAGCCTGATGCCCTCGGCGTTGGAGGTCTCGTACCCGATCAGCTCTTCGGTCAGCGTCCGCTCTTCCATCGGAAGGTATGAGGTATCAGGTTCTAGATATGAGGTACGAGGTCCGCGCCCTGATACCTCGTACCTCGTACCTCGGGCCTCAAGCTACTGACCCTCGGCTATCTGCAGGAAGGTCTCGAATCGGCGCTTCTCGCGCTGGGCACGCTCCTGCACGGCCGATCCCTCCTCGGCCTCCCCGAGGCGCCGTTCGGCGTCGTCGAGGCGCTCGCGCAGCTCGCCGGCGTCCAGCTCGTCGGGCGGGATCGCCTCGGCGATCAGCACCCGTGCCCGATTGGCGAACACCTCCAGCCAGCCCTCGCCCTGGGCGTAACGCCGCGTCTCGCCCTCGGAAACGTGGAGGCGGAGCTCGGCCGGCACCAACCGGGCAACCATCGGGGCATGCCGGGCGAGGATTCCCACCTCTCCCACCGCCGTCCGGGTCGAGAGCTGCACGAGCTCGCCGTTGAAGACCTCGCCCTCCGGGGTCAGGACCTGGGCCTCGAGCTTGCTTCGGTCGGCCACAGTGGATCAGCCCTCCTCGCCGCCGCCCTCGGAGCTGTCGGTCTCCTCGCCCTCCTCTTTCTCCGCTCCCTCCGTCTCGGCCTTGTCCCCGCGCGCGTCCTCGACCACCTGGTCGATCGTGCCCTTCATGTAGAAGGCCCCCTCGGGCAACTCGTCGTGCTTGCCGTCGAGAATCTCCCGGAAGCCGCGAACGGTCTCCTCGACCGGTACGTAGACGCCCGGGCGCCCCGTGAACACCTCGGCGACGAAGAACGGCTGCGACAGGAAGCGCTCGATCTTCCGCGCCCGGTTGACTGTCACCTTGTCCTCGTCGGAGAGCTCGTCGATGCCGAGGATGGCGATGATGTCCTGGAGCTCCTTGTAGCGCTGCAGCACCTCCTGGACCTCGGTCGCGGTGTTGTAGTGCTCCTCGCCGAGGATCTCGGGCTTGAGGATGGTCGAGGTCGAGTCGAGCGGGTCGACCGCCGGGTAGATCCCCTTCTCGGAGATCGCCCGCGAGAGCGTCGTGGTCGCGTTCAGGTGGGCGAACACTGAGGCCGGCGCCGGGTCAGTGAGGTCGTCGGCGGGCACGTAGATCGCCTGGACGGACGTAACCGACCCGCGCTGGGTCGAGGTGATCCGCTCCTGGAGCTCGCCCATCTCGGTCTCCAGCGTGGGCTGGTATCCGACCGCGGACGGCATCCGGCCGAGCAGCGCCGAGACCTCGGAGCCCGCCTGCACGAAGCGGAAGATGTTGTCGATGAAAAGCAGCACGTCCTGGCCGCCGGACTCGCGAAAGTACTCCGCCATCGTCAGGCCGGACAGCGCAACCCGAAACCGGGCCCCCGGCGGCTCGTTCATCTGCCCGAAGACCATCATCGTCTTGTCGATCACCCCGGACTCCTGCATCTCGAGGTAGAGCTGATTGCCCTCTCGGGTGCGCTCGCCGACGCCACAGAACGCCGAGCGTCCCTCGTGCTGCTCGGCGAGGCTGCGGATCAGCTCCATGATGATCACGGTCTTGCCGACGCCGGCGCCGCCGAACAGGCCGACCTTGCCCCCCTTCGCGTAGGGCGCCAGCAGGTCGACGACCTTGATCCCCGTCTCGAGGATCTCCTGGCTCGGGGTCAGATCCTCGGCCTCAGGGGCGGGACGGTGGATCGGCCACCGCTCCTCGCCCTCGACCGGCTCCCCCTCGTCGATCGGCTCGCCGAGCAGGTTGAAGATCCGCCCCAGCGTCTGCTCGCCGACCGGCACCGTGATCGGGCCCCCGGTGTCAACCACCGCGTCGCCGCGGCGCAGGCCGTCGGTGGAATCCATCGCCACCGTCTTGACCCGGTCGTCGCCGAGATGCTGCTGCACCTCCAGCACCAGGTCCATCGACTGTCGCCCGTCGCCCTCGGGTACCTCCACCTTGAGCGCGTGGTAGATCTCGGGCAGGTCGCCGGGGAAGGCGACGTCGACCACGACGCCCATCACCTGCTCGACCCTCCCCACGTTTCCGTTCTCTTCAGCCATTCATCTCCTTCGGGTACCTAGGCGAGCGCCTCCGCTCCGGCCACCACCTCCAGGATCTCCTGCGTGATCTCGGCCTGGCGGACTCGGTTCATCTCGAGCGTGAGGTCGCCGATCATCTCCTGCGCGTTCTCGGCCGCGTTTCGCATCGCGGTCATCCGCGCCCCGTGCTCGGAGGCGGCGGACTCGAGCAGCGCCCGGTAGACGGACAGGTCGACGTACTCCTCGAACAGCTTCGGCAAGAGCTCCTGGGCCTCGGGCTCATAAAGCCACGCCGCGCGCATATGCGCCTCGGCCAACTCCTCGTCGGACGGCTTCTCCTCCTCCGGCAGCCCCTCCCCGAACACCTCCGCGTGCTGCACCGGCAGCAGGGTCTGGCGGCGCACGTACTGGGTCAGCGGCGACACGTAGCGGTTGTAGACGAGGTCCACCTGGTCGACCTCCTTGTCGATGTAGGCCGAGATCAGCTCGGCGGAGATCTGGCGCGCGTTCATGAACGACGGGCGGTCGGTGAAGCCGACGTAGGAGTGGCGCACGTCCTCGCCACGAAAGGTCATCGTCGAGTTGCCGCGCCGGCCGACCACCGAGAAGCGCACCTTCGCGCCGTCGGATCCGAGCTCCCGCTTCAGCCGCAGGCCTTCGCGGATGATCTGGGTGTTGAACGAGCCCGCCAGCCCGCGGTCGCCGGTCACCAACAGGATGCCGGCGCTCTCGACCCGGTCGCGCACCTCGAGCAGTTCGATCCGCGGCATTTGCTCGGCCGCCTCCGAAACCTGTCGCGTCATCTTGCGGATCGCCTGAGCGTAGGGGCGCATCGCCGCGATCCGCTGCTCGGCGCGCCGCAGCCGAGCGGCGGCGACCATCTCCATCGCCCGGGTGATCTTGTGGATGTTCTTGACCGAGCTGATCCGGCTCTTGACCTCCTTGCGGGTGGCTATGCGGTGACCTCCTCCGCCTCACGCTCGGCCTCTGAGACGGTCTCCTCGGCCTTCTCGCGCTCGCCCTCCGCACCCTTCTCCTTGGCTGCTTCCTCGGCGGTACGAGTCGGCTGCCCGCGCTCCCCCTCGGACTTGATTCGGTCGGACTCCCCCTCCTCCAGGGCCTGACCCTCCGCATCGAAGTCGGGGCCGAAGTCGTCGATCATCTCGGCGATTGCCTCGCCGAGCTCCTTCTCGTCCTCGTCCGAGAGCTCCCCGGTCTCGTCGATCCGCTTCATCAGGTCGGACTTCTCGGACCGCAGCCGCGACAGCAGGTCCTCGAGGAAGTCGGGAACCCGCTCGGTCTTGATCCGGTCCAGGTAGCCGCCGGTGCCGGCGTAGATCGAGGCCACCTGCTCGGCGACCGAAAGCGGCCGGCGCTCCTTTTGGTTCAGCATCTCGACCAGGCGCTCGCCGCGAGCCAGCGCCCGCTGGGTCTCCGGGTCGAGCTCGGAGCCGAACTGGGCGAACGCCTCGAGGTCGCGGTATTGGGAAAGGTCCAGCCGTAGCTTCCCGGCCACCTTCTTCATCGCCTTTCGCTGCGCGTCGCCGCCGACTCGGGAGACGGAGATCCCGACGTTGATCGCCGGCCGATTGCCCTTGTAGAAGAGGTCCGACTCGAGGAAGATCTGGCCGTCGGTGATCGAGATTACGTTGGTCGGGATGTAGGCCGAGACGTCGTTCGCCTGGGTCTCGATGATCGGCAACGCGGTCAGCGACCCACCCCCGAGCTCGTCGCTCAGCCTCACAGCCCGCTCGAGCAGGCGCGAGTGCAGATAGAAGACGTCTCCCGGGTAGGCCTCCCGGCCGGGAGGGCGTCGAAGGAGCAGCGACATCTGTCGATAGGCGAAGGCATGCTTGGTGAGATCGTCGTAAACGCAGAGCGCGTCCTTGCCGTCGTAGAGCAGGTGCTCGCCCATTGCGCAGCCCGCATACGGGGCCATGTACTTGATTGGGGCCGCCTCGTCGGCAGGCGCGGCAACGATGATCGTGTTCTCCATCGCCCCGTGCTCGTCGAGCAACTCCATCACCTGGACGACGGTCGACATCCGCTGCCCGATCGCCACGTAAATGCAGACCAGGTCCTTGTCGCGGTTGTTGATGATCGTGTCGATCGCCACCGAGGTCTTCCCCGTCTGCCGGTCGCCGATGATCAGCTCCCGCTGGCCGCGGCCGATCGGGATCATCCCGTCGATCGCTTTGAGGCCCGTCTGCACCGGCGTGTTGACGGGCTGCCGCTGGACGACGCCCGGCGCTTTGAACTCGGCGGGCCGGCTCTCGGACGTGTGGATCTCGCCCTTGTCGTCGAGTGGGCGCCCGAGCGGGTCGACCATACGCCCCAAGAGGCCCTCGCCCACCGGGATTTGCAGCAGCCTCCCGGTGCGCTTCACGGTGTCGCCTTCGACGACCTTGTCCCACTCACCGAACAGCACCGCGCCGACGTTGTCCTGCTCGAGGTTCAGCGCCAGGCCCGTGACGTCGTGGGGCAGCTCGAGCATCTCAAGCGACATGCAGTTCTCGACCCCGTGGACGCGAGCGATCCCGTCAGCGACCGAGAGCACCGTGCCGACCTCGGAGAGGTCGGTGGCCTCGGCGTCCAGTCCCTCGATCCGCTGGCGGAGGATCTTGGTTATCTCGTCGGGCTTGATTTCCACGCGATATCGCTCCTTTTAAGCCGCCTGGGCGACTTCCTTTCTCAGCTTCTCAAGCTTGTTTCGCACGCTCGCATCAAGCACCATATTGCCGACCCGCAGCACGAGCCCGCCGAGGATCTCCTCGTCGACGGCGCTCTCGAGCTCGATCTTGTGGCCGGTCTGGCGCTCGATCTCGGCTCCGACCCGGTCGACGACCTCCCGATCCAGCTCCACCGCGCTGGTCAACCTCACCTCCAACAACTTGTTCTCCTCGGCCCAGAGCTCGTCGAACCGTGCCCGCACCCGAAAGATGACCGGCATGCGGTGCTTGTCAATCAAGAGCTCGAGGAAGTTGATCAGCTCGGGCTCCGCTCCTGAGATCGCGCGTTCCAGGCCCTCGCGCTTCTCGCCGGAGGCGAAGTAGGGACTGAAGAAGAAGACCTGCAGGTCGCGATTGCCACGCAGGACGTCGACGAATTGGCCCAGCTGATCGCGGATCCGGTCGAGCTTTCCGCTGTCCCGGGCGACCTCGAACAGGGCCTCGGCGTATACGCGAGCAATCTGTTCCATTACTCCCCACTCCCGTTGCCCGCCAGGGCCGAGAAGTCGACCTCGTCGAGGGCCTCCTCGATCAGCCGCTTGTGGTCCTCGGAGTCGAGCGCCTTGCGGGTCACCCTCTCGGTGGCCAGCACCGTGAGGTCCGCGACCTCCTTGCGGATCCCCGCTCCTTGCCCTCCGAGACCGCCTCGGCCGTCGCGGCCTCGGCCGCCTTGCGCGCCCGCGCGACTATGTCGTCGGCCTGCTCGCGAGCCTCCTTGAGGCGCTCGCGGTACTCCTCCAGCAGCCGATCGGCCTCGGAGCGCTGCTTCTCAGCCGCCTCGATGCTCTCGCGGATCGCATTCGCGCGCCTTTCGAGCGCCTCCTGGATCCGCGGGAACGCCAACTTGCTCAGCACCCACATCGTGAACCCGAACAGGACCAGGGTCCAGATCATCAGCCCCAGGCCCGGCGAGACCAGGAAGCTCCCGCCGCTTTTGGCGACGAGGGGTATCGCTGTTGGATCGAGGGGCGTCACCGGCTCAGGCGAGGAAGAACGCAATCAGGCCGAAGATGAAGGTGTAGAAGGCGACCGCCTCCGTCAGCGCGAAGCCGAGCCAGCGGATGGCCTGAAGCTCATCCTTCATCTCCGGCTGGCGGGCGACCGACTCGATCTCCTTGCCGAAGATGATGCCGATGCCGATGCCGGCCCCGATCGAGCCGAGACCGGCGCCGACGCCCAGCGCGATCGCCTTGCCCGCGTCGGTGATCGGAGTGAGGTCGGTGCTGGCCTGGGCGAGGGGAATCAAGAGATCAGCCATTGAACAACTCCTTCTTAGATTCTCAGTGACTCTCGGCGGTCGCGCCGCCGAGATAGATGGCGGTGAGCGTGGCGAAGATGAACGCCTGAAGGGTGGCCACGAGCCCGAGCTCGAAGACGAAGAATGCGAAGGCCATCGGGAACGTGAGCGCGCCCAAGGCGGCGAGACCGAGCAGCACCGCCAGCCCGCCACCCATGAACAAGAGCAGCAGGTGCCCGGCGAGGATGTTGGCGAACAGTCGCACCGAGAGCGAGATCAGCCGCACGAGGTGTGAGATGACCTCGATCACGAAGATCAGCGCCTTGCCGATCGGGTTCATGTCCTCGAGACCCGGCGGGAGCCAGCTCTTGAAGTAGCCGACGAAGCCCTTCGCCCTGATCCCCTCGACGTTGTAGGAGATCCAGACCACCAGAGTGAGCGCCAGCGGGATCGAGATGTTGGCCGTGGCGGCGTAGATCGCGAAGGTCGGCACCGCGAGCCCGAAGATGTGGATCTCGTTCTCGGTGTTGGTCGGCAGCGGCACAAAGCCGATCACGTTCGAGAACCAGATGTAGAAGAACAGGGTGGCCAGGAACGGGAACCACTTGACGGCCATGCTCTGCTCGAGGTTTCCCCCGGTGATGTTCCGGCGGGTTAGGTCGTACGCCACCTCCACCGCCGTCTGGACGCGGTTCGGCTTCTGCTGCATGTGCCGCGAGATCCAAACCATGGTGCCGATAGTCAGGCCGCTGGCCAGCAGCAGGTAGAACACCGCCCTGTTGACGCTCAGGTCGATCGACCCGATCTTGAGGCTGATCCAGGGGTCGAGCTTGAACTCGTCCTGCGGCTTGAACTGCTCGTTCTTGCCCTGATTCCCGAACAGCACGCCGAGCAGGATCGCGACCACGAGGTAGCCGACGGCCCCCAGCAGCACCCTCGAACGGGTGCTCATCGGTGGCCGTCCCCGGTGGCGAGGAGCTGGACGGCGAACTGCGTCGCCAGGTAGACCGTGAAGAGCGTCGCCGAAAGCAGAGCCGCCGCAAGTCCCGCCTCGCGCTCGGCCAACCCGACCACCAGCACCGCGAGCGCGATCAGCCAGACCCGCCCCAGGGTCGCACCCGCCATGGTCCCGAGCGCGGCCCTGCGGTCGCCGCGCTCCGCGGCGCGCGTGACCCGCCGCGATGCCGCGATCTGGATCGCGCGCTGGGCAAGCCACGCAGCGGCGGCCACCGCGTAGCCGAGCAGCGGCCAGCCGGCGAGCAGGAAGACGGGCAACGCCACCGCCAGCAGGGCCAAGTCCACGTAGCGAACCGCGAGCGCAGTCCGCCCGCCACCGCCCACCTGGCTAGATCCTTCTATAGCGAGCGTAGACAAGCGCAAAACCCACGACGAGCCCCGCGAACAGCCCAACCAGGCCGGCCGGGACGGCAAGGTCCACCAGCGAGCCGAGCCCGAACCCAGCCGCCGCGCAGGCGATCATCGCCCCCAGCAGAAGGCCTCCGGCGGCGGCGGCATCGGGCCTGCCGGGAGGACTCTCGGTCATCTGGGCTTTCGAAATCGGGACGGGACAATTTGGCTCGATCTGGCGCCAAAGGAACAGATAGCCGCTCAGCCCCGGCGCATGCCGGTCCCAGCGGCGCGGGCCGAATATATCCGAAACTGCGTAATTTCGGGCTCGCTTGATCAGGGCCAATCCCGGCCCGGCCGCCGTGGGTGGCGAGCCCGCGAAGCGCTCAGTGAGGGGCTGTCTGCAGCTTCAGAGCGCCGCCGGCAGAGCAAGAGTTGTCCTGAAGCGCATCACCGCTGTTCTATCGCTTCGAACTCCCCCGTGTCGGGGTCAATCGCCTCGAACTCGCCGGTCTCGGGGTTGAGAGCGGCGAAGCTGCCCGTCTCGAGCTCGCGCACGACGCCCTCGTCCACCTCCGCCGGCTCGGGCGCGGCCGGGCCGCGCAAGCCGACAAGCTGACGGAGGCGGAAGCGACGCAGCTTGAGGATCTCAAGCACGACGACCAGGTACACGCTCGCGGCGAGCGCCGCCACGCTGCAGGCCACCATCACGGCGGTCCAGGCGACGTTGAAGTGCCCGTGGTTGTCGCTGTAGGGGACAAAGCGAAGCGCGAGCGCCAGGCCGGCCAGAACCAGCGCCCAGCCATAGAGGTAGAGCAGGGTGCGGCGCTGCGAGAAGCCGATGTTCGCCATCCGGTGGTGGAAGTGCGAGCGGTCGGCCTCATACACCGGGCGCCCGTACTTGAGCCGTTTGGCGATCACGAACCCGCCGTCGAGGATCGGCACCGCGAGCACGATCAGCGGGAAGAACAGGGCGACCACCGCGTTCGTCTTCAGGGCGCCCAACACGGCCACCGTGGCGAGCAGGTAGCCGAGCAGGTTGGAGCCGGTATCGCCCATGAAGCTGGACGCGGGCGGGAACCCGCGTCGCAAGAAGCCCAGCGAGGCGCCGGCGGTGGCCGCCGCCAGGACCCCCGCGCCGGGGCGATTAAGCGACAGGGCGATGATCGCGAACGTGGCGGCGGAGATCACGCAAACGCCCGCGGCCAGCCCATCGACGCCGTCGATGAAGTTGATCACGTTCATCACGGCGACGAATCCGAGCACCGTCAGGAGTTGGCCGACCCTGACGCTGCCGAGCAGGGTGACGTGATGGAGCAGCACGTGGTCGAGCCGGATACCGCCCACGAAGGGCAGCGTGAAGTCGTTGACCCAGACGCCGTTGAAGACCGGGATCATCGCGGCGATGACCTGCCCCAAGAGCTTCAGGGCGGGGGGTAACTCGAAGACGTCATCGAGCACCCCCACGGCTGCGATCAGCACGGCGCCGCCGAGGATCGCCCTGGTCAGCGGCGCCCACGGCAGAAACAAGGGCCCGGCGACCAGCACTCCGCAGAGCATCGCCAGACCTCCGAGCTTGGGCGTCGGCACCTCGTGGAGGCTGCGCTCGCGTGGCTGGTCGATGGCGTTCAGCCGTCGCGCCGCCCTCTCGGTCACGGGTACCAAAAGCCAGGCGATCGACACTGCCACCAGGAAGGCGAACAGGCCATCAATCGGGTGGGGTCTTCCGTGAACCAGCATCGTCCGCGTGCATCTAGGCCGGGATCGGCGCC
>WNGD01010054.1_pt1 | contig 15392 bp, 14 predicted proteins | sample 5400671 | NCBI WGS metagenome assembly WNGD01 (sample SAMN13153369, study PRJNA577476) | soil metagenome | isolation source: 40 cm soil or saprolite under grassland replicate 2 | place: USA:California | collected 2016-06-15 | reverse complement strand
CGCCTGCCCGCTGTGGGAGGACGCGACGCAGACGGTGTTCGGTGCCGGCAGCCGCGGCTCGGTCGCGATGTTCGTCGGCGAGCAGCCCGGCGACCGGGAGGACCGGGAAGGCGCGCCGTTCGTCGGCCCGGCCGGCCGCCTCCTCGACGAGGCGCTCGCGCAGGCGGGCATCGACCGTCGGGCGGTCTACGTCACGAATGCGGTCAAGCACTTCAAGTGGGAGCCGCGCGGCAAGCGCCGCATCCACGCGAAGCCGAGCTGGAGCGAGCTGGCCGCTTGCCGCCCGTGGCTCGAGGCGGAGCTCGCAGTCGTTCGCCCCAAGGTGCTCCTCTGCCTGGGAGCGACAGCGGCGCAGTCCCTCCTCGGCCGCCAGTTCCGGGTCACGAAACAGCGTGGCGAGTGGATCGACTCCGACCTCGCCGAACACGTGACGGCCACGATCCACCCGAGCGCCATCCTGCGCCAAAGAGACGACGAGTCCCGCCAGGAGGAAATGGTCAAGTTCGTCGAGGACCTGAAGCTGATCGCCAGCGTGCTCTAACGGCCGGAGGCTAAAGCCTCGGCGAAGCCGGGCTTTAGCCGTAGGCTTCCCCGCTCCCGGGCGCGCGCCGTAGGCGCCCGCCCCGGCGGGCAACAAGTTCCAGCACGGAGCGTTCGCGAGACCGCGCTCTCGCGAACGCGGAGTTCCTTCTCTCAGCGAGCGAGAGCGGAAGCTCTCGCGAGCTCGGTCAGTCGCCCCAGTCGAAGTCGCGCGCGCCGCCGTTGCCCCAGAAGGCGGAGTCCTCGCCGGCGGGCACGGTCGCCTCGCTCGTCTCGGCCGTTACCTCTTCGAGCTGCTCCTCGCCCGGCCAGACGGTGACGTCCTCGAGGCTCGCGTCGCTGAAGTCCGGATCGACGCCGTCCATCGTCTCCTCGATTCGCGCCTGTTCCTCGCTCTTGAATAGCGGATGGTTCTCGAACGGATCCCCGTCCTCCGTGTAGTGCTCGATCGGCATCTTGCCGCCGAGTCGCGCGTTCCGCTCCTTCAGATCGAGGTGCTCCTTGATGACCTGCGCGAAAATAGACGGTGTCTCTACCGGCATACGGTGTCCTCCCTGGGGTCGTGCTCGTCGTCGGCGCGCATGATAACGAGGATTGCAGAGGGTCTCCCGCGCGAGAGTGTCAAAACGCGGCCCGCACCGCCCGTTCGACCCGATCTTTGCCCCCACGCTTGGCCCGGTAGAGGGCATCGTCCGCGGCGGCGACCAGCTGCTCGGTGTTCGTCTCCCCGGCGTACTCGGCCACGCCGAAGCTCGCAGTCACGCGGAGCTCCGGCACACTCGGGATGCGGCGCGTGGCGAGGCCGACGCGCACCCGCTCGGCGAGCTGCGCCGCTCCCTCCTTGTCGGCGCCGGGCAGCAGGAGAAGGAACTCCTCGCCGCCCCAGCGGCCCGCGAGGTCCGACTCGCGGAGCGTGTCGCGAAGCACCTCGGCGAAGACCCGCAGGACCGCGTCCCCGACGGCGTGGCCGTGCTCGTCGTTGACCTCCTTGAACCCGTCGAGGTCGGCGAGCACGACGGAGAGCGGCGTCTCGAGGCGCTTGGCGCGAGCCGCCTCGGCGTGGAGCGCGTGGGAGGCCGCGCGGCGGTTCGCAAGACCGGTCAGCCCGTCGACGAGCGCCTGCCGCTCGACCATGCCGTGCAGGCGAGCGTTCTCGAGAGCGACGACCGCGTGCGCCGCGAGCGACGCGGCGTTCATCCGCTGCTCCTTGCTGAACGAGTCGCCCACGAGCTCGAGCGTCCCGAAGCGTTCGCCCGAGGCGGTGAGCGGGAGGATCAGCCGTTCGCCCTCGCACTCCGCATCGCCGCTCGAGACGACGGTGCCGTCGGGCAGCACGATCCGGCTGCCGCGCGCAGACGTCGCCTCGACGGCAGTCGCGGCGACGACCCCGAGCAGCTGCTTCGCGTCGTGCGTCGCCGCGAGCGCCTCTCCGAAGCGCGCGAGCGCGTCGCGCACGCGGCCCCGTTCGGCCTCGAGCTCGGCGAGCCGAGCCTCGAGCTGCGCAGCCATGTCGTTGAGCGCAGCACCGAGCTCCGCGAACTCGTCCCGCCCCCGAACAGGGACGCGCTCCTGCAGGTGGCCATGCGCGATTCCGCGGGCAGCCGTGGCGAACCGGCGCAGGTTCCGGACGATCGCCCGCCCCTGCAGGTACGCGACGACGCCGACGAGCGCCAGGCACACGAGCAGCCCGGCGAGGAGCCGGTCGCGTGTGCGTGTGGTGGCGGCATCGATCACGGCCTTCCGGGTCAGGACGGCAAGCCGCGCCGCCGGCACTCGCGGCAGCGCCGGCGCCTCGAATGCGCGATAACGCGTGCCGCCGACGGTGACCGTCACGCTTTGCCCGGCCGGAATCGCGACACGCCCACGGAGCGGCGGCATCGAGGCCAGGATCCGCGATCCCTCGAGCAGGACGAGAACGTCGCCGGAGTCGAACCCTGCGCCCCGCCGGAGACGCCCGACGAGCCCGGCGTCGAGCGGGATCGTCGCCACGACCTCGCCCAGGCGGTGCGCGCCGGACACGACGTCGACAGGGAATCGAGCGGCGAGCCGTGGCACCGTGCCGGCGTGGAGACCGCCGGTGCCCACGACGGAGAGCGTCGGTCGGTCGGCGACGATCCGCCGCAGCGCCCGGCCGTTACGGCGCTCGAGCGCGCGCTGCAGCGGCCGGGAGCGCGCAAGCTGCTCTGCCCGTGCCTCCGCGCGGTCAGCTTGCTCCCCGTAGAGCGCTAGCGCCGCGTGCAGGCCATCCTCCTGCCGCAGGGTGACTTGGCGCGACTCACCGGCGCCGGCAACGGTGCTGAACCCCCAGTACGTCGCCGCCAACGGGACGAGTGAGAGCAGCACGAAGTACGCCACGAGCTTGAGCTTGAAGCTGCTCAGCTTGACCCCCTCGAACTCAAGCCAATCTCCCCTCCTGCCGATAGTCCCTGGAGAAGTTGTCGGCCGGAGAGGGGAGGAACATGAGCGGGAAGGAGCGCTTGGTCGCCGCGCTGTTGCTCGCGATCGCCGTCGCCGGCGGCGCGCTGATCCCTCGGCTGCTCGCGTCTCCTCCAACCTCGCTCGGGATCGCGCTCGGGCCGGGGCCCAGCCGAAGCGTCGTTCAGGCGCCGGCGATCCCCCGCGAGCGACACCACGCGGCTGCCCGGCACGCGATCTCGCCGCCTTCTCGAGCGGTTGCGGCTCCGATCGCTCCGGTGGTCCCGATCACCGTGCACCCGAAGCCGAGCGCCGGCGTCGTGCAGCCGAAACATGCGCCGGCCCCGTCGCCTGAGCCGGCGGCCACGACGACTCCGCCGAGCCCGGTTCCCGTAACGCAATCGCCGTCTCCCGCGGCCGCGTCGCGTGCCAACGTCGTCGAAGGCCCTCCCGGACGCGACAAGGCTCCGCCGAGCCAGGAGAAGGCCACGCCGCCCGGGCACGAGAACACGCCGCCGGGCCAGGAGAAGGCTCCGCCCGGACCTGCCGGACCCAAGGGGCGCCACGATGTGCCAGGATCAGGGCATGGCAAAGGGTTTCCGCAGGCTTCGCCCAACCCCGTGGGCGCTCACCATCGCGGCGTGGGACATCTGGCGCCGCCTGCCGCCCGCCCAGCGCCGGCACCTCCTCATGCTCGCCCGAAGGCACGGCCCGAAGCTCGCCAGCCGCGCGGCGAAAGCGGCCACGGACCGCCGCCGCCGCAGGTAGCGCACGGCAACGGCAACGGGCACAACGAAGACGGGAAGGGGTAGACCCTCCTAGGCGCCGAGGGCGGCGCGGACGATGCGGTCCTGCTCGCGGAGGTGCGCGGTCGGATAGCCCTCGCTCGGGCTCGCGCGCCACGGGCGTCCGATGTAGAGAAGCGGGACACCGTCCGGCTTCGTCTGCTCCAACCGGTGCCGGATCGCACGCCACGCGCCCATGTTCTGCGGCTCCTCCTGGGCCCACACGACCTCTCGCAGGTTCGGATAGCCGGCGAGCACGGCCTGGGCGCGCTCCGTTGGGAAGGGGTAGATCTGCTCGATCCGGGCGACCGCCACGCCCGTTGCGCCTGCGTGCTGCTCGTGGCCGACGATGTCGTAGTAGATCTTCCCCTGGCAGAGGATGAGCCGTTCGACGCGCGCCCGATCCCCTCCCGCGACATAGCCCGGGTCGTCGAGCACGGGCGAAAACTCGCCGCCCGCCAGATCCTCGAGCGTCGAGCCCGCCTGCTTCAGCCGCAGCAGGCCTTTCGGAGTCATGACGACGAGAGGCCGCGCCGTCGCGTCCAACGCCTGCCGCCGCAAGAGGTGGAAGTACTGGCCCGATGTCGTGCAGTTCGCGATCCGCAGGTTCTCCTGGGCCGCGAGCTGGAGGAAGCGCTCGAGGCGGGCGCTCGAGTGCTCCGGCCCGTTGCCCTCGTAGCCGTGCGGTAGGAGCAACGTGAGGCGCGTCGACTCCCGCCACTTCGACAGGCCGGCAGCGATGAACTGGTCGATGATGATCTGCGCGCCGTTCACGAAATCGCCGAACTGGGCCTCCCAGAGAACGAGCGCCTCGGGCGCCGCGGCGGCGTAGCCGTACTCGAACCCGACGCACGCGTACTCCGACAGCGGCGAGTTGTAGATCTCGAAGGCCGCGCCGGCGTCGTCGAGATGCTGCAGCGGCGTGTACGTCGCTCCGGTGCTCACGTCGTGGAGGACGTCGTGGCGGTGGGAGAACGTCCCGCGCTCGGTGTCCTGACCGGTGAGCCTGATCGGGATCCCCTCGACGAGCAGCGACGCGAAGGCGAGCGCCTCGGCCTGGCCCCAGTCGATCCCGCCCTCCTCGAGCGTCCCGCGCCGTCGCTCGAGCTGGCTCATGAGCTTCGGGTGCGGCGTGAAGCCGTCGGGGACGCGGAGCAGCTGCTCGTTGAGTGCGCGCAGCCGGTCGGCGGCGACCGCGGTGACCACCTCGTCGCCGGTCGCGGCCGGGATGTGCGTGTCGCTCCGAGGCGGCGGCTCGGCCTGCCCGAAGGTTTCCTTCAGCGCCTCGTGCGCGCGGCGGAGCTCGGACACGACATCCTGGTCGAGCTCGTCCGCCTGTTCTTGCGAGAGGTCTCCGTCGGCGATGAGGCGCGCAGCGAACTCCTCGCGCACGGTCGGATGCTCCGCAATGGCCGCCGCGAGCAGCGGCTGAGTGTACGCGGCCTCGTCCTGCTCGTTGTGGCCGTGCCGCCGGTAGCCGACGAGGTCGACGACGACGTCGTGGCCGAAACGGCGACGGTAGGCGAGCGCGAGCCGGATCGAGGCGAGCGCGGCCTCGGGGTCGTCGGCGTTGACGTGGACGATCGGGATGTCGAAGCCCTTGGCGAGATCGCTCGAGTATCGGGTCGAGCGGCCGCTCTCCGGGTCGGTGGTGAAGCCGACCTGGTTGTTCGAGATCACATGGAGGGTGCCGCCGGTCGAGTAGCCCACGAGCGCCTCGAGGTTGAGCGTCTCGGCGACGCTGCCCTGGCCGGCGAACGAGGCGTCGCCGTGGATGAGGACCGGGAGCGCGACGCTCGGGTCGTGGTAGCCCTGCCGCGAGGAGCGGTCGGTCTGCTCCGCCCGCGCCCGTCCCTCGACGACCGGGTCGACCGCCTCGAGGTGGCTCGGGTTGGAGACGAGAGTGATCGTGATGTCGCCGGTCGGCGTCGACCGCGTCCCTTGCGCGCCGAGGTGGTACTTGACGTCTCCGCTGCCTCCCTCCTCGCTCGAGACGACGGCGTCGATCGTCCGCTCGCCTTCGAACTCGCGCAGGATCGTCTCGTACGGCCGCCCGACGACGTGCGCGAGGACGTTCAGCCGGCCGCGATGCGCCATCCCCAGCACGACCTCGTGGGCGCCGTCCCGCGCAGCGAGCTCAATCGCCACGTCGAGCATCGGGATCATCACGTCGAGGCCCTCGACGGAGAATTGCTTCTGCCCGAGGAACGCGCGCCGCAGGTAGCGCTCCATCCCTTCGACCTGGCTCAAGCGCCTGAGCAGCCGGATCCGCTCGTCGGGGGAGAGCGTACGTCGGTAGCGCCCCGACTCGATCGCCTGCCGCAGCCAAACGCGCTCCTCGTGGTCCGAGATGTGCTCGATCTCGTACGCAATCGTCCCCGTGTACGTCTCCCGCAGGTGCGGCAGAGCAGCTGCGAGCGTCTCGCCCTCGACGTGCAGGCGGAGCAGCGACGTGGGGATCAGCCGCTGCAACTCCGGCGTCAGCTTCGGGATCAGGCGCTCGGGCTCGAGAGCCGGATCGCCGGGCGGCTCCGAACCGAGTGGGTCGAGGTGAGCCGCGAGGTGCCCGTGCATCCGAAACGCCTTGACGAGCGCCATCGCCGCAGCGATCCCGCCGAGGAGCTCCTTGTCCTCCTCCGCGACCGCGGGCGCCGGGACGGGCGCGGGCTGTGGCGGCGCAGCGGCCGGCACCGAGTGCCCGTCCCCGTCGGCGGCGGCGAGCTCGAGCAGGCGTGCGAGACCGGGTTGCCGCTGCAGAAGCAGCTCCGGCTCGCTCTCGAAGAGGTCACGCCATTCCTCCGGCACGGCGCCGGGGTTGTCGAGGTACTGCTCGAGAAGCAGCGCGGCGTACCCGGTGTTCAGCCCGTCAACGTCGGGACGTTCCATGTCCACGACCGTTGTAGCAGTGCTGCGTCGCTACCAGAGCGGCTTGTCGAGGGCCACCGCGATCGTCATCCCGAGGAAGAGGCAGACACCGCAGATGAGAACCGCCGCGAACTGGAGCCGCCCCTTGCCGCTTCCCATGCCCGACGCTATGAGTGCAATCGCGAGTGACGGCAGGATGAGACGCAGCGGATGCCACGCGAGCCCGACGAGGCTCATGAAGATCGCGATCGCGGAGAGGAAGCCGGCGACCGTCTCCGCCGACCGCTTCTCGCCGCTCTCGTGGAGGGCCTCGCCTTCGGCGTTCAACGATCTGCGATCCTAGCGGCGCGCGCAGCGGCGGCGCGGGCGGTGCGCGCGTAGACCCGGGCCGGGCCTCCGTGCGGCCGCGGCGGCCGGCGGCGCGAGCGCGGGCGGAGGCGGTCGTAGCTCGGCCGCGGCGGGTCCGGGATCACCCGAACCCCGGCCGGGCCTCCGCGTCCCCGAGGCTCCGCCTTGATCGCATACCAAACCACGTAGCAGAGATATGCGATGGGGATCTTGAGGATCACCATGAGGAAGACGAGCTCCCAGAGCGTATCCGGCGCCTTCACGGCCTTTGATTCTACCCGGGGATAGGGGCCCGAACCCGAACGCGTTATCGAACTCGCAAGGGAGGCAATACGAGCGCCATGAGCCATGACCAGCTGCGCGCGCTGATGGAGCACGCCGAGGAGGCGGGCTGCGTAAACCTGTCGGCCTTCACCCAGGTCCTGACCGAGCTCGAGCTCGACGACGAGGAGGTCGCGGCGCTCTACGACCAGTTCGAGGAGCACGGAATCGAGCTCACCGACGACTGCAGCCTGCCGGACGTCGCCGCCACCCACTACTCGAACGAGACGGTCGCCGCGATGACCACCGACTCGCTCCAGCTGTTCCTCAACGAGGCCGGCCGCTACCCGCTGTTGACCGCCGCCCAGGAGGTCGAGCTCGCCAAGCTGATCGAGCGCGGCGACCAGCGTGCGAAGGACAGGATGATCAACTCGAATCTCCGGCTCGTGGTCTCGATCGCGAAGAAGTACCAGGGCCACGGGCTCTCGCTGCTCGACCTGATCCAGGAGGGGATCATCGGGCTGATCCGCGCCGTCGAGAAGTTCGACTGGCGCCGGGGCTACAAGTTCTCGACCTACGCGACCTGGTGGATCCGCCAGGCGGTGCAGCGCGGAGTCGCCAACAAGTCGCGGACGATCCGGATCCCCGTGCACATCGTCGAGCGCGAGCAGAAGATCGCGCGCGCCGAGCGCGAGCTGACACTGAAGCTCGAGCGGCCGCCGACCGACGAGGAGGTCGCGCAGACGTCGAAGCTCTCCCTCAAGCACGTCCGGGAAGTACGCGCGGCGGCACGCGCGGTGGCGAGCCTGGACAAGCCGCTCGGCAGCGAGGGCGACACCGCTTTCGGCGACATCGTCGCCACGGACAAGAGCGACGTCGAGGAGGAAGTCGTCGTGGGGCTCAGCGAGCATCTGCTGCGCGCGGCCGTCTCCAAGCTGCCGGACCGCGAGCAGCTGGTGATCAGGCTCCGCTACGGCCTGAACGGCGACCAGGACCCGAAGTCCCTGGAGATGATCGGCCGCGAGATGGGCCTGACGCGAGAGCGTGTACGCCAGATCGAGACGCAGGCCCTCGAGCGCCTCGCCCGCGAGCGCGAGATCGCCGCGCTCGCGCCCGCCTAGCCGGCGGAGGCGGCGTAGGCGCTGAGCGCCTCGATCACGTAGCGCAGGCGCCGGCCTGCTTCCGTCAGCCGGTACTCGACGCGCGGCGGGCGCGAATCAAGGACATGCCGCTCGAGCACTCCCGCCTCCTCGAGCTCGTTGAGCCGCCCGAGGAGATCCGCCGCGCGGGCGACCTCCTCGGGCAGCGGCCGGCACTGGTTACACCGCATGAAGACTCGGACTCGGCTTTGCCCTCGGCTCGAGGGCGAGATCGAGCACTTCGCCGAGCGTCATCACCGGGTGGAACCGCATGGCCTCGCGGACGTCCTCCGGGACGTCGTCGACGTCGGCGCGGTTCCGCTCGGGGATGATCACGTCGGTCAGTCCCGCGGCGTGGGCGGCGAGCACCTTCTGCTTCAGCCCGCCGATCGGCAGCACGCGACCCTGCAGCGTCACCTCGCCGGTCATCCCGACGGTGTGCTTCACCGCCCGGTCCGAGAGGAGCGACGCGAGCGCGGTCGTCATCGTGATCCCGGCGCTCGGCCCGTCCTTCGGGATCGCGCCCGCAGGGACATGCACGTGGAAGGCCTTGTCCTTGAACGCGTCCGGATCGATCTCGAGCTCCTCGGCGTGCGACTGGACATAGGAGAGCGCGATGCGCGCCGACTCCTTCATCACGTCGCCGAGCTGTCCCGTGAGGACGAGCTCGCCGTGCGCGTTGTCCATCGAGGTGGCCTCGACGAAGAGGACGTCGCCCCCGGTTCCGGTCACGGCAAGGCCCGTCGCCACACCCGGCACAGCCGTTCGGTCCGCCGCCTCCTGGAAGAACTTCTGGCGGCCGAGCGCGTCCCGCACGACGTCCACGTCGACCTCGACGGGCGCCTCGACCTGGCCGGCGGCGATGCGGGTCGCAGTCTTGCGCAGCACGGTCCCGAGCTCGCGCTCGAGCTGGCGGACGCCCGCCTCGCGCGTGTACTCGGAGACGACGACCTGGATCGTCTGATCGGAAATCGAGACCTCGTCCTCGCGCAGCCCGTTCCGCTCGACCTGCCGTGGCCAGAGATAGCCGCGCGCGATCGCCGTCTTCTCGTCGACCGTGTAGCCGTCGAAGCGGATGACCTCCATCCGGTCGAGCAGCGGACCGGGAATCGTGTCGGCGACGTTCCCGGTCGCGATGAAGAAGACCTCCGAGAGATCGAGCTCGACGTCGAGGTAGTGGTCGCGGAACGAGTGGTTCTGCGCCGGGTCGAGCACCTCGAGCAGCGCCGCGGACGGGTCGCCGCGCCAGTCGGCGCCGACCTTGTCCACCTCGTCGAGCAGGATGACCGGATTCATCGTCCCGGCGTCGCGCAGCGCGCGCACGAGGCGCCCGGGCAGCGAGCCGATGTACGTGCGCCGGTGGCCGCGGATCTCGGCCTCGTCACGGACGCCGCCGAGCGACATCCGCACGAACTCGCGATTGAGCGCGCGAGCCACCGACTCGCCGATCGAGGTCTTGCCGGTGCCGGGCGGCCCGATCAGGGTCAGGATCGCGCCCGACCGCTTGTCGTTCGGAATCCCGCGGTCCTGCCGGAGCTTCCGCACCGCGAGGTACTCGACGATGCGGTCCTTGACGTCCTCGAGCCCGGCGTGGTCTGCGTCGAGCACCTCCCTGGCGCCCCGCGGGTCGAGCGTCTCGTCGCTCCGCTGCGACCACGGCACGGAGACGAGCCAGTCGAGGTACGTGCGGATCATCGACGCCTCGCCACTTGCGTCGCCCATCGTCTCGAGGCGCCGCAGCTCGCGCTCGGCCTGCGCCCGCACGTCCTCGGGCATCCCGGCCTCTTCGATCTTCGTCCGGTACTCGTCGACCACGGAGCCCTCGTCCTCGCCGAGCTCCTTGCGGATCGAGTTCATCTGCTGGCGGAGGAACCACTCGCGCTGCTGCTTCTGCGCGCCCTCCTCGACGTCGTCGCGGATGCGGGCGCGCACCTGCAGCTCGGCGAGCCGCTCTCGCTGGAGCTCGAGCGCGAGCTTGAGCCGCTCGACGACGTCGACCGTCTCGAGCAGCTCGACGCGCTGGGCGAAGCTGATGTCGGGGGCGTAGGCGCACGTGTCGGCGAGCGCGCCGGCCTCGCTGATCGCGCGCAGGAACTCGCGGACGCGGTCGTCGGCGCCGCGTAGGTCGAGGATCTCCTCCACGACCGCGCGGTACTCGCGCTCGAGCTCGCGCGTCTGTACGGGAGGCGGATTCTCGTCGGGCCGTTCCTCGATCTCGGCGCGCAGTCGGCCGAGCGCGTCGCTGTGGGCGGCGCCGATGATGCCGCGGTGCAGGCCCTCGAGGCTGACAGCCTGGACACCGCCGCGGATGCGGACATGGTCGGTGACCTCGGCAACGGTGCCGACGCCGGCGTACTCGCTCTCATGGCGCGGCACGAGCACGACGCGGTCCTCGTCGCCGACGTCGACGGTGAGGGTGACGTTCATGCCCGGGAAGACGACGGTGTCCTCGAGCGGGACGAGCAGCAGATCGGTCAAGGCTGATTCACACTCCAAGCTGTAGTTGGTATCGAAATTGTACCTACTGAGCTTCGAGCCCCGCCGCCTCGAGAGCCGCCTCGAGGTGCGGGTGCTCCTCGACGCGCACAACCCGGCCGTCGCGCATGTAGACGACGGCGGCCCAGCGGCCGAGGAGATACGAGCGGCGACTCTGCAACGGCCGCTCGTCGGACGGATCGAGCTCGATCCGGGAGAAGCGCATGCTGACGACGACGCGGTCGGCCAGCCCGATCGCACGGTCGACGACCACGTGGTAGTTCTCGGCGGCGCGGTCCGCAACCACTTCGAGGACGCGCTCGCGGCTGATCACCACCGCGTCAGACTCCCCCGCCGGCACCCACTCCACGTCCGGATCGAGCATCGTCGCCATCGCCTCGAGGTCGCCGTCGACGAACGCGTGGTAGCCGCGGAGCAGGACCTCGGCGCTTTCGTGGCTCATGGCATCGAGTCTAGGTGCCTACCTATGTTGTCTACACTGGGTCGTCCCAGGGGCCCATAGCTCAGCTGGGAGAGCGTCGCGCTGGCAGCGCGAAGGTCGCCGGTTCGAGCCCGGCTGGGTCCACTCGCGGTGGGTGTTGAACCGGAAGAGTGGCGGACGCCCTCGCGGCAGCTGCTGACGTTGCGCCGGCTGGAGGTCGGGGTACCGGCCCTGCTGGCGGCAGTCGGGCTTGCGGTTCTCGGCGCGCTGTCGGGATCAGATGCGGCGTACGGCTTCGCGGGCACCGCCCTGCTCGCCGGGGCGCTGTCGTGGCGCTTCGTCGGTCGACGGTTCGGCTCGTGGGGCTACGCGGAGCGGGAGGACGATCTGCTCGTCCGGCGCGGTGTGATGTTCGCCCGCCTCTCGGTCGTGCCGTACGGCCGGATGCAGTTCATCGACGTGACCGCCGGTCCGCTCGAGCGCGCCTTCGGCCTGGCCACGGTGCGCCTGCATACGGCGGCGGCGGCCACGGACGCCCGCATCCCGGGATTGGAGCGCGAGGAGGCCGCGCGGCTGCGCGACCGCCTGGCCGAGCTGGGCGAGGCGCAGGCGGCCGGCCTGTGAGCCCCGCACCGCCCGAGCGCTGGCACCGCCTGCATCCGCTCTCGCCTGTGGTGCGCGGCGGGCGCGCGACCATCTTCGCCTTCATCCTCCTGATCCCGATCGCCTTCGGCGGCGACACGCTGAGCCACGAGACCCCCCAGCTCCTGATCGTCGCCGCCATCACGCTCGCCGGTGTCGTTGCCTGGCTCGTGACGCGGTGGCGGATCGAGGACGACGACCTGAGGATCGAGACCGGGTTGTTCCGGCGACAGTCGCTGCGGTTCCCGCTGGCACAGGTGCAGGCGATCGACGTCGTCCGGCCCGGGCTCGCGCGGCTCTTTCGCGTCGCCGAACTGCGCCTGCGGATGGCGGGGGCGAGCGGCGCGACCGCCCGACTCGCGTACGTCGCCGAGCACGAGGTCGAGCCGCTGCGAGATCAGCTGCTCGCGCTGGCCCGAGGCGCGCGTCATGACGAGGCGGTCCCAGGTCCGGCTACGGAGCCGGAACCGGCGGGGCGGGAGGAGCACGTTCTGGCGATCGTGCCGACCGGGCCCCTCGTCGCCTCGATCCTGCTCGAGAACTGGTGGCTGGTCGTGATCTTCGTAGGCCTGCTGGTCGGCCTTGCCGTCTCACCGCATAAGGTCGGCGGCCTGCTCGTCGGCGGCGGCTTCGTCTGGGCGCTCAGCACGGCCACCTTCGTCTGGCGCCGGTTCAACCAGCAATACCGGCTGACTGTCGCGGAAGGCCCCGACGGCCTGCATCTGCGCGGCGGGCTGGTCGCGTTGACGGCCGAGGTGATCCGCCCGGGCCGCGTGCAGGCCGTGCGGTTGGTCGAGCCCCTGTTGTGGCGACCGCTCGGCTGGTGTCGGCTCGAGGTCGACATCGCCGGCCGGCAGCGAAGGAAGGGAGAGGGCGAGGCGCAGCGCGGCCAGCTGCGGACGCTGATTCCCGTCGGGAAGCGCTCACTCGGGATCGAGCTCGTCGATCGTCTCCTGCCGGACCGGCCGCGCAAGCTGTCGCGGCCGCCGCGGCGAGCCTTCTGGAAGAGCCCGTTCCGTTACCGAGCGCTGAGCTGGGGCCGGAGCGATACGTGCGTCGCGACGACGAGCGGCCGTCTGCGTCGCGTCACCTGCTGGGTGCCGCTGGAGAAGGTGCAGAGCCTTCGTCACGTGCAGGGGCCGGTGCAGCGGCGACTCCGTCTCGCGAGCGTCCACGTGGACACGGCCGGGCGGACCGTGCATGCCACGCTGCGCGATCGCGACGCCGCGGAGGCCCGGGATGCACTCGCCGATCTGACCGATCTCGCGCGCGAGGCGAGAAGGAGGCCTGCGCTCGCGTAAGCAGCATTGGCGCACCCGGCCGGGGTCCGTGAGAATGCGGCATGTTCGAGATCGGCGGGAGCCTCCGGGAGGCTCGCCTGAAGCGCAACTTGACGCCGGCCGACGTCCAGAAGGCGATCCGGATTCGCGACCGCTACCTGCAGGCGCTCGAAGAGGAGCGCTGGGAGCTCCTCCCCGGAGACGCCTATGTCAAGGGATTCCTGCGCACGTATGCCGACTACCTCGGCCTCGACGGGCAGCTGTACGTCGAGGAGTACAACAGCCGCTTCGCGCGGCCCGACGAGCCGCAGCTCGTTCCCGAGCGCTTCGCGCGGACGGGCACGCCCTTCGGCGGCGTCGGCTTCCTGCGCCCGCTGCTTGCCGTGGCCGTCATCGTCGCCATCGTCGCAGGGCTCGCGGCCTGGCAGCTCAGCGGCTCGGGCGACAAGCAGGGCGTGCCACCGCCGTCGACCTCCACGACGACCGCCTCACACCACTCCACCAAGCCGAAGAAGAAGAAGCAGAAGCAGCACGTCTCCACCGGCGCGCTCCCGACCGCGGCCGTCGTCGTGGCGTCGCGCGGCAATTCATGGCTCTGGGTCCGCTCGGGCAGCGCTGCCGGCCCGACCGTCTACGAGGGCACGCTTCTCCAGGGGAAGACCCTGCCGGTGAACCTGAAGAAGGGGCCTGTCTGGATCCGCATCGGCGATCCGCCCAGCATCGACGTCCGGCTCGGCGGCAAGCTCGTGCACGGGCTGCCGACCCAGGTCGGCAACGTGCTCCTGACCCGCCGGGGGATCAGGCCGGCCTAGCTACTAGACGGCCGCGGCGTCGAGGTCGACCGCGGGAACGTCGCTCCACAGATCCTCGAGCCGGTAGTACTCGCGCGCGTCGGGCGTGAAGACATGGAGGACGACGTCGAGGTAGTCCGCGACGATCCAGTCGCCCTCGCGCATCCCGTCGACGCTCCGGGGGAGCAGTCGCTCGTCCTGCTTCAAGCGCGTGTGCACCTCGTCCCAGATCGACGCCGTCTGCCGGGGGTTGCGGCCGGTCGCGATGACGAAGTAGTCCGTGAAGGAGCACTCGGGCCGCATGTCGAGGATCACGACGTCCTCCGCCAGCTTCTCGCGGGCGAGAGCGGCGATGCGGCGGGCCTGTTCGAGGGAGGTCAGAGTCTGCTCGTGTCCTTGGATCGCTTTCTTTCTGCAGTGTAGCCCCGGTTCACGGACGGTAAAGCCCGCGCTCCGCGACGAGCCGCGCGACGGCGTCCGGGACCAGCCCGTCGAGCGGCTCACCCGCAGCGACGCGGGCGCGGATGTCCGTCGAGGCGGCCGGATTCGGCTCGATTTCGAAGAAGCTGACGCGCTCCCGCCGCTCGATCGACTCGAGGACCTTTTCGAGCTCGCCGCGGGGAAAGCCGGGCCGGGTCGCGACCGCGAGCCGCGTGCGGTCGAGCACCTCCGCAGGCTCGCTCCAGGCGAGAAAGTGCCGGAACTGGTCGGCGCCGATCACGAAGACCGGGTCGTCGAAGCTCTCGGCCCGAAGCAGCTCGACCGTACGCGGGTGGCGGTCGAGGCGGACGTCGTCGGCCGGGAAGGCGGCTCGCGCCAGTGCGAGCCGATCCTCGGCGGACGCGTGAACCTCGCGGTGTGCGGGACGCTCGCTGACGAGGACGACAAGCCGCTCCACGCCGAACTGCTTTCTCGCGGCCTCGGCGACGGCGCCATGGCCGAGATGCGGTGGGTCGAAGGCGCCGCCGTAGAGGACGGTCACTCCCACTCGAGCAGCTCCTCCCCCAGCTCGACCTCGTCGCCCGTCCGTGCGCCGGCCGCCTTGAGGATCGCTTCGAGCTCGTCGTCCGCGGGCGGCTTACCGATGACGCGGAAGCCGCGTTCGGTGCGGTAGACGCGGAAGGAGCGGCGCGCCGGCCGCGGCCGGTAGACGAGAAAGTCCACCATCTCGTCCGCCGCTTCAACAGGCTCTTCCAGCTCTGGCGGGACGTGCTCGAACAGCGTGCGGCGCAGCTCGTCAAGCCCGGCGCCCGTCGCGGCGGAGACTCTAAGGACGCGGAGGATCCGCTCGTCCTCGACGCCGAAGGACGGCGGCTCGGGACTGAGGTCGATCTTGTTCAGGACGACGATCTGCGGCCGCTCGTCGAGCCCGGCCCCGTAGGCGGAGAGCTCCGCGTCGATCGTGCGCC
>WNGD01003685.1_pt1 | contig 15396 bp, 7 predicted proteins | sample 5400671 | NCBI WGS metagenome assembly WNGD01 (sample SAMN13153369, study PRJNA577476) | soil metagenome | isolation source: 40 cm soil or saprolite under grassland replicate 2 | place: USA:California | collected 2016-06-15 | reverse complement strand
CGTGTACAAGGATTGTGACATGACTTTGCTTTTCATTTTCCGCCGGGTCATGCGCAGGAAATTTATCGGCGGCAGTGACCAAAAGTTTCTGGAAATTGGGAGCCGTAACTTTCCGCCAGTTGTTGATATCAGTCAGCGGTTGTTTATCGCTGACCCAATAAGTCATACCATCGGTATTGACGTCGGGTCCAATGCCACCCTGGCTGCGATCATTGATCATCCAATACTTTGGCATTTTGGTCCGTGGCGAGGCTTAGGAGGTTAATGCGTCGGTTCCGGATCTTTTTACAGCACTTTGAAATCGAAGTTCAAGACTTCTTTCCAGGCGCTTCAAAGCTTCGGCTTAACGCACCGTGACGTAAGACGCACCAGCGCGGCCGTGGTCGTCCAGGGCGGTGAGTTCGTAACTGCCGGGGTTTGCTTCCCATGTAACAACGTCTTGTGGATTAGTCCTGGCAATGAATGTGTTGCCCGCGAACCAATAAATTTCGCGCACATCGGCATCTGTTTTGGCTCGCAACGCGATCGTGCCGGCCGATGTCAGCAGGATCTTGTGTCCCTCAGCCGGCGAAATAATTTGTGGCGCGTTTCCAGTGCGCGCGATCAATTCGGGCGACGTCCCAGGCAAAAAGGGTGGCGGCAATTTTCTCGGCACTCCGGCGCGGCGGAAAATCGACAACAACTCTGTCGGCCAAAATTCGTAAACTTCACGCCGGAGTTCGCGCGTTCCGTCATCTCTTGGCACGCGCAACCCGCTTGCAGCATCGACGAGCACTTCCTGATGCACATCGCAAAGTTTGATCGGCGAAATTCCGGGGATGAACCATCCCTCAACCTGCTGCGTGCAGTACGGTTCGGGTAAATCACCCGAGACTGCGCAAAAGGAGACGCGTTTTAAGTTTGCACCGGGCGGCGCGACATGCGGCTGGTTAGGCTCGGGCCAGCCTGCACGTAAACTGTCGATGATTTGAAACAAGAGCGGGGCAGCGGCGATTCGTCCGACAAAAGTTCCGTTGGCGCGTCCATCAAAATTTCCGATCCAAATCGCGAGCACGTAATGATTGAAGACAGCGATTGACCACGCATCGCGAAAACCATGGGAGGTTCCCGTTTTCCAAAAGACCGGCGCTACCTGGTCCGAGTATGCGGCGCTAACTTCGGGCCGTGGCTGATTGAGCATCTCCAGTGTTAGAAATGCTGCTTCCGGCATGATAGTCCGGCGGCCGTGCAACGCGACTGGATCGCGCGAAGTCCGGCGAAGCGGACGCAACTCTCCGTTATTAGCAAGCGCGGCGTACAGACGAACCAAGTCCTCCATTGTGACTTCGGCCCCGCCCAGCGGAAGGGTCAATCCATAAAGTGCTTCTGAGCGCGGTAACTTGACGCCGGCACCGCGGAGAAATTCATAAAGCGTGGGATGACGCAGTCGCGATGCGAGTTCAACCGCGGGAAGATTGCGGCTGCGCGCGAGCGCGTCACATGCGCGGATCGGGCCGACAAATTCGCGATCGAAGTTTTCCGGATCGTACTCGCCGAAACTGTGCGGCGCATCGGATAGGATCGACAATGGATGAATCAATCCCTGTTCTAGACCGAGCGCATAGACGAACGGTTTCAGTGTGGAACCGGGCGAGCGCGGTGCACGTGTTCCATCCACTTGTCCCTGGATTTCGGCGTTGAAAAAATCGGAGGAGCCGACTTGTGCGAGCACGTCCATGCTCCGCGTATCGATTAACAGCGCCGCCGCATTTTGGATTCCGCGACCGCGATTTACGCGGATGTAGTCCGCGATTCGCCGCTCGATTAGTTGCTGCTTCGCCAGGTCGAGCGTGGTCACGATCTCGTCACGGCCTTTCTCAGCCGCCACAACTTGCTGGACAAAATGCGGCGCGAGAAATTTTCGTTCCGCTTGCATCCGCGGCCGAAACTCGCGCATCGAAAATTTCGCGCCGGTGTCGATTCTGGCGCGATCGTACCAACTGGATTGTGCGACATTGACCGAATGATTGTCGCGATCGGCAAACAACGCGCGCCGGGTGGGGCTTTGCGGAATGACGCAGAGCGAGATTGATTCCAGCCTCGTTAAGTGAGCGGCGGTCTTGCCGAAATAAATCTGACTGGCCGCTCCGACGCCTTCGATGTTTCGTCCGTAGGGAGCGAGATTCAGGTAGGCTTCAAGAATCTCGGACTTCGAGTAATGCCGCTCCAGTTCGAGCGCACGAACAATTTGAACGAACTTGCCGCCGAGAGTGCGGGTAGGCAGATGATAACGCAACCGCGCCAGTTGCATGGTGATAGTCGAAGCGCCGCTATGCGCCCCGCCCGGTCGCAAACCAAAGACCGCCCGCACCAATGCGACCGGGTTAATTCCCGGATGATACCGATAGTATTTGTCTTCAAATTGGAGGGTGGCATCGATCAGCGCGGGCGAAATGTTTGGCAAAGAAGTCCAGACCCGAAATTTCTGATCGCTTGTCAAGGTGACGCGAAGCAATTTTCCATTGCGATCGCGAACACATTGCGAGAATGAGACCCCTTCGTGTAATGGCGGCTTGGGCAGGGCGAGCCAGGTAACAGCGGCACACGTGCAAAGAACCGAAAACGCGAGCAACGTTTTCTTGTAACGCTCAATCATATTCGCGGATGGAGCCGTAGCGGCAGGCGTGTCGCCTGCAGCCGGCACGGCCGCCACCACAGAAGAGAGTCCGTGAGAAAAGGTTTTCATTCCGTTACGGTGATCTTTCCACCAACGCCGCAGCCTTTGATGGCCCGCTCGTACATCGATTCGGCGAAAATAGGCGGCACGGTAAACTCGCCGCGATTAGATGATTTAATCTGATAATTGATCTCGAGTACGCTGCCGGAAAGGGTCGCGTAAAAGACGGCACGATCTTCACGAACATCGACATAATCGACGCCGGAAATTGTCGAAACGCCTGGTTGCAAGGATGCCCCGACAACTTCGAACCCGCCGGGCAGAAGATCGATAATGGCAACATTGGTGACGGACTGATCGCGCACCGTTCGCGCCTGCAGACGGACATGAATCGGTTCACCCAGTTTCGTCCGCGTGACCGGCAGATTGTTTTTGTCGAGTAACTCGCGATGAACTTCCAATCCGGCGGTTACCGGTTGCACCGGCACATGTCGATCAAATCCAGCTTCCACTACCTGGAAAAAGGCGCCCGGGCCGCTGAGCCTTCCAGCGCTCTTGAAGCGAAGCGCAATCGCGTCTTTCGAAAAAACAGTCCGTTGCAGCAATTTCGCGCCGCTCGTTAAGGCAACCTCGCGCTTGTCTCTGTGAATTTCGGCAATGCTGAGTTCGGGCAGCGTTTGCGCGATGGTGTGCGAGTACGACTTCAGGGCCGACACGGCATAGGCGGCCGAGAGCGTGTTGAATTCGCCGCGCCCGATCGGCTGGAGAATTTGCTCGAATTCCGCCGCCGAGATTTGTTTAAGTCGTGCCGGAAACGCGCGGGCGAGTATGGCGATATATTGCGCGTTCGCTCCGAGTGGTTGGCAGAAGTCGTTGTAATCTCGAGCCGATCCCTTGTCGATCTTGTAGGCACCGATCAAATCGTCCGCATCTTTGTCTTTGTGCAGAAGTTTGAGCGCGCCCGCGAGATAAACGCCGGTTACATCATTTTGCCATATGTCGGCCTGATGCTGATCGAGATAATCGCGCAGATTAAGAATGTAATTGGTGGTGACGACACCTTCGCGCGTGAGCACGTAAATCCCGTAGGCGATGGTTCGCGCGTCGGCCAGGGTCGAGGGCTCAAGCGTGACCATCTTTTGCAAATAGCGCAAGCCACTCGCGAACATGTCCGCGGGCGGGGCAAAGCCGGCCGTTTTCGCCGCGCTCAGGAAATCCATCACGTAAACTGAATTGAAACTGATCTTCTCGTTTGTTTCCGGTGCCCAATAACCGAACGCGCCCTGATCGTTTTGCCTGCGTCGCAGAGTCGCGAAGGTTTTTTCGAGCTGTGTGTTTACCTCCGCTCGGCTGAGTCCGAAATCGGCTTCATCCGAGAGCAGGAGCCGGCAGAATGCGCCGCTCGTGATCTGTTCGCTGCAACCGTGAGGAAAATCCTTTAGAAAAACATAAAGACCGTGCGCGAGTCCCAGCGGCAGGGCCGCGACAGCGGCTTCGCGTTTGGCGAACTCGGAATAGATCGCGCGTGTAATTTGAGCATCCACGTTTCCTTTTTTGAAATTGCCGCTGCGCACATCGGTCGCGTAGGGAACGGGCGGGCGAACACTTAGCGTAGCGCGGCGGCGCGTCTCGATCCCATTTCGGCGCGCGACGAACTTAATTTCGCCAGAGCCGAGCATGTCGTTGACACGGAAGCGCAACTTCGCGCTTTGCTCGCGCCCTTCGGCGATTCGCAATTTTTGCGTTGGCGTTCCCACGACCGACAATTGCAAAGATGTGTCGACGCGCAGCTCTACTTCCGCGTCCGCACCGGACCCTTCGACATTGTTCGCGACGGTCACACCAGCCTCGAATTCGTCGCCGGGAGCGGCCAGCACCGGCACGCTCGGCGTTACGACAAAGGGCCCGCGAATGAGCGCTTCGCGGTCAGCCGATCCAGCTGTTTCGTTTGAAACGCCGACCGCCATTATCTTCAGCGTGCCGTCAAAAAAGTCCGGCACATCATAGACAACTTCACGCGCGGTCGTGTCGGCATCGATAATGCCCGACCAAAACACCACGGGTTTTTCCGTGACGCGCTTGAACGGATTCAATTTTTGAACTTCACCGCCGTCGCCACCGAACGCGGAGAGGGAACGCAGCAAAGAAAATTCCGGAATGATAAGATCGACAATCTGCGCGGTCTCCACGCCGAGAGCGCATTTGCGAAAGAGATAGGCGAGCGGATTCGGCGTTTTGTAATTGGTAACTTGCAGAATTCCCTGATCGACCGCGAAGATAACGATCTTGCTGGGCCGATCGGTTTTGTAGCCGATGTGCAACGGCTCGCCCGGCTTCGCTTTCGCCGCGGTTTGAAGATCGATCTTGAGCCGGCGCTTTTCGATATTGGCGGTGAACGGCACGACGCCATAACTGAGCGGGCTGACAAAAATTTCTTTGGAATCGAGCGCCCGCACAAATGCAACATTGACGTAACCGCTGCCTTCAAAATTCTGAGGCAGGCGAATGTGTTGAATACTGCTGGTGGTTTTTGTTTGAAACCAACTGTAGCCGTAAACTTTTTCCCGTTCGATTGTGATGAGACCGTAGCCGCTGTAAGGCGCCGTCACGCTTAACTCAATTTCATCCCCGGCGCGGTACTCCTTGGCGTTGAGCTTAATCTCCAGTTCGGCGTTTTTCTCGAGGGCGCCAGTTTTTGCGGCGTGACCCACGACTGAGAACCGCAGCTTGCTCAGAGTGCGATTCTGATCGTCGCGCAGTTCGAGCACATAATTGCCGGGCTCCTCGGTCGGAAGAGCGTAATGATAACCGCTTGCCGCCACCGAGATTTTTTCTGATTTGGCGGGACGCTCTTTTAGGACTGACTCATAAACGTAATTGCCATTGTCCTGCTTCTTGAGCACGGAAACATATTCCTGGGCGATGATGTTGAGAGTGACGTTTTCGATCGCGATCCGGTTGAGTTGTGGATCGACTGCGACTAGATCGACGCCGCGCGGCTTGTTCATTTCGACGTAATGCAGATCGCAGTCGGCTTTGTAGCCGATCACGTAAGGCAGGGCGGAAACAAGTGCGGCGACATCGCCGGTAACGCTCCTGCCCCCTTCGCCTTCGAAGCCTTCCGCAATGAATCGCATCGCGTAAGTCGCATCGGCGAATCGTTCGAGCTGCAAATCAAAGTCGGCGTGGCCTTCGCCATCGGTTTTTTGTTCACCGAGATCGACAGTTTGCTCCTGCTGCTGTTTGTTTTCATCAAACAGCGGGTCGAAAAAAGTGAAGTCGCGAAACTCCGGAAATGAAAATGCCGCCGGCGCGAGCTCAACCTTGCCGGTTACACGCCGATCCGTAGCGGGCGTGCCGTAAAGATTGGCCAGCGCAACGGAGGCGTGCATTTCCTTCGGATGAATCCAGCCGCGCGGCGCACTTTTGGAAAGCTGCGTCTCGATCTTCATGCGATCGGGTAGGAACTCTTTGACCTGCGCCGTAGCGGAACCGAGCAAACTCGAGCGTTTGTTATTTTTGATCAGATAAACGTTGAACGTGTAAAGGCCAGTCGGCGATTCATTGGCGGTTTGATAGCTGAGTTCAGTAAAGCCAGTCTCCGGCAAAGTGAGTTTCTTTGTCTGCACCGGCAGATCGCGCGCATCCACGACTTCAGTTTCGATAGGCACGCCTTTGAGATTGCCGCCCCAGCTTCGCTGTTTTACCACCAGCCCGATGTGAATTTCATCCCCCGGCCGATAAACACCGCGCTCGGTAAAAACGAATGCGTCAAGACCTTCCGGCGCGATGTTCTGTGCCCCTTCAATGTCGAAGCGCGAGAAATTCAGGACGCGATCTTCTCGCGCGAACGGCATGAACGCGATGTCGTCGCCATTGCGCGCGACAAACGCCACCGGCAATTTTTCGCGCTCCGATTTTTCAACGGAGGGGAAAGCGCAATGACCATCTGCGGCCGTTTGGGCCGTCTGGATCGGCACGCCGTTCTTGCCCAGAATTTCCACGGTCGCGCCATTGATCGGTTGACCACTTTTGATCGACATCAAAAAAACATCGCTGCTGCCGTCGGTGTTTTTCTTCGTCAAAATTCCGATGTCGGTAACAAGCAGAAATCTGCTGTCCCTGGCCGACCTGATCGGTTTCTTTTTCGCTGGGTCCCAGCCGCGCGCAGTCAGGAAAAACAGGCCGCGCTCGCTCCCGCCATCTGCTGGTTTGCGAAGGTGCTCCGCGAAATCGAACGTCGAATAATTGGCCTTCCATTTGTCTTCCACCGCGATCGGCTGCTGCTCAATCGCGATCCGAGAGATGTTTTCCTTGTTAAAATACATCGGCGCGCGGAACTCGGGATCCTCGAACTTGCCTTCGGTCTGGCTAACGAGATGGTTGATTTGGGTTGTGGCAACGCGCGCAACTTCGAATTCGATCGCCCGCAGAGCGCGTGAACGGATCGACAACTTCCTGTCGCCATTGAGCGCCAGCAAACCGCCTTGACCTTCAATCTGCACTTCACGCGGAAGCTGCGGCACTGCAACGACCGCGTTGTAATCCTCCGCCAAAGGATAATCACCGAAAGCGCGCACTCCTTTTGGGACACGAACGTAGAGCTCGCCTTCCGATTCGACGCGTATCTTAAAAGCATGTTGTCGATCCTGCGCCTTTTCCGAGGGAACGACCGTGAACTCAATTCGCTTGGCTTGCTCGAGGACATCGTCCGGGACATCGGTCGGACTTTGCCATTTCGACGCTTTATCAGATTCTGTGGTGTCCTCGGACTCGGCCTCTTCCGACTCGGCGCCCTGGCTGTTTTCGTCGCTTTCGTTACTTTGATCGGCGGATCCCGAATCGGAACTTCCGGAATCGCTTTCTTCGGTCTTTTCAGCCTCACGTTTCGGTAGTAACCGGATTTGAATAGCTTTGGCCAGCTCACTGCTGCTGATGTCCGCCGTCGTGTTTAGAATCAAGACCTGCTCGGGTTCGCCATTCTTGTTCCGGGCGATGGTTGCCTCGATGGATTTGATTTGAAATGCAGTGCCATTGGAAGGAATGAGCAGCTTTTGTTCGGCCGCGTCGCGAGTTTGTGCTCCGCCTTGTACAGTCCGGACACCTTTGCTAAGCTCAATCTTCATAAAATCTTCCTTGTCCGGCAGGGTCACGTTCGAGCTGCGCAAATAGGCAAGGCGCCGGTGCAATCCGTAAGTGAGGGTAAAATGCGGTGCCGAATCGGACGGCGGAAACACAATTGATCCGCCGATCATCAGCAGTTGGATATGTCGATCTAACTCACCGGGCTCAACCGCGTGCGTCAGCTCGAGTGTCGCTGTGACCTGACGTTGGGTCGGATTGGCCGGGTCTTGATACAGTTCAAGTTGTTTGATTGCGATTTCGAACGGCGGCGTCTGGAATTCATAGGTCAATCGCTCCAACACGATGTGCGGCGGAAAAAATTTCTTGTCGAAGATGACCTTGAATTTTTTATCGGCCGGCCAGTCCTCCTTTGGTTGAAAGAATAAATGTTTGTCGCCAGCCCACATCCATTTGCCGGCCAAGGGAGGATCCAGCCGGACGCCTTGCAGAGCTGTTTTGTCCTTATCTTCCAGGCGTGCCGCGGAATCGCTGAATCGAATATCAAGCGTTGGAAACTTTAAGTCCTTGTCCAACTTCGTCACCGGAACCGCCTCGATGATGACGTTTACGTAGCGCGGTTTCGGTCGATGTTGATACCAGTGCAACGTCCATGCCGCCCCGCATGAGAGCAGAAAGATCGCAATAATTCCGGAAGCCGTGGTGAGGGGATGTGCGCGATTGAAATTGGAGAAGGCGGCGCGGCTTTGTGAAAGCCAGCGCGGCGGACTCCATTGCAACTGGCCGAAGACCGCGAGAGCGACCCTCTTCAGAAACGTAAAGAGAAGCACAAACGGTCGAGCGGCCAGTTGAAGTGATCGGGTGATTAGCGTGCTTGTATTCATAGGCGGAATACGTGAGTTCAGCGTAAATCTTTCAGTAAATCGATAATAATTGTGTCGCCCGGCAGAACTGGGCTATGAAAGATCAATATGAAAAATGCCGGCCTGCTCGCCACGCGGCGCAGCCTGGTCGAGCGGCTGGCCGATTGGGGCGATCAACGCCGCTGGCAGGAATTTTTCGATACCTATTGGAAACTGATTTACTCGGCGGCACGCCAATCCGGTCTCACCGATGTCGAAGCGCAGGAAGTCGTACAGGAAACGGTCATCACCGTGGCCAAGAACATCGACAAGTTGAAATACGATCCGGCAATTGGCTCGTTCAAAGGCTGGCTGTTGCAGATCACTCGCTGGCGAATCGCCGATCAATTTCGCAAACGTGAACCGGGAAACGCGAAACGCCTTCGTTCCGCGGACGATCGTCTTACAGCGACAATCGAGCGCATTCCCGATTCTCGGATCGTCGATCTTGATGCAGTGTGGGAAGCGAGATGGAAAGAGAATTTATTCGAAGCAGCAATCGCGCGCGTGAAAAAGAAAATCGAGCCGAAACAGTTTCAAATTTTCGATTGTTACGTGCGCAAAGAATGGCCGGCACAAAAAGTTGCCGAACGATTGCGAGTCAATGTTGGCCAGGTATATTTGGCGCGACATCGCGTTGGCGCGTTGCTGAAAAAGGAAATTAGAGCCTTGGAGAAGAGCGCTCGGTGATAGGCTCTGCGTCTGGGTAGCGCACGCGTCTCGCGTGCTGGCGAAGGCCTCTGGCCTTCGCGAACTTCTCTTGTGAGCCTCACTCTCTCGCGAGCAACGAGCTTCAAGAAGTTCGTTTCGGCGCGACGCCGAAACCAGACACGCGGGACGCGTGCGCTACCCAGAATTGCCTCGCGCTCGCCGTTTGTGTAAAATTGGCCATTCCCGACCGAGTTACCGCTCAGACGCCGATTATTCCCGATCACGAACTGCTACGCGTGATCGGCCGCGGCGCCTACGGTGAGATTTGGCTGGCGCGGACGGTGACCGGCGCGTTTCGCGCGGTGAAGGTCGTTTACCGCAGCACATTTGAAAGCGAGCGCGCGTTTCTGCGGGAATTCGAAGGCATGTCCGCTTTCGAACCGATCTCGCGCGCACATGCCGGATTCATGAACATTCTGCACGTCGGCCGGACCGCCGATTATCTCTATTACACGATGGAGCTGGCGGACGATCAGCTGGCCGGGCGCAGAATCGATGCTGCCAATTACGAACCGCGCACATTGAAAATCGATCTCGCGCGGCACAAACGTCTCTCCGCTGACGACTCAATTCGGCTCGGGCTCTCGTTAACGGAAGCGCTTGAAGCATTGCACGCGCGCGGGTTGACCCATCGCGATATCAAACCATCGAACATCATTTTTATCGAAGGCGTGCCGAAGCTGGCCGACATCGGATTAGTGGCAGCCAGCGGACAGCAATCGTTCGTCGGAACGGAGGGTTACGTGCCGCCGGAAGGACCGGGCACGCCATGCGCCGACGTTTACAGTCTGGGCAAACTTCTTTACGAAACCTGCACTGGAAAAGACCGGTTCGATTTCCCGGAGATCGATTCGAAATTGAGCACGCGACCCGACCGCGAGCGTCTGCTGCAACTTAACGATGTGCTCATGACGGCGTGCGCGAACGATCCGAGAAAGCGATACGCCTCGGCCGCGCAAATGCATCGGGATCTCGCGGCACTTGATCGCGGCGAGCGCCCAAGAAAATCGCGCGCGAAGATTTTGATGGCGACCGTGGTGACCTTCGCACTTGCGGTCGCGGGAATCGTGCTATGGCTGAACCGTTCGCAATCGAGCGTTGATGTTCATCTACGAACAACGATCCGGACTGAGCCGGCCGGGGCGCTCGTCGTTTTAGGCGATCATGCTCAAAAAAGTCCGGCGACCTTCGCAGATTTGGAACCCCGCAAATACAACCTGCGCGTCATGAGTCCGGGATATGAGCCGGTAGAAACGAGTATCGACTTCAGGCGTAAGCGCTCGATTGATCTGCCGCCATTTCGACTCGTGCGAAGTAAAGGCACGCTTCAAATCCAATCCGAACCCTCTGGCGCGCAGTTTTCTCTCCGAAGCGAAGACGGTCAGATTGCCCGCGAAGGCGTGACGCCACAATCGATCGCCGATCTTCCAACCGGTAAATATTCGATCGTTGCCCGCCGCGGCGATTGGGAAATGCGGGATCAAGTGGAAGTGGAACGCACTAAGACAACGAGTAAATCGTTCGCGTTTGTCAGCGCGATCACAAACATCACCAGTGAACCGAGCGGCGCGGAAGTTTTTGTGGACGGAAAATCGCGCGGCCGCACGCCGCTTCGTTTGGATCTGCCGGCGCGTGCGCACCAACTCGTAGCACATCTGGACGGTTGGCCTGACGAACAACAAAAGATCGACGTTGAGCCGCAGCACGAGAACGCGGCCCATTTTGTCTTTGCCAACGGCAGCGTGAAGATCACCAGCGCACCAGGTGGTGCAACCGTGATTGTGAATGGGAAAGACCTCGGTCAAACGCCGTTAGTGATTGAGGAAGTGAAACCCGGCGACGTAACTTACGAACTGCGACTGGTTGGTTATAAGCCGGGTTCGGTCAGTGGCAAAGTTGAGCCGCAACAGCAAACGTTTCTGGCGGCGCGTTTGGAAAAGAGCATTGGCCCTGCGCCTGGGCAACCGTTCACCAATTCGCTGGGAATGAAGTTCGTTCCACTCGGCGACATTCAGATTTCGATCTGGGAAACGCGGGTGCAGGATTACGAAGCGTTTTGCCGCGCGACCGGGCGGCATTACGAGCCCGCCGATTTCCATCAGACACCAACTGATCCGGCAGTAAAAGTAAGCTGGTTCGATGCGATGGCATTTTGCAAATGGCTAACCGAAAAGGAGCACAACGAAAATTTGATTGAAGATCGACAAGCTTACCGGCTCCCGACCGATTCTGAGTGGAGCATGGCAGTAGGTCTGGTTAATGAAAACGGCGCGACACCGGAAATACGCGACGGCAAAATTAAAAACGAATTCCCGTGGGGTAAACAATGGCCTCCACCCAATGGCGCAGCAAATTATTCACTAGCCACGGGACGTCGCCGTGACGCAACGATGCCGGTCGGAAGTTTCAAGCCGAATTCCTTGGGCCTGTACGATGTCGGCGGAAACGTTTGGGAATGGTGTTTCGATACTTACAAAGGAGGGAGCAGCGCAACCAGTCGCGATTGGGGTGTGCTGCGCGGCGGCTCCTGGGCCACGAGCAATCGTCTGGAAATGCAATCCTCCTATCGGAACGTAGTCGACCGCAACGATCGCGACGTGATTTATGGATTTCGTTGCGTGCTGACAACGCAGCCTGTCAGCGAGATTGAGAATAAATGAGTTCCCTTTATCATCGTGGGCTCGGATGACCCCGGCAGAATTCAAAAGAAAGTGGGCCCGTTACTCGGGAAAGGAGACTGCAGCCTACCAGGAGCACTTTAACGACCTGTGCGCGCTGTTGGGACATCCTTCGCCCGCAACTGCCGATCCAACTGGTAGCGAATCATTCTGTTTTCAGAAGCGCGTGGTCAAAGACGTTGAATTGTTTGCCCTTGAGGATTCCGGTCGCATCGCGGAAGAGCCGGACGGCGAACGCGAGCGCGGTTTCGCCGATGTCTGGAAGCGCGGATTCTTTGCCTGGGAATACAAGGGCAAAAAGAAAAACCTCGACGCGGCGTATCAACAGCTTCTGCGCTATCGCGAATCGCTGCTCAATCCGCCGCTGCTCGTCGTATGCGATTTCGATCGCTACGTGGTTCGCACAAATTTCAACGGCACCGTCCAGGAAACACACGAGTTCACCAACGCAAATATCGATGAGCCGCGAGTGCTATCGTTGCTGCGCGCCGTCTTCAACGATCCTGAGTTCCTCAAACCACAGCGCACTACAGCCGAACTAACCGAAAAACTTGCCCAACGTATCGGCGAAGTTGCGCGTTCACTCCAAAAGCGGGAGTCAGTCGAGTTGGTTGACGCGAAATCGCGCAAAGAATTCGCCGTCGCGCAGCGCAAAAACCTTCGCATCGCGCGGTTCCTCAACCGCATTGTCTTTTGCTTCTTTGCCGAAGACACAGGATTGCTGCCGAAGAATATTGTCACCGAAATTTTCAAGCGCGGGGTCGATGATCCGCAACATTTCGCTGAAGTGCTGGAAGATTTATTTCGACGCATGGCAAAAGGCGGAACTTTCGGCCGCACAAGATTCGACATTTCAATGGTCATCTTTTCGAAGATGCGACCGTCTTTGAATTAACTGAGGAAGAAATCGGAAAACTCGCGGAAGCCGGCGAAGCCGACTGGCAATTCATTCAGCCGAGCATCATGGGAAATCTTTTCGAGCGCGGGCTCGATCCCGACCAACGCGCGCAACTCGGCGCACATTACACCAGCGAAGAAGACATCAAGACACTGGTCGAACCGGTGTTGATGACTCCGCTTCGTCGCGAGTGGAGTAAACTCAAGGGCGAGCTCGCTCCCGCGTTTGCGCGCGGCGACGGCAAGGCGGCCGAGCGAAAGAAGTTGTCGATCTTTCACGACAAACTCGCCGCCATCACCGTCCTCGATCCCGCCTGCGGCAGCGGCAACTTCCTTTACGTTGCGCTCCAGTTGCTGCTCGATCTGGAAAAGGAAGTCATCACCTTCGCCATGCAGCTCGGGTTCATGCTCGAGCCGCGAGTAAACGTGCAGCAACTCAAGGCTATCGAGCTAAACGCCTACGCGTTCGAGCTCGCGCAGGTCGCGGTACAGATCGGTTATCTGAAATGGCGGCGCGACAACGGTTTTCCGAATGAACGCGAACCGGTCCTCCAACAACTGGAAAATTTTCAGAACGAAGACGCGCTCCTCGTCCCGCATTTCCGCAGCAAAGCGAAAACGTTGAAGGAAGCGCAGGCTGGTGAACACGCGAGCGACGACGCACTGAAGTTTTATACCGAGCGCAAATGGCCGGGTGCGGATGTGATCGTAAGCAATCCGCCATTTCTCGGCGACAAGCTGATGCGTCGTCAGCTCGGCGATTCATACGTCGAGCATCTCCGCGAGATTTATGGCGACCGTTTGCCAGGCCAGGCTGATCTTTGCTGTTACTGGTTCGAAAAGGCCCGTGAAGAGATCGCCAGCAAACGAAGTAAGCGGGCGGGTTTGCTGGCCACGCAGAACATTCGAGGTGGCGCAAGTCGCGCAGTTCTCGATCAGATAAAGCAAACCGGCGACATTTTCTTCGCGATCTCGGATCGCGATTGGATTCTCGACGGCGCGAATGTCCATGTTTCGCTCGTTGGCTTCGACAACGGAGAAGAGAAAGAGCGGCTGCTTGACGGAAAACCTCTTCCGACGATTCATGCCAACCTGACTTCTGCTGTTGACCTGACGAAAGCTGTGCGTCTGGCGGTAAACCAAGGAATTGCATTTATTGGCAGCTGCAAAGGCGGCCCATTCGATATCGATTTCACCGAAGCTGTAAAGTTGCTAAGGAACGGAGGTAATCCACATAAACGGCCAAACAGTGATGTTGTTCGACCGGTGATGAACAGCGAGGATGTTTACGGTCGGGGCGGCGATCGCTGGATCATTGATAACGCCAGTCTTCCACTCGAGTCAGCGGCGTTGTATGAAACTCCCCACCAGCTAGTCCTTGAGCGCGTAAAACCAAAGCGCGATACCAATCGCGATCGCTGGCTGCGCACGAATTGGTGGCGCCCGCAGCGCATGCGGCCGGAGATGCGAAATGGAATCGCTGGTCTTAAACGGTTCATTGTTACAGCGACAACCTCGAAGCATAGAATCTTTCGCTGGTTGTCGGCGCCCATCCTGCCAGATCACAAGCTGGTCGTGTTTGCTCGTGACGATGACTACTTCTTCGGTCTTCTTCATTCCCGCTTTCATCAGGTGTGGGCAGAGAACATTGGCACTCAACTACGCGAGCGCGAGAGCGGGCTCAATTACAACGTGCAGTCGTCGTTCGAGACATTCCCGTTTCTGAGGCTAACGAACGAGAGACGATCGACATCGCGTCCGCGGCGAAAGAATTGAACGAGCTACGCGAGAACTGGCTCAACCCGCCGGAATGGACCACCACGCGCGTGCTCGAGTTTCCCGGCGCGATCAACGGACCATGGTCGCGCTTTGTAAATGACGCCGACGAGTGCGGTATCGGCACTGTACGTTATCCGCGCATCGAACCGCGCGATGAACAATGCGCGAAAAAGTTAGCGAAACGCACACTAACAAATCTCTACAATGAACGGCCCACCTGGCTGGCCAACGCGCACGGCAAACTCGCCGCCGCTGTCGCCGCTGCCTATAACTTCGATGTCGATCTTACGGATGAACAAATTCTCGAGCGTCTGCTAGCGTTGAACCACCAGCGGGTGCGCATCGAAAACGAAGCGCGAGAGACGCGGCTGACCAGGCGCGTTTCAAGAGCGAAAACAGCCGACGAGTTGGTCTAAATCCGTGCACCTGGCCGACATTCCTTTTCCCCAATCGGCTGGCCGGCGGAAAACCAATAGCGCTGGAATAAGTCGCATAATCGGCTCGGGGATTCTCCTGCTTCTATTGGCGGCTCACCCAACGGCGCAAGCGCAGGCGCAATTTGAATGGCGCGATGGTTCGGGGAATGTCCGCAGTCTCTCCGACTTAGAGGAGATTCTTCGCAAACATCGACAGTGGACAGAGTCAGAAAAAAAAGCAGGAACACGAGCGAACCTGGACCACGCGCTCCTAG
>WNGD01008784.1_pt1 | contig 15401 bp, 12 predicted proteins | sample 5400671 | NCBI WGS metagenome assembly WNGD01 (sample SAMN13153369, study PRJNA577476) | soil metagenome | isolation source: 40 cm soil or saprolite under grassland replicate 2 | place: USA:California | collected 2016-06-15 | reverse complement strand
CACCAGCCACCGATGAATGTGCATATCGCTAGTGCCATACGCCCCAGCAATGTGCACATCCACCGGCCAGCCAGCCGACCGTCGCGGGGCGGGCGGGCACTGGCGTTGTGCGGGCGTTCTACTCTTCGGCGGCGAACTCCTGGAAGGCGGCGTAGGCCCGGGGGGCCCAGACGGTGCCCGGCCCGCCGTTCATCAGGATCGCGACGCCCAGCGCCTCGGCGACCTCCTGCTCGTTCGCCCCCTGCCGCGCGGCACCGCGGGCATGCGCCGCGATGCAGCCGTCGCATTCCCTGGTGACTCCGATGGCCAGCGCGATCAGCTCCTTCATCCGGGCGGGCAGCTCGCCGCCGTCGCCCATCGCCGCGGCCGACATCCTGAGGTAGCCGGAGTAGACATCGGGGATCTTCTCGCGCAGCTTCCGGCCGGCGCCGGTCAGGTCGTCAAGCAACTCGTGGGCCGTCGACATGAGAACCTCCCGGCTATCGTCTGACTTCTGGGGCCGACTCAGCGCGCGCTTGGGTGACCGGAGGGAGACTACCCCGATGAGCACAGTCGATGCTGAACTGGAGATCGCCGTTGGCTCCGTAAAAGCTGATCTTGATCTGACTCCTGCGCGAGAGGCACGGGTCGGCGACGTGACCGTGCGGCGGCTGCTGCCGCTCCGGCAGCGCCGGAGCGTCGGCGCGTGGTGCTTCGTCGACCACTACGGGCCGATGTCGGTGGACGGCGTGGCCGGGATGCGGGTGCCGCCGCACCCGCATATCGGGCTGCAGACCGTCACCTGGCTGATCGCCGGTAACGTACTGCACAGGGACAGCCTCGGCAGCGAGCAGATGATCAGGCCAGGCCAGCTGAACCTGATGACGGCCGGGCGCGGGATCGCACACGCGGAGGAGTCGCCAGCTGAGCATGATCCGCAGTTGCACGGCGTCCAGCTCTGGGTGGCGCTGCCGGACGCGCGACGCCAGGTGGCGCCGGCGTTCGAGCACCATGCCGAGCTGCCCGCGTTCGCGGCCGGCGGTTTCGAGGTAACCGTCTTCCTTGGCTCGCTGCCCGGCGCGCAGTCCCCGGCGACGGTGCACTCCGAGATCGTCGGGGCGGAGATCGTGGCGGGACGGAGCGCCGCTGCCCGGGGCGCCACCGGGATCGCACGAGGCGCCGGGACCGTCCGGGGCGCCGCCGGGGGCGATGCCGCAAGCCCGCATAGCGCGGGGCATGATGCCGCTGGCCGGATCCTGGTCATGCCGTCGCATGAGCACGCGGTTTTCGTCTCCGCCGGGTCGGCTGACGTCGAGGGAACCTTGCTGCGCACCGGCCAGCTGCTCTACCTGGGCACCGGCCGGGAGCAGGTGACGATGGCGGCACCCGCTGGCAGCAGGCTCTTCCTGCTCGGTGGCGTACCGCTGGGTGAGCCGCTGCTGATGTGGTGGAACTTCGTGGCCCGCACACCCGAGGAGATCGCAGCGGCGGTCAGCGAATGGGCCGACGGGGGGTACGGAACGGTGAACGGGTACGACGGCGATCCGCTGCCCGCTCCGCCGCTCGACGCGGCCCGGCTCGCCCGGCGCCGGTAGCCGGGACCCTACTGAGCGGCGTGGCCCCGCCCGGGTGCTCCGGCGGCGGCCGACTGTGACCTTCGCCACTGACCGGTTCATCACCAAAGGCGACGGGGTAGATGCGCGGATGCGTTGAGCTGAACACGATATTCTAGTAATACTGTCGCTATAGTAGTGATTATTCTAGCCCGTGCACTCTCGCCACCGAGGAGATTCGATGGCCCTGCCGGACTTCTTCATTGCGGGCGCGCCCAAGGCGGGCACCACTGCGCTGCACGCGGCGCTGGCCCGGCATCCGGCGCTGTACATGTCGTCGGTCAAGGAACCGAAGTTCTTCTTGACCGACGGCCCGCCGCCGGCCCGGGGCGGCCCGGGAGACGTGCAGACCTACCGGGAGCACGTCTGGCGGCGGGAGGACTACGAGGCGCTGTTCGACCCGGCCCCGGCGGGCGTCCTGCGCGGTGAGTCCACGCCGTTCTACCTGTATGACCGGGCCGCGCAGCAGCGCATCCGGGCGCTGATCCCGGACGCGAAGCTGATCGTGATCTTGCGGGATCCGGTGGAGCGGGCGCACTCGAACTGGACCCACCTGTGGTCAGCCGGCCTCGATCCCATCGGCGACGTGGTGCGAGCCTGCGCGGAGGAGGACCGCCGGGCCGCGGCCGGCTGGGCGGACTTCTGGCGCTATACGGCACTGGGCCGCTACGGCGAGCAGCTGGAGCACCTGTACACCGTGTTCCCCAGCGACCAGGTCATGGTCTTCCGCTACCGCACGCTGATCGAGGACCCGGCCGGCGTGCTGGACCGGATCTGCGCGTTCCTCTGCGTACCGACCGGCGTGCTTGACGAGGTGCCGCGGGAAAACGTCACTGCCCATCCGCCGCTGACCCGGCGGCCCCGTGCGCTGTCCCGGGTACTGCGCATCGCCGCTACGGCCAGCGCCGTGCTGCCCGCCCGGACCGAGGCGGCCGTGACCAGCCTGCTGGAACGCAGGCTGCAGCAGGACGCCCCGCCGCGACGGCCGCTCACCTGGGCGGAGCGGCAGGCGCTGATACCGCGGTTCGAGGCCGACATACGGCTGCTTGAGGACGTCACCGGTGAGAGCTTCGGCGACTGGCTGCAGCCGCGCGGCGACTCCGGCGGGCTTGTCGGCGCCCGGCCGTCCGGGCAGCGTCAGGCCCGCAACGGCAAGCCACGGGCGTTCTGAGCTTCCGGCCCGAGCAGGCCAGGCCAGAGCAGGCCAGGCCAGAGCAGTCTGCGGCCGGGCCGGTCAGCGCAGCTCGGTGCGCAGCTCGTGCGCGCCGTCCGCCCGGGTCAGCTCGTAATACCAGCGCTCGTGCCCGTCGCCGAGATCGACGATGCTCAAGTAACGCAGGCCGCCGCCATGCGGCGACTCGGCCACGCCCGCTGACCTATCCGCGGTCAGCGCCGCGGGCTCGGTGCCGGTAGCCAGGCCGGTGCGCTCCTCCCAGTTCTCCGCCGCGGTGGCCCGGCCGTCGTAGTAGGCGACGATCTTGCCGTCGTCGAGCCGGACCGCGCTGACCCGGACGCCGCGCGCGTCCCAATCGCCGGGCCGCGGGCTCAGCGCGGTGCCATGCCACGTCCAGTCCAGGCCGTCAGTGCTGCTCGCGTACTCGGTCGCCATCCGGTCCGTCTGGTCCGGGTCGGTCAGCGGGTGGATGGAAGCCCACAGGTGCCAGCCGCCGTCGTTACGGACGATCACTGGGTCCTTCACCGCCGTCCGGGCATCCCCGGGCAGTACCACCCGGCGCTGCCGTGCCTCGAAGGCATCCGGGCTGTCCGCCTCGAGCACCTCCACGCGCCAGTGCTTGGTACCGGTCGTCGCGCAGCTCAGGAACAGCCGCCAGGTGCCGTCCTGGATCTGCACCAGGGCCGGGCGCTCCAGCGACTCAGCGTCCATCTCCGCCTTGCCGATGGTCAGCAGCGTCTCGAAGCGCACGCCATCGGCCGAGCGCGCTACCGCCACCGCGTACCCCCGGCCGTGCCCCGGCCGGCGCAGCCGGTAGGCGAGGTAGATGTCCCCGTTGCTGCGGATGGCGCTTGGCGCCCCCGCCCAGGTGCCAGGGTCAGTGCCTGGCGGCGGCACGGCCACGGCGGAGTGGTCGGGCTGGGGCATCAGGGTGGCCACCTCGGGCCTGGCAGTTTCGTAGATCACCTCGGAACGATAAGCCAACTTCGGGCGTCTTCGCTGCCGATACCTGGTGCCCGAGACGGCCGCCGCAGCCCTGGATGCTGGCCGTCGCTCACGTCAGCCGCGCTCTGGCCAGGGATAAGACGAGCGCTGGCGGGTCAGGGCATGGCGATACCGAGCGCCTGCCGCATTGCCGGGCGGACTCAGTCGGCGGGCACGCAACCCGCGGCGAACGCGACCAAGCCAGCGATGATGACGATGATCCCGAAGGGCTGCCACGCGTGATAGGTGCTCGCAATCGCGAACGTGACGAATACCCCGAAGATGAATAAAACTAGCCCCAGTGCCTTCACTGCGCCCCGCCCCTCCCGTGGGCAACAGCGACCCTTCCGAACCCCAGTTAAAAGGCCGCTGCAAACCTTTGCTCCGACAGTATCGGCAATTAGCGGTAACGGCTAAGGTCCCGCATAATTACCGGAAGGCCAATCGGTATCTCCCGCCACGTTAATCACACTGAACCCATTAACCACCCTCGTCGGCGGCTTGACCTAGCCGACGGCTGCCGCCACGGCGGGGACCTGGTCGAGGATGATCCCGAAGTGATCACGGTAGGCAGCCAGGAGCGCGGCGTCGGCCGGGAGTTCCTCTTCGGTCCGCTTCCCGTCCGCGGTGCGGATCAGCGTGCGACCGCTGATCGAGATCCTGCCGCCCGCGGACTACTTTGGTGGTGCGGATTGTTAGTTCGCCACGTTGATCCCGATCGGTCCCCGCCCACGAGGAGTCCCCATGCCCACCCGCACCGCCCGCACCGCATGGAATGGCACGCTGCAAGAAGGCTCCGGCCAGGTCGAGCTGAGCAGCTCCAAGGTCGGCACCTACGAGGTGTCCTTCCCCAAGCGCGCCGCCGAGGACGCAGGCGGCACCACCAGCCCCGAGGAGCTGATCGCGGCCGCGCACTCGGCCTGTTATGCGATGGCGCTCTCCGCCGAGATCGGCGGGGCCGGGGGCACGCCGCAGGCCCTTGAGGTGCGGGCCGACGTGTCGCTCGGCCCGGACCCGGCCGGCGGGTTCCGGCTGACCGGCATCAACCTCACCGTCCGCGGCGAGGTCGACGGCCTGGACGCGGCCGGCTTCGCGGCCGCCGCCCAGCGGGCCAAGGAAGGCTGTCCGGTGAGCAAGGCGCTGGCCGGCGTCGACATCACCCTGGACGCCGCGCTCGAAGCCTGACCTGGCGGCCCGGCGCGCACCGGGCAGCCAGCCAGGTTAGCGCGCAGACCCGCCCTCACTACCCGAAATCACCCTCGGCGCCGTATGATCCGCTAGGCGCTTAAAACAGGGGTGGGTATGCGAGGGCGGTCTGCCGGGCCCGTGGCTGCGGGGGCCGGCGCGGCGTGCGCCGGGAGGTGCCAGCATGCGGTTTGACCGGATCCTGCCGCTGGCCCGTACCTACTGGGCGGACATCGCCTGGGTGGTCTTCATCGGGCTGAACCTCATCGCCATGCGCCTGCTCCCAGCATGGCAGACCGTCCCGTTCCTGATCATCTGGGTCAGCCTGACCGCGATCTATGGCTTCCGGCTGTGGCGGCTGGGGTCCACGATCCTCATGGTCGCGGTGGTGGCGCTGTCCACCGGCGGCCTGATCGGCTGGCAGGTTCTCCGGGGACAGCAGGACGCGGAGTACCTCGTCGAAGTACCGCTGCTCGCCATGATGTTCGTGGTGATGGTCTGGCACGCGCGCAGGCGGCAGGCGGCCATGGCGGAAATGAGGCGGGTTTCCCAGCACAACCTGCTGCTGCTTGATCAGCAGCGCCAGTTCCTGCAGGACGTCTCGCACGAGCTTGGCACGCCGATCACCATCGCGCTCGGCCACGCCGAGCTGATCGAGCACGCCGCCACCGATCAGGCGATCGCCGAGGACGCCAGGGTGGCCGTGGATGAGCTGCTGCGGATGCGCCGGCTGGCCAACCGGCTGCTGCTGCTCGCGGCGACGGACGGCCCGGACTTCCTGCGGTCGGCTCCGGTGGACGTCGCCGAGCTCATGGTGGAGACGCTGCACCGGTGGAGCCAGACATCCCGGCGGTGGTCGCTCGGCACGCTGGCGGAGGTGAGCGTGCTTGCGGACGCGGACCGGCTCACGCTGGCGCTGGACGCGCTGATCGAGAACGCGGTCGATCACACCGCCGCGGACGGCCGGATCGAGCTGAGCGCCCGGTCCGATGGCGACAAGGTCATCCTGGCCGTGTCGGACTCGGGCTCCGGCATCGAGGCCGCCGACCTGGGCCGGATCTTCGGCCGGTTCTCCCGGATCGACGCCGGCCGCAGCCGGGAGATCGGCGGGTTCGGCCTGGGCCTGGCGGTAGTGAAGGCGATCGCGGAAGCCCACCACGGCTCCGTTCAGGTCCGCAGCACGATGGGCAAGGGCTCGGTGTTCGAGCTGCTGCTACCCGCGACGATGACCACGGCCAGCGGGCCGAGGCAGCCGCTAGACCGCCGGGCCGCGCAGCGGTAGCCCCGGTCACGGGCTGAGCTGCGACACGGCGACAGCCCCTACCGGCGCAAGGTGCCACGACTGCGTGCGATTATGTCCCCAGGGGCGCGTCCTGGCTGCGGCCAGGCGAGGGCGGGACGGGGCACATGACCATCTCTGTTCGGTGGCGGTGGGCGCATAGAAGTGCTGCAGTGGCCGCTGCTCTGTCCGTGGTGCTCGCCGCGTGCAGCGGGGGATCCGACGGACCCGGGGCAGTGCGCCCCGCCAAGGCCAACCCCGGGAATCCGGTCACCAGCCCCCGGGCGTACTTGTACCTGGTGTCACCCTCAGGGGGCGTTCCGCACCCGCTGCTTCACCCGGGCGATGCCGCCCGGCTGCAGAGCGAGGCCGACCCCGTCTGGTCGCCCGACGGCCAGCGGATCGCTTTCACGGCCGGGTGCGTGACTTGCCTCGCCCGGCTCTATCTGGTGTCGGGCAACGGGCAGGACCTGCGGGACGTTCCCACCGGGCCAGGCACAGTCTTGTCACCGGGCTGGTCGCCGGACGGCCGCGGCATCGTGTTCGCCCGGGGGCAGAGCGAGGATCAGCGTATCTACGCGGTGAACCTCCGCATGGGCCGGGTACGCCTGGTCAACGGTGAGCGGGAAGGTCTCGACTTCACCGACAGCACTCCCGCGTGGTCGCCCGACGGCCGCCGGGTCGCCTTTGCCCGCGAAATCCGCCACGAGCGCCAGAACCTGTGGGTGGTCCCGGCGGCCGGGGGATCCCCGCGGCCCCTCACCCGGGCCACCCAGTTCGGCCAGTTCCATCCCCGCTGGTCGCCGGGCGGCCGGAAGATCGTCTTCATGCAGACCGTGCCGCCACATTTCACCTGGGATCTGCGCGTCCTCGATGTGCGGACGAAGAGGGTGACGGACCTGACCAGCGACCCGCACAACGAGTTCGATCCGGCGTGGTCGCCGGACGGGAAGAGCATCGTGTTCGCCAGCGATGCGGCGAGCCATGCGGGGTTCCGGTCGCTGTACGTGATCCGGGCCGACGGCTCCGGGCTGCGCCGCCTCACGGCGAGTACCGCGGATGACTCGATGCCGTCGTGGTCGCCGGACGGGGCGACGATCGTATTCGTCCGCCGCCCGACCACCCGCGCCTGATCCGCACGGGACCGACGCCTCGGCGCTCCCGTGTCGGGGCCGCGGGATCCCGGGGTGCCGCTGCTCAGCCTGAGTAGGTGACGACGAGCTGCGGCGGGGTCGCCCCCTCCCGGCTGGAGAACGCGATCGCCGTGCCGTTGATGCCGATCATCGACATGCTGAGCAGGCCGTTGCCATTGATAAGGGCGGAAACGTCCACCGTGGTCAGCGTGTTGGCGGCGAACGCCCCTGAGTTTCCGACGTCCGTGGAGCCGGTCGGGGGGGCGTTGTTCCAGTTGAGCGCGGACTCGCTCCATGTGTTGTCGGCGACGCTGCGCACCGCGTATCCGGCCCCGGACGATGAGGTGGCGAACACTTTCAGTGATAGGCCGGTGATCGTACCCGGCACCGAGCTGAGGTCGTACCGCAGGTAGCTGTTGACCAGCGGCGAGCCATCGACCCGTAGCTGGGTGGACGTCCCGTGGGGGGTTGTCGGATTCGCCGAATCCACGTAAGAGTCAGCGACCGCGTTCAGGGTCACCGTGTGGACGGTGCCGGACGGCGTGGTGGCGGTGACGGGGGCCGAGAGCGGCGAATGGTTCCCGGCGCCGTCGAAGGCATCCACCTTATAGGTGTAGGTCGTGGCGGCCGCCACGCTCGTGTCGGAGTAGGTGGTCGCGTTCGGGCCGCTGGTAGTGGCGATGGGGCTGCCGTTCCGGTACACGGTGTACCCGGTCACCCCGGTGTTGTCGGTGGCGGCGTTCCAGCTCAGGTTGACCTGACTCGCGCTCACCACCGTGGCGGCCAGTCCGGCCGGCGTGGACGGCGGCTGCGAGTCGGGTGTGGTGGTCACCGTCGCGGAGTTAGAGGGCGGCGAGATGTTCCCGGCCGCGTCGTAGGCGTACACCGTGTAGGTGTGGGTGCTCCCGGCCTGGACCGTGGTGTCCGAATAGGTCGTGGCGGTGGTGGAGGCGAGGAAGGCGCCATCCCGGTAGACCTTGTACCCGGCCACCCCGACGTTGTCGGTGGAGGCACCCCAGGACAAATTCACCTGGCTCTGGGAGGCCGCCGAGCCGGTGAGGTTCGCGGGGGCCGTGGGTGGCGTGGTGTCCGAGGTTGCGCCATGGCACGCGGTGGTGCCCGAGTCGGTGAATGTCTTGCCCGCCTCCGGCACGAACTGCCAGTCGTAGCTCGTCGGGTGCAGCGTGAGCTCGAAGGCGCCGAACGTGTCGGCATTCCTGAGTTCGCTGTTGGCCGCCACCGACACGATGCTGGTGTGGTTGGCCCCGCCGGTGCCGATGATGAACTCCCGGATCCCGCGCGCGGTGTCCAGTGCCGCAGCGGGTGTCTGCGGCGCGAACCGCTCATATGTGTGGTCGTGGGCGCTCAGGATCAGGTCGGCGTTGTTGTCGTAGAGCAGTTGCCAGAAGGCCTTGGAGTTGTTGTTCGCCCGGCCACCGGAGCTGTAGAGGGGAATGTGCCAGAAGGCCAGCGTGCAGAAGTTGGTATGCGTCTGCAGGTCGGTCGCCAGCCACTTGCCCTGCGGCGATGTCGCGCTGCAGCCGCCGGCCTCGCCACAGTTGGAGTTGAGGGCGATAAGGTGCCAGGTCCCCACATCGAAACTGTAGTATCCCTGCCCTTTCTGGCCGGCCGCGGCCCCGAAATACTTGAAGTAGCCGTCGGCTCCGGCGTTCGCCGCGTTGCAGTCCGTCCCGCCCGACGTCAGGAATTCGTGGTTGCCAACCGCCGGGTGCGTGATTCCCTTGACCCTCCCCCAACCAGCAGATTGGAGGTGTACAGCTGGCGGCAGGAGTTCGTCGACCCGTTTCCCGAGTTGAAGTTCGAGTTCGCGGGGTCGCACGCGATGTCCCCGGCCGCCGCGATCACCGGGTCGCCGGCCTGTGCCGCCGAGGAAACCGTCGAGGCGCTGGCCGGAGGCGACCCGGCCGAGAGCACGCCGAGCGTGACGAGGGCCATCAACCCCGCGGCTAGGACTCGGCCAAGACGCATCACGGCTATCCGGTGGCATACGGTCCGCTGCTGCGGCCCAGTCTCGTCATGAGACACGGGCTCCCCCTCACACGCAGAATCTGACCCCGCTGCGTATTTTACACCTTCCCGTTGAATCATTCTACGGCTAATTTAACGAAATACGCGGACGGAGGACATTCTCGTTCCCGGAGCCATGAATCGCACGGCATTGGTACGGCAGCCGCCATTTACTAGCTCACCACGGAGATCGGCGGCTGTGACGAGTCTTGCGCGCTGGCGGTACCAGCGTGAGCGGGCCCGCTGCCGGCGTCGCCGAGGTAGCACTTGCCGAGCACGTCGTCAGCCGCCCGGGTTCGGCTCAGGCCTCCTTCATCATGGCGTGATGAACGACGGATCGGCCTGGACATCATCGAACACGGTGTCAAAGCTGTCCGTCGTCGAGGTGTCGCCGAGCTGCAGGTAGCCGATGGCATTCGTGCCGAGCGACTGCGTGCCGGTCAGCTGGGCGACCGGCGTTCCGTCCAGCCATACCGAGATCTGGCCGGAGGCTCCGTTGATGTTGCCGTAGAGCTCCAGGGTGTGCCAGGCGCCGCGGGACACCGCCGTGGTGCTGGTCGTGGTGACGCCGGTCACGTCGTTGCGCAGCCCCAACTTGCCGGTGGAGCTCACGAACAGCGCGGCAATGGCTCCCTTCGCCGCGGTTCGCAGGCGGAGCAGGTACGCCGAGCCCGACGTCTGGCTCACTATGTTGAACCGCGTGGAGTAGTAAAGGGACGGCCATGACTGGGAAAGCTGCTTATACGCGTAGGCCGCCGCGCCGGAGGCCACGGCCTCGGCCGCATAGGTCCCGTCGCTGACCACCTGGCTCTGCGCGGACATCCCGGTGGAGGTCGTCCACTGGGACATGTCTCCCGACTCGAAACCGTCGAAGAACATGGTCGAATTCGCCGGCGTGGTCACGGTGGCCGTGCTGCTGGGCAGAGACGAGTTCCCGGCGGCGTCCCTGGCGACCACGTCGTAGTTGTAGGTCGTTCCCGCCTGCACCGTCTGGTCGAGGTACCCGGCAGGCGGGGCCGCGCTGGCGATCAGGGCGCCGTCCCGGTAGATGTCGTAGGCCGTGACGCCGACGTCGTCGGTGGAGGCGTCCCAGGACAGCTGCACCTGGGTCCGGGACACCGCCGTCGCGGTGAGGTTCTGCGGCTGGGAGGGAGGCGTCGTGTCCGTGGCCGAGCCCTTGCAGGGGATCGAGCCGGAGTCGAGGGTGGTGCCTGCGGTGGACACGAACTGGTAGCCGGCGCCGGCGGTGCCCAGCGAGAGGCGGAGCGCCCCGAAATGGGTGAAGTCGGAGGCGGCCAGGCGGCTGTCCGTGGTCACCGGCGCTTGATGGCCGTGGCCGCCGGACCCGTCGATGATCTCCGTGGTGCCGTTCGAGCTTGGCGTGCCGTTCTGGTCCATCGGCACCCACCGCTGATAGTCGTGGTCATGGCCGTTCAGCACGAGCGTCACGTGGTTCTGGGCCAGGATCTGCCAGATTCCCGTGGTGTTCGTGGCGGAGCCCTCCGGCCCTACGTTGAACATCGGCTCATGAAAGTAGGCGATGGTGCAGGCCGACTTGTCGTGGACGAGATCCTGTTTCAGCCAGTTCGTCTCGGCTATGTAATTGGCGTTCGTGGGAGAGTTCCCGATGAACTTCGAAATGTTATTGAGCGAGATGAAGTGCCAGCCGCCCGCGTTGTAGCTGTAGTAAGGCGGCACGTTGTTCCAGTACCACTCGTATCCGTTAATGTCGGAACCGACGTATTCGTGGTTGCCGATGGCTGGGTCGCTGATCGAGTAGAACTGGCCGTAGGTACCGGCCGCCCCTGGCTTGCCATACCAGTTGTCGAACTCCATCGCCCGGCCGTTCTCGTACACGTCGCCGAGATACAGGAACAGGTTGGGATTCCAGGAGGAGATGCGGTTCACCACGTCGGTCTCGGCGGTCTGGCCCCCGCTGCCATCGCCGACCGCCGACACCACAAGCGGCTGTCCCGGCGGCGGCGTGGTTCCCGCGGTTGGGGTGAACGTCTTGGTGTTGACCGGGGGCTGAGTGATCCCGTTGCTGAACGTCAGGCTCTGCGTCGTCAGGGGCGTGGTGAAGCCATCCCGCATGATCGCGGAGACCTCCAGGGAGTAAGTTCCGTCGACCCACCTGGTCGAGTCGAGTGTCCATGAGTAAGGCGACTGGAAGGCCCATAGCAGCTTCGACCCGCTCAGCGTGTACACGAGTTCCTGCACGCCGGGGTTGGTCCCGGTGACCGAGACCATGCTCGTCACCGCGGTGGAGCCGGTCACCGTTGCGCCCGCTTCCGGCGCGGTGATGCACAGCGTGACCGCATAGGCATTGCTTGCCGGGCCGCTGGTCGCGCAGGTAGACCCCGCCGCGGCGGCCGGTGACGTCCCCGATGCGCCCGCCAGCGCGACCCCAGTGGCCAGGGCGGCGGCCGCCGCCCCGAGCCGGAGACCCGGACGGCGCGCGCGCCGGGAAATGCGTGTCCTCATCAAACTCGTCCCCTCCGAAAACTTCATGTGAATTAACCCCTCCGCAAAAGAATGACACCGATGCTGCCGGCCACCAGGATGACGAGCGCTCCCAAGAGGACGAACTGGCTCGGCCCGGCATGGAACCCGGACGGGCCGCTTGAGTTGAAGTCCGCGATGGCGGGCGCCTTGGCGTGCTCGATCGACGCGATGACCTTGAGGGCGTCAGCCCCGTTGATCCGGCTCGGCTCAACCTCGCTGTTCTCGCTGTACTCGTTCCAGCTGATCAGGCCGATGGCATCCGGCGAGGAGTCCATGGCCGCGTTCATCTCGAGCCTGAGCGTCTGGCCCCCGCGGCGGGTGATGTTTCTGCTGCCCCCCACCAGCCTCGCGTTGAAGCCGGGAGCGGCCGGGGCGATCCACAGGCCACCCCGCTGGTGGACCGCCATGGAGAACTCATCGAGTTTCTTCGCATAGCCGGGGGTGTGCTGGGGGTCCACTGATGACCAGTAGTAGGAGTTACCCCGGAACATATTCGCGACGGCCTCGTAGGCCGCCACTTGCTTCTCGCTGGCCAGGATCGTCAGGCGCGACCCGTACGCGCCGGTGACCGAGGCCAACTGGTTCCTGCTGTACACCCACGTCCCCGACCACATGACCAGCGGTTTGCCGAACAGGTGGAAGACCGGGTCGGCAGCGTAGTGCGTCGCGAGATACCGGAAGCTACGGCGAACCTCCTTCATGGGCAGCTTGTTGCCGTGGAAGTCCCGGCCCTCGAAAACGATTCCGAGTTTGAACCCGACCGCGGCCGCCACCCTGCGGAGCGCGGCGAGCCGCCGGTTAAGCACCGGGGTATCCTTCCAGCTCACGATGAATCCCGTGAGGCCGGATTGCTTGGCCAGGGTCACTTGCTGGCGCATCACTGGGACATCGTCCGATGAATACCGGCCGAACAGCGGATAGTCGCTCTTGGCACGGTTCCATGAGGTTGGGTTGAACCAGATGTAGTAGTAGGCGAGGACCGGGATCGGCCGCCCCTGGGCAGCCGAGTGGCCGGGCGAGGAGGCACGAGCGGACGAAGTCCCGGCAGCGAGGAACAACGTCCCGGTCATGATCAGTGCGGCCACAAGAAGCGCGCCCACACCGAGTGCCGCTTTGCCTACCCGGCCGCGTGCCGGTCGGGGCGTTCTCATAGCTTCCCCGGCTTCCAGGTCGGCCAGGTAGTCAGCTTGACCCGGGGGGTCGCCGGCCCGCCGTTCGCCGGACTGCCTGCGGCCGCGGGCACGGATCCGTTGCGGCCGTTCGCCGGACTGCCCGCGGCCGCAGGCACGGATCCGTTGCCGCCGTTCGCCGGACTGCCCGCGGCCGCAGGCACGGATCCGTTGCCGCCGTTCGCCGGACTGCCCGCGGCCGCAGGCACGGATCCGTTGCCGCCGTTCCCCTCCCCTGCCGCGGGCGGGCGGGCAGGGGAGGTTGCGGAGATGGCGTGAGCGCGCACCCCGTTGGGCACGCCGGGCGAGGAGGCATGGTCCGCCGCGGCCGGGCTGGCTGACTGCTCCGGATCCGCGGCCGGGAGAAAGTCGGTGATTGCCGCGAATACCTCGGTGACGGCCTCGTTGTCATCTTCGGTGATGGCCGCGGGCTCCTTGCTGGCCGACTCGTCCTCGGGTCCGGCGGTCTCGGGCGGGCCGGCGGTGCCCTCGATGGCCGCAGGTTCCTGGGTGGCCGCAGGTTCCTCGGTGACGGGTCCGGGAACCGGCGTGTCGCCCGCATCCTCCTCGGCGGCGATCTCGGGTACTGCCACCCGCGGGCGCTCGTGCGACCGGCCAACGTGCCAGACCGGCAGCCGTATCCCGCCCTGCCGCCGGACGACCCGGCCCCCCAGGATGGGCAGTCCGACCAGGAACAGCGCCGCGAAGGCCAGCACAGCGAAGATGTCCAGCCAGCTCAGCAGCAATATCCGCGCGACCTGCGGCTTGGACAGGGTGGACGGCGAGGAGAGCCCGAAACCTGGGCCCTCCGCGACGAGCTGGTATGTCGCGCGCGGCAGCCCGGCCAGGGTCACGGAGTGACCGGGCCCGAGAGCGACCATCCTGCTTGAGCCGTTCGGCAGGGTGAGCCGGACCGCGCTCCCGATCGAGAAGCCAAACAGCGCGTCCTGGACCTTGACCTGCAGCGGGAAGAGCAGGATCTCGACCTTCCAGGTCCGCGACTTGTGCACGAAGAAGTTCTGGCTTCCCCCGTACACCACGTTGGCGCCGTCGATGATGACATCACGAACCGAGTAGCGGATCGGCAGCAGCACCAGGCCGGCCGGATCCCGGACGATGCGGTTCGCGGCAAGCGCCTGCGGCGGCCGGGTTGGCGAGAAGGTGAATCGCTCGCCGAGGCTGCTGTCGATGGTCAGCCTGGTCACGTCGCTGAGCGCGACGGGCTGGCCCTGGGAGTCGGCGAACTGGACGGCGATGGGGTGTGAGACCGCGAAACCCGCCTGCTGGACATTGTTTCCCGGCGAGAGCACGATGTCCCGATCGGACAGCGCGATGCCATCGAGCCACCGGCTGAAGCGGAAGGTGGTACCGGCTGGATGCGAGCGCGGACGGATGATGTGGATGTGGTGCCCACCTGATGTCGTGGGTATCGCCACGAACCCCTGCGAATCGGTCTGGTAGGCGCGTCCGTCGAGGATCACCTGCACGCCCGCGATCTTCGGGATGGTAGAGATGAGCAAGGTTGCGCTTGACCCCGCCGGTGTCCCCGCGGCCTGGCCGGTGCTCGCGGCCAGGGCCGGGCTCGCGCCGAGTGCCAGCCCGCCCGCTAGCACCATGGCAGCCGCCGCGGCCGACGCCGCCTTTCGTAGCATCACGCCGGCCTGCCGTCCGGCCGCACGGCCACCAGCCGTCGCCGTGGCCGGCGTGCGGCCAGGATGATGAGAGCGACCGCGAACGCGACGCCGACGCCGTATAGCGAGTACAGCAGCAGATCGCGAGCCGCCCGCGAGGGTGGCGGCGTCGTCCGCTGCAGGGGGATGATGGCTGGCTCTCGCGGCTGCTGGCGGAAGTTGAACGCCCCCATCATGCTGCCCGCCCTCGCGTCGATCCGGGTGAGCGGACGCAGGCTCCAGTTCTGCTCGATGAACTTCAGCATCGAGGTGAAGTCCAGGCTGGTCTGGTCGATGTAGTGCCGCCGCGCGTATGCGCTGATCAGTATGGCGGGCACCCGGAAGCCGTCCCCGTGATTGTCGCGGTGCCGGGGGAGGACATGGTCATACCAGCCACCCCAGTCGTCGTAGGCCTCCAAGAACGCCGAGCTGTCCCACGAACTGCTGGTCATCAGCGAGTTCAACAGGCCGCGGACGAACCGCTGGCCGGTGACCAGGCTCCCCGGGGGGTGCTCGCTGGCGCCGGAGGGAGCGATGTACGTCACCGCGGGCAGGGTCCCGTTGCGAAGGTCCGAGTAGTACTGGCTGAGGTTCACGATGTGCGAGCGGAGCGAGGGCCTGTCCAGGAATCGCGGGATGTCCAGCAGCGGGGCCCACACGGCGTGCGAGGCCCTGTTGGCGT
>WNGD01003684.1_pt1 | contig 15401 bp, 14 predicted proteins | sample 5400671 | NCBI WGS metagenome assembly WNGD01 (sample SAMN13153369, study PRJNA577476) | soil metagenome | isolation source: 40 cm soil or saprolite under grassland replicate 2 | place: USA:California | collected 2016-06-15 | reverse complement strand
CAGGTGACGCTGCGCCCCGACATCGCAAACAAGCTCGTCATCGGAGGCCTGCCCCGCTCGCGGCTGCCGTTCGTGCTGGGCGTGCTGCTGCTCACCGCCGGGCTCATCGTCACCGCGCTGGTGCAGCTGCGCCGCGAGTCCGACCTGGCCCGCCTGCGGACCGATTTCGTCTCCGGCGTCTCCCACGAGCTGCGCACGCCGCTGGCGCAGATCCGCATGTTCGGCGAGACGCTGCTCCTGGGCCGCGTGCGCAGCGACACGGAGCGGCGCCGTTCGCTCGAGATCATCGACCAGGAAGCCCGCCGCCTTACCCACCTCGTCGAGAATCTCCTGCACTTCTCGCGCTCCGAGCGGCAGGCGCACCACGTGACGCCCGAGCCGACGTGGATGGCTCCGCTGGTCCGGTCCGTCGTCGAGGCGTTCACGCCACTGGCGGCGCCGCGCCGCGCGCGGCTGCGCACCGACCTCGCCGAGGGCGTCGTCGCGGCGGTGGACGCGGAGGCGTTCCGCCAGATGCTGCTCAACCTGCTCGACAACGCGGTGAAGTACGGTCCCGAAGACCAGACTGTCACCGTCACGCTCGCCGCCGCGGACGCGGCCGGCCGCGTGCGGGTCTCCGTCGACGACCAGGGGCCGGGCGTCCCGCCCGCCGAGCGGGAGCGCGTGTGGGAGCGGTTCTGGCGGCTGGAGCGCGACCGCGGCTCGGCGGTGGCCGGCACAGGGATCGGGCTCGCGGTCGTGCGCGAGCTGGCGGCGCTGCACGGCGGCCGCGCGTGGGTCGAGGACCCGCCGGCCGGACGCGGGGCGCGCTTCGCGCTCGAGCTGCCGGCCGCCGCCGCTCCGCCGACGCCGCCGGTGGAGCGGCCCGCCCCCGCGGAGGCGACGGCATGACGCGGGTGCTCGTCATCGAGGACAACCCCGATCTGGCGTACGGCCTTCGGAACAACCTCGAGATCGAGGGCTACGACGTGGAGGTCGTCGCGGATGGGGCCAAAGGCCTGGCCCGCGCGCGCGGCGGGGACTTAGGGCTCGTGATTCTCGATCTCATGCTGCCGGGCATGGACGGCTTCCGTGTGCTGCGCGCGCTGCGCGACGAAGGCCGGCGCGTGCCGGTGCTGATCCTCACGGCGCGCGGCGAAGAGTCCGACAAAGTGCGTGGCCTGCGCCTCGGCGCCGACGACTATGTCACCAAACCGTTCGGGGTGCTGGAGCTGCTGGCGCGCGTGGAGGCGCTGTTGCGCCGGGCGACGCGGGATCCCGCCGCCCCCGAGGCGCCGCAGGTCGAGCGTTTCGGGGAGGTGGAGATAGTGCCCGCCTCCCGCACCGTGCGCCGGGCCGGGGAGCCGGTGGCCCTGACGCCCAAGGAGTACGAGCTGCTCGTGGCGCTGCTGCGCCGCCGCGGCGCCGTCGCGAGCCGGGTCGAGCTCCTCACGGAGGTGTGGGGCTACAATTCCGCCGTGATGAGCCGCACCGTGGACACCCACATCGCCGAGCTGCGCCGCAAGCTCGAGGAAAACCTCGCCGCGCCGCAGCACATCCTGACCGTGCGCAAAACGGGCTACCGCCTGCAAACCTGAAAAGGATCCGACGTGAAAACACTGCTTGCCGCGTTCGTCCTGCTGTTCGCCGCCGCCTCGAGCCCGCCGCCCGGCGGCCGCGAGCTGCTGCGGCAGATGCACGACCGCTACGCCGGCCACTGGTACCGGACGCTCACATTCGTGCAGCAGAACACCGCCACCCATCCCGACGGCTCCACCGAGCACTCCATCTGGAAGGAATACGCCGCGATCCCCGGCCGGCTGCGGATCGACTTCCAGCCTGGCGACTCCGGCAACGGCGCGCTGTTCGCCAACGACTCGCAGTTCACGTTCGCGCACGACTCGCTGCGCGCAGCCGTCGCTTTCGTGCACCCGCTGATGGTGCTCGGCTTCGACGTGTACGCCCAGCCGGTGGAGCGCACTATCGCTCAGCTCGAGGGGCTCAAGATCGATCTGTCGGTCGTGCATGAAGAGAGTTGGCACGGGCGACAGGTGCTCGTCGTCGGCGCCCGGGCGGGCGACCTGCGCGCGCGCCAGTTCTGGATCGACAAGGGACGCCTGGTGTTCGTGCGCATGCTGCAGCCGGGACGCGACACGACGAAGACCAGCGACATCCGCTTCGAGGATTATCGCCAGGTCGGCCCGGCGTGGGTTTCAGCGCGGGTCGAGTTCCTGACCGACGGCCAGCAGCGGTGGCTCGAGGAGTACACGGAGATCAAGACGGACGTGGCGCTGCCGGACGGCCTCTTCGATCCACGGCGATGGAGAGAGAGCCGGATGCCGTAAGGCCGAACCTCACCCCCGTTCCCCCTCTCCACGTTGTGGAGAGGGGGCCAGGGGGAGAGGCACGGCCCATACGGCGATACGGTTCAGGTCACCGGCGGGAATCCCGACCTGGCCGCGCGCTTCTCGTCCACCGACCACTTGCCCGCACCGCCCAGCACCACTGCGAGCAGCATCGTGATGTAGAGCAGGTTCACTTCATAGCCCGGCATCCCGAACTGCATGCCCTGCTCGGTCATTCCGGTCACGTGCATGAAGCTGAAGCCCTGGGCGAAGTGTACTTTGAACATGGCGATCAGCATGTGCACGATCAGGACCAGACCCGCGATCGTAGTGAACGCCCCCGCGAGCAGCAGCAGCGCCCCGCCCACTTCGACGATCGCGCCCACCCACGAGAGCAGCCCGGGCAGGGGAAACCCCATGGCCTGGAGACCACCCTGGAATTGCTGGTGACCCGCACCGCCGAATTTCGGCAGACCGTGGACGAGGAACCCGATGGCGAGCATCACGCGGAGCACGACGGGGGCATAACCGGCCCATTCCTTCTTCATGGCTCCCTCCCGGAGGTTGGCGACGCTGTCCAAACGTTGGTGTCGTCTCTGCGACCGTCAAGCCTCATCCGGCGAGAATGATGCCGCAGAGTCGGCCCAGCACGCCCATTCTCGCGGGTGGCTTGCGTCCTCGGCGCCGAGGGATTGAGCTTACACCGTGGAATTCGCCGAGCTGTTCCGCCCGATTTGATCCGCAAGGAGGCCCTCATGGCCGACACGATCCGGCAGGTGGAGTACTACTACGCGACGGTGCCCGACAAGCCCGGGGAGGGAGCCCGGGTCGCGGGGATGCTGCGGGACGCCGGCGTGAACCTGCTGGCGTTCCATGCGTTCCCGAGCGCGCGCCGCTCGCAGCTCGACTTCGTGCCGGCGGACGCGCACGCGTTTCCGGCGGCGGCGAAGGTCGCCGGCATCAAGGTGACCGGCCCGCGGCGCGTGTTTCTCGTCGACGGCGACGACCGCCGCGGCGCGATCGCGGCGCTGCTCGACAAGCTCGCGGCCGCGAAAATCAACGTCACGGCCGTGGACGCGGTGAGCTCGGGCATCGGCCGGTACGGCGCGCTGATCTGGGTGAAGTCGAAAGACCTGCAGCGGGCATCAGCCGCGCTCGGCGCGGCCTGACGCCCCCTCACGCACCCGGCGTCCGCCCGCGCGCCAGGGCGTCGGGGCCGAAGCGCTCGCGCACCTCGTCGAGCACGCGGGCCAGCACCCGGTCGCGATCGGACTCGACGCCGGCCGCGCCCTGCGCGGGCGCCTCGAGCAGCGAGAGCTGTGGCGCCGCGGCGTCCGCCCGCACGAACTGCGACAGCGCGACGCCGAGCAGCCGCGCCGGCACGCGGCGGGCGCGGCGCAGCCGGTGCAGCAGCTCCCGCGCCAGCGCGTAGATCGCCCGGTCCGAGCACACCGGCTCGGGCGGCGTCCGCCCCGCCTGGCGCGTCGTGAAATCGGCGTCGCGGATCTTCACGGTCACGGTGCGGGCGAGCAGGCCTGCTTCGCGCAGGTCGGCGCTGGCGCGATCCGTCAGCTCGAGGAGGCGCCGCTCCAGCTCGACGTCGTCCCCTGAGTCCACGGCGAACGTCTCGTCCCGGCTGATGGATTTCGGCTCCCGATCCGCCACGACGTCCCCGTCGTCCACGCCCCGCACCCGTTCATACAGCCAGTCGGCTTCGCGCTGCCCCAGCCAGGCGACGAGCGTCGCCCGGTCGTAGCGCAGCACGTCGTCCACCGTCCGCAGCCCCAGGCGCTGCAGCCGCTCCTGGAACTTGGGACCGACGAGCGGCAGGTCGGCGAGGGTGAAACGGCGCAGGAATTCCCCTTCGCCCCCCGACGGGATGATTAATACGCCCCCTGCCGTCGCCGGACGGCCGGTCCCCGGTTTGGCAACATTGGTGGCGAGCTTGGCGACGAACCGCGAGGTGCCGCCGCCGATCGTCACCGACAGCGCGGTTTCCGCCAGCACCGCCTCGCGGATGCGCGTCGCCGTCGCGGCGAGCGGCTCGCCGCCGTACAGTCGTTCCGTTCCGGAGAGATCGAGGTAGAATTCGTCGCTCGAGGCCTGCTCGACCACAGGGGTGAACCGTCCCAGCACATCGCGGATGTGACGGCTCTTCGCCGTACAGGCTTCCCAGGGGACCGGGACGACCATCGCCTTAGGGCAGAGCCGCATCGCGCGGCCCATCGGCATCGCGGAGTGCACGCCGAAGCGCCGGGCTTCGTAGGAAGCGGAGGTAACGACGCCGCGGTGGTCGGCCGAGCCGCCGACGATGAGACACGGCGCACGTCCCGCCCCGTCAGGGTCCACGAGGCGGGCGACCGCGACGTAGAACGCGTCGGCGTCGGCGAGGAGGATGCGCCGGCCGGACTGACGAACGGCCCCGTCCATCGCTACAATGATAGCCGCCCGTGCCCAACTCGTGAGGACATCGCCGTGCTGACGCTGACGCCGTGGGTGGCGCGCCTGCTGTTTCTCAACATCGGCGTGTTCTTCCTGGAAGAGGCCTACCCGTCCGTAGGCGTCTCGTTCGCCCTCTACCCCCTCCAGCTCGGCACCCATCCGTGGACGATCCTCACCTACATGTTCCTCCACGCCAACTTCAGCCACCTGCTCTTCAACATGCTCGGTCTGTACTTCTTCGGGCCGCGCGTGGAGATGGTGCTCGGCAGCAAGCGCTTCATCGCCCTGTACCTGACGAGCGGCTTCGCGGGAGCGCTGCTGTGGCTGGCGACGGCGGTGTTCACGCCCCAGGTCGGGATGGTGGGGGCCTCGGCGGCCATCTTCGGGGTGTTCTACGCGTTCGCGCGGTTCTGGCCGCGGGAGCGGATCCTCGTGTGGTTCGTCCTGCCGCTCCAGGCGCGCACGTTCGTGATCGTTATGACCGTGCTGTCATTGATCGGCGGCATGGGCGGGCGCTTCGAGCCGGGCGTGGCCCACTTCGCCCACTTGGGTGGCTTCGCCGGGGGCTGGCTGTTCTTCCGCTGGACCACGCGGAAGCTGCGCAAAGCCGGGTTTCGCCCCGCCAGATCCGCTCCCCCGACCCCCCGTACGATGGCGGCGGCCGCCCTGGAGCGCTGGCAGCGGGCGACGCGCGAAACGATGCACCCGGTCAACCGCGAGGAATTCGACCGGCTGGTGGCAAAGGCCGAGGCGAGCGGCGTGGCGAGCCTTACACCGGACGAGCGGGCGTTCCTCGATCGGATGAGTCCGCCTCCGGCCTAGGCTTCTTGCGGTTCTTCGCCTTCTCTTTTTTGCGGTTGCGCGTCACGCCGTGGGTGCCGCGAAAGATCTTGCCGCGCCGTGAGCGCAGGTCGCCTTTGCCCATGAGAATTCTCCGTTATCGGTTGTCGGTTGTCGGTTGTCGGTCCGCCATCTCGAGTAGCTTTTTCCACTGCGCCGCCGGCGTCGGCACCACCGACAACCGCGGCATGCGCACCAGCGCCAAGTCCTGAAACGCTGACTCAGCTTTGATCTCCGCCAGGGTCACCGGTCGCTTGAGGCGCTTCGCCGGCTTCAGCTCCACGACCACCAGCTTGGGATCTTTGGCCTTGGGATCCGGATAGGCCGCGGAGGTGACGCGCGCCAATCCGACCACCGCCTTCTCATCGCCGGTGTGGTAGATCAGCGCCTCGTCCCCCGGCTGCATCGCGCGCAGGTGCTTCAGCGCGAGCGGATTGCTCACGCCGTCCCACACCGCCCTCCCGTCGCCCTCCAGCTGGTCGTAGCTGTAGGTCGAGGGCTCGGTTTTGAGGATCCAGTAGGCCATCTCCGAACCTCAGGGGCCCCGGGCTGACGCCCGGGGTCAGTCAATCCGAAGTTTAGGTGTCCTAACCCCGGGCGAAAGCCGGGGTTCACGAGCCGATCTACGCTACAGCGGCTTCTACCCATTCGGCAATCGTGTCGGCCAGGTCGTTCAAGACGTCTTCGGGCGTCCGTCCCGAGCGTTTGGGCACCTTGAACGAATGATCCCCGCCGTCGATCAGGTGCAGCGTCGCCCGGGGATCGAGGCGTGCGATCACCGGCTCCAAGAGCGGCAGCTGCGCGAACGTGTCGCGGGTCCCCTGCAGGAACAGCATCGGAACCGTCACCCGATCGAGGTGCTCGGCGCGACCGATGCCGGGCTGCCCCGGCGGATGCAGCGGGAACCCGAGAAAGACGAGCCCCAGGACGCCGGGCAACGGCGCATCAGCCGCCGCGGTCGACGTCATCCGACCCCCGAACGACTTGCCGCCGGCGAACAGGGGCAGGCCCGGCGCGGCGTCCGCCGCCGCGGCCACCGCCTCGCGCACCCGCGCCGCGGCCACGGCCGGCGGGTCGGGCCGGCCCCCGCCCTTTTCCATGTAGACAAACTCGTACCGAAACGTGGCGACCTTCCGAGCTGCGAGTGCCTGCGCCAGCCGCTCGAGAAACGCGTGGCGCATCCCTGCTCCGGCGCCGTGCGCCAGAACCAAGATGCCGCGAGAGCTCGAATCCGCTACGAGCAGGTGCTCCAAAGCACATCTCCTTCCCCGATCCATACGGAGAGGCTTCCGACAAGCCTCATGACGCTGGGGGCGGGGGCTAGGGCGCCGCACGCAACAGCGCTGCGGCGACCGCTAGACAATCCACGCGACGTTGGGGGCGGGGCCGCCGGCCCCGCCCCCAACGTCGCGTGCGTGGTGTAGCGGGCCCCTAACGGATCCTCCCCAACCGATCCGGCGGCAGATCGATCACCGTGATCTTCCGCTCGAGCTTCCGCTTGCCGAGCGTCAAGCGCACGACGTACTCGCCCGGCCCCACGCGCCGCAACTCGTCCGCCGACGTGGGATCGCCCCGCCCTCGAGGCCGGGGCCGGTCGCGGTTCAGGTCCCAGGTGACGCGCTGCACACCGGGGAATCCCGAGCCGGTGAGACTCCGCACCGTGTCCCCCGCGACCGTGGTAATCGCCAGCTTCACGCCGTCGGGCTGCATCTCCCTCAGGGAGTACGTGATTACGGCGCCGCGCGGTGGGTTGGACGCCACGAAGCCGAAGCTGCCGAACCCCGGGTGCGTCTGCCGCTCGCGGTACTGGTACGCCGGCGCGACCTCGAACAGGTGGATCGTGTCGCTCAGCACCGAGTCGCTGAACTCCTCGACCGGCCCCACGCCGACCACGTAGAGGCCGCGCCCGTGGGTCGAGACGACCAGCTCACGCTGCCGGTAGGACATCGCCATGCGCTCCACCATGACGTGCGGGAAGCTGCCGCCGAACCGCCGCCAGCGCTGGCCGCCGTCCACGGTCGCGTACACGCCGTCGGACGTCCCCACCCACAGCACCCTGGGGTTCCGGGGGCTCTCGAATACGGTGACGCTGCCGCGGTCCGCCGGCAGCCCGTTCACCAGCTCCGTCCACGTGCGCCCGAAATCGGTCGTGCGCCAGACGTGCGGCCGGTAATCGTCGCGGTAGTGACAGTCGTAGGTGAGCCAGGCGGTGCCCTGCGCGTGCATCGAGGCGACGATGGTGGACACCCAGCAGCTGGTCGCCGCGCCACGCGGGAAATTATTCGTGACGTTCGCCCAGGTGCGGCCCGTATCCTGCGACACCCACACGAACCCGTCGTCGGTGCCGGTCCACAACACGGCCGGCGTCTTGGGGCTCTCGGCGATGGAGAAGATCGCGTGGTAGCTGGTGTGCCCGGCTTCCGGCGCCGGCGTCTGCCGCGGCGTGCGTGTCATGTCGGGCCCGAGAGTATCCCAGTCGCGGCCGCCCTGGCGCAACCGGAACAGGCGGTTCGCGCCGAGGTAGACGGTGCCCGTGTCGAACGCCGAGATGAGAATCGGGGTGGTCCAATCCCACGTGAAGTCGTAGCCGCTTTCGGCGCCCGCGTCGAGCGCGGCCGGCTGGATGTCGTCCTGTCTCCAGGAGCGCAGGTCGAGGCGCGAGACGTTGCCGAACTGCCAGCCGGAGTACACGGTCCACGGGTCGTTGGGGGGGATCTGCACCCACATGCCGTCGCCGCCGTTCACCGGATACCAGTCGGCGTCGGTGACGCCGATGCGGTCGCGCGTCGCGCTGGGCCCGCACCACACCCCGTTGTCCTGCAGCCCGCCGCAGATCTGATACGGGACGAGCGCGCTGTCGACGATGACCGTGTAGAACTGGCCGATGGGGATCGGCATGTGCCACCACGCCCGGCCGGCGTCGAACGTGACGTAGGCGCCGCCGTCGTTGCCGAGGATGCGGTGGCCCGCGTCGTGGGGATCGAACCACAGGGCATGGTGGTCGCCGTGCACGCGCGACAGCGATTCGGGGGCGAAGGTGCGGCCGCCGTCCTTGCTCTCGAGCAGGGGCGCCGAGTTGACGAACACGTGCTGGCTGTCGGCCGGGTCCACCCAGATCTCGTCGTAGTAGTAATGGGGGATCGCCTGCAGGTCGTTGACCTGCGTCCACGTGGCGCCGCCGTCGCCGGAGCGGAACACGCCGCCGAAGCGCCCCTGCGCCGGATCGGTGACGCCGCGATCCACCTGGATGAACGCGAACACGAGCTTGGGGTTCTGCGCCGAGATCGCGATGCCGATGCGGCCAATGCGATCGCCGGGCAGGCCGTTCTTCAGCGGGGGATCGGTGAGCCGCTTCCACGTCTTGCCGCCGTCGCTGGTCTTGTAGAGCCCGCTGCCCTTGCCCACGCCTTCCATGTGGCTGCCGCCCCAGCGCAGCCGGTGCCAGGCGGCGGCGTACAGTGTGTTGGGGTCGCCGGGGTCCATCTCGAGGTCCACGAACCCGGTGGTGTCGTCCACGAACAGCACGCGGGTCCAGGTCTTGCCGCCGTCGGTGGTCTTGTAGACGCCGCGCTCGGTGTTGGTGCCCCACAGATGGCCGAGAGCGGCGACGTAGACGGTGTCGGATCCCGTGGGGTGGATGATGATGCGGCCGATGGCGCGCGTGTCGGCGAGTCCCATCTTCGTCCAGCTCTTGGCGCCGTCGGTGGACTTGTACACGCCATCGCCCCAGTATTGGGAGCGCAGGCTGTTCTTCTCGCCGGTGCCGACCCAGAGGATGTTGCTGTCGGAGGGCGCGACGGCGAGATCGCCGACGGTCTCGCTCCCCAGGCCGCTCGACACCGACTGCCAGGTGATGCCGCCGTTGGTGGTCTTCCAGACGCCGCCGCCCGCCGCGCCGACGTACCAGGTCTTGGGGCGCGGCTCGTGGCTGGTGGGGACGGCGAGCGCCGTGACCCGGCCCGAATAGGCGGCGGGTCCCAGACTCCGATAAGTGAAACTCTCGAGGAACCTGGAGACCGAGTCCTTGACCGCGGCCGTGTCGCGGCGCGCGGTGTCGGGCCGGGCTGCCGCGGGCCGCGGTCGTGCGGGCCGCTGGGCGGTGAGGGAGCTGACGAGAACGAGCGTAGCGGCGCACGAGGCCGCGAAGCGTGAGGGCGTCATGGCGGCAGATTCTACCGCCCGCCCGGCGTTGCGGCTAGCGAGTGACGCGCCGCTCCAGCTTCGCGATCGCCCCCGCCAAGTCCGGGTGCTCTGTGAGCAGCGGCAGCAGCGGGTCCTCTTTCAACCGCTTCATCCGCGCCCCCGCGGTCTTGATCGTGAACGCCCGCATGTCGAGCTTCGCCGTGACTTCGCTCCACTTGAGCGGCATCGACACCGGCGCCCCCGGCAGCGGCCGCACGCTGAACGGCGCCACCAGCAGCCGCCCGTGGCCGTTCTGCACGTAATCGATGTACACCTTGCCGCCGCGCTTCCCCACCTGGCGCGTGATCGTGGAGATCTCCGGCAGCTCGGCCGCCACGACCCGCGCCAAGAGCCCCGCCAGCGTGCGGCACTGCTCGTAGGTGAGCTGCCGGGCGAGCGGCAGCAGCACGTGCAGCCCGGTCGAGCCGCTCGTCTTGATGAACGACGGCAGCTCGATGGCCTCGCACAATCGATGGGCGGCGCGCGCGACCGTGACGACGTGCTCGAACGGTGCCTCTTTGGGATCCAGGTCGAGCACGCACCAGTCCGGCCGCTCCAGCGAACCCACCCGGCTCGCCCACACGTGCAGCGGGATCGTCGCCATGTTGGCGAGGTAGAGCAGCGCCGGCTCGTCGTCGCACACGAAGTAGTCGATCTCGCGCTGCGCGTCCTCGCTCCACATCCGCTCGGTGCGCATCCAGTCGGGGATGAACCCGGGGGCGTCTTTCTGGAAGAACGACTTGCCCGCGATGCCGTCGGGAAACCGCGTCAGCACGACGGGACGGTCCTTCAAGTACGGCAGCAGCCACGGGGAGATGGTGCGGTAGTACTCGATCAGGTCGCCTTTCGTAAACCCATCCTCAGGCCAGAAGAGCTTGTCGAGATTTGAGAAAACAACCTCGGGATGGGGGATGGGGGATGGGAGATGCGTGGGGGGCGGTGGTGGGACCCATCCCGCATCCCCCATCCCCTGTTTCGGCAGTTCGCAGTCTTTGGGTTCTTTATCGTCGCGGAACCGCATAAACACCGGGTGCCTGAGCAGTCCCTCTTCCGTCCACTCTTTGTAGCGCACTTCCGCGACGAGTTTGGGCTCGACCCACGTGTGATCCTTCCCCGTCGGGACGGGACCGTCGGCCGGCGCCTTGGGCACACGCAACGCCTCGAGCCGCGCCGCGACTTCCTTCAGCTCCTTCGCCGTGAAGCCGCTCCCCGCCCGGCCCGCGTACACCAGCCGTCCGCCGTCGTACGCCGCGAGGTGCAGCGCGCCGAACCCGCCGCGCGAGCCCTTCGGCGCCGAGTAGCCGACGACGACGAACTCGCCGGTCTTGTCGGCCTTGACCTTGAGCCAGTTCGCCGAGCGTCCCGAGCGATAGGTGGAGTCGGCTTTCTTCGCCATGATCCCTTCGAGCCCCAGGTGCACCACGCGCTCGTACAGCTCCTCGCCCTTCGTCTCGAAGTGCTCGAGGAATTTGAGCGGGCCGGCGCGCGGCAGCAGGCGCAGCAGGATCTCTTTGCGTTTCACCAGCGGCAGCCCGCGCAGGTCGAAGCCCTCGAACGCCGCGAGGTCGAAGGCGTAGAAGACGGCGGGGGTCGCCACCGCGGCGCGGCGGATGTCGAGCGCCCGCGACTGCTTGGCGCGGTTCTGCAGGCGCTGGAAGCCGGGCCGCCCCGTCTCGTCGGGAACGACGAGCTCGCCGTCGAGGATCACGTCGTCGAACGGCAGCGCGGCGACGGCGCGGGCGATCTCCGGGAACAGCGGCGTCAGGTCGTTGCCGTTGCGTGACAGGATGCGCGCCTCGCCGTGCTCGCGGGCGGCCCGCACCCGGTAGCCGTCGAGCTTCAATTCGAACACCCAGCCCGCCTTCGAGAACGGCTGCTCGCGTGTCTCTGCGAGCATCGGCGGCACGTCTTTGGCGCGCAGCGCGCGTCGCGGCGCTTTGAGCCGCTCCAGCTCGTTGCGGATCGGCGCCGCGCGGTCCTTCCCCTCCTTCAGCTCCTCGACCGTCCAGCCTGACAGCACCGAGTCCTCGGGGAACACGTCGCCGTTCGTCGCGACGTACGCGTCCCTCTCCTTGATGAGCAGCCACTCCTTCTGCTCTTTCTTGATCTTCACCAGCGTCCAGCGGCCCTTGAGCTTGTAGCCGTTCAAGTCGAAGAGCAGCTTCCCCTTCACGAGCCCGGCGAGCGGATCCTCCACGGGCGTCCACGTGCCGCGGTCCCACACGATGACCGCCCCTGCGCCGTAGTTGCCCTCCGGGATGATGCCCTCGAAGTCCCCGTACTCGAGCGGGTGGTCTTCGACGTGCACGGCGAGGCGCTTGTCGGCGGGATTGCGCGAGGGGCCCTTGGGCACCGCCCACGAGCGCAGCACGCCTTCCATCTCGAGCCGCAGGTCCCAGTGCAGCCGGCGCGCGGCGTGCTTATGGACGACGAACAGCCCGCCGGCCGCGGACTGTGGCAGCGCGAGCCCCGCGGGCTCCGGCGTGCGCTCGACGGAACGCTTGGCGCGGTAAGCGCTTAGCGGATCCGTGGGCGCCGCGGGGGGCCGCTTGTCTGTCGGCATGGGGAGTGTTTGTATCATAGACCCCATATGAGCGCTCATGCAATCGGCTCCGCCACGATCTCCTTCGGCCTCGTCTCCGTGCCGATCAAGCTGTTCTCGGCCGGCGAGCCCACCTCCGCGGTTTCCTTCAACTGGCTGCACAAGACGGATGGCTCGCGCCTGAAGCAGCAGTACTTCTGCCCCAAGGACGGCGAGGTGGTGGACAAGGACGGGATGATCAAGGGCTACGAGTTCAGCAAGGGCCAGTACGTCCAGTTCACCGCCGAGGAGCTCAAAGCGCTCGACGAACGGGGCACCGGCGCGATCGACGTCAAGGAGTTCCTCCCCGCTGAGCAGGTGGACCGCATCTTCCTCGAGAAGACGTACTTCCTCGGCCCCGACAAGGGGGGCGAGCGCGCCTACCGGCTGCTCGCCGAGGCCCTGAAGAAGACGGGACGCGTGGCGATCGGTCAGTACGCCGCGCGCGGCAAGGGGTACCTCATCATGATCCGGCCGATCGGCGGGCGGCTCGCGATGGAGCAGCTGCGCTACGCGGACGAGCTCCGCTCGATCGACGAAGTGCCGGTGGGCGAGGTGGAGATCAAACCGGCCGAGCTGGCGCTCGCCGTGCAGTTCATCGATCAAGCGGCCAGCGATCAGTTCCGCCCCGAGGCCTACGAGGACAAGGTCCGCCAGCGCATCCTCGAGGCGATTCAGAAGAAGGTGGAAGGCCAGGAGATCGTCGAGGCGCCGGAAGAGGCGCCGAAGACGCAGATCATCGATCTCATGGAAGCCCTGAAGGCGAGTCTCGCCAAGGGCGCCAAGCCGTCCCGGAAGGCGGAGGCCGAAGAGAGGCCCGCGAAGAAGCGCGCGCGCGGCTAGAACAGCTTCGCGAACTCCTGTGCCAGCGCGGGCCCCTGCCCCGCCTCCTCGTGCTTGAAGAACACGAACGCCTCCCCCCAGCCGACGCCGATCTCTTTGACCTTGCCGGCCCAGCCCGCCAAATCCTCCGTGGTGTAGCCCTCGTCCCGCAGCCGGAAGTAGCCGAAATCCGCCGTGGCGACCAGCGGCGTGTGGCTTTCCTCGGTGTCGGCGACGCAGAGCGCGGCGTTCCGGGCGCGCAGCACGTGATAGACGTCGTCCGCGAACCAGCTCTCGTGACGGAACTCCCACGCGGTGCGGATCGTCTCCGGCACGAGGCGCAGCACCTCCCCCAACCGGTCGGTGTCCTTCTTGAAATTGGGCGGCAGCTGGAACAGCAGCGGCCCGAGCTTCTGGCCGAGCTGCACCGCCGTATCGCAGAAGTACCGGAGCGGCTGCTCGACTTCCTTCAGGCGCGCGTGGTGGGTGATGCGTTGCGAGACCTTGAGCACGAACGTGAAGCCGTCGGGGGTGGCCTCGAGCCACTGGCCGATGGTTTTCGCGTTCGGCATGCGGTAGAACGTGTAGTTGATCTCGACCGTCTGCAGCCGCCCCGCGTAGTAGCCGAGCCACTGATCGGCGGGCAGTTTGTCCGGGTAGAAGGTGCCCTTCCACTCGTCGAAGTTGTAGCCGGAGGTGCCGACGTGGAGTCGCATGGCCCATAAAACTATCGCCATTGGGGCGGCCGCGGCGCTCGCAGGGGCGGTGGTGCTGCGCCGGGTCGGCGTCGAGCCGGTGCCCACCGTGTTCTACCTCCTCGCCTGGTATCCCACGCTGCTGCTGCTCGACGCGCTCGTCGCGGTCAAAGGCGGTCCCTCGCTGTGGGTCCGGCCCCGCGACACGGCCGCGATGCTGTGGTGGTCGGTCGTGATCTGGTGCGGCTTCGAGGCCCTCAACTTCCGGCTGCGCGACTGGTATTACGTCTTCGTCCCCGCGAGCCCGTGGCAGCGCTGGCTCGGCATCAGCGCCTCCTTCGCCACGGTCGTCCCCGCCATCCTGCTCCCCGAGCGGCTGCTCGACCGGCTGGGCATCGCCCACCGGCTCGTCACCCGCCCCGTGCCGCTCGCCCCGCGCGACCTTCGGCTCGCCGTCGTGCTGGGCGCGGCGCTGCTCGCCGGAGCGCTGGTACTGCCGGCGGTGCTTCATCCGCTGACGTGGGGGGCACTGTGGCTCGTGGCGGAGCCGGCGCTGTACCGCGTCGATCGCGGACACTCGCTGTTCGGCGACATCGGGCGGGGGCAGTGGGGACGCATCGTGCGGCTGATGCTCGGCGGGCTCGTCGCCGGCGTGCTGTGGGAGGCGTACAACGTCGGCTCGCGCGCGAAGTGGATCTACACCGTGCCGTTCCTCGAGCATTTCAAGATCTTCGAGATGCCGCCGCTCGGATTCGTCGGCTTCGCGTTCTTCGCGCTCGAAACGTGGTCCGTATATCACCTGTGTCGTGCGCGGCCGTCAGTGCCGCGCGATGCGCTATCGGTCGCGTTCGTCATCTTCGCGCTGGCCGGCATCGATCGCTGGACGGTGAGCTCGACCCTGCCGTACCTGGACGAGTTACCGGGCGTCTCCACCGCCACGCGATCCCGGCTCACGACCGCCGGCTTCCACGACGTCTTCCACCTCGCCACGCTTCCGCCGGATACCGTCGCCACGCGCGCCGGGCTCCCACCCGCCGAGGCGCAGGACGTCGTCGCCGCTGCGCGACTCGTCGCGTTCCGGGGAATCGGGACCCGGCACGCGGCCGGGCTCCGGGCCGCCGGCATCACGAGCGTCGCCCAGCTCGCGCGCGCCGACCCCGACAGCCTGTGGCGGGCGCTGCCCCACGACCGGCACCCCACGCCCGCCGAGGTGCGCGTGTGGGTGCGGGCGGCGCGGGATACGCACGGGCGCGCCTGGTGACCTGAGTCACGCGCGGTTGGGTCGCCCGATTCTGGATTTGGAAACTGGGTCTTGCGCAGGCTCGCGTCGCCGCGTAGCCTCGCGAAACCCGCGCGCTGTCGCCGGGTAGCACCCAACAGAATCCTTGCAAGGAGCACCGATGCAGCGACACCTCCGCTTTGTGGTGGTGGCCGGGGCCGCCGTGGCCCTCGCCGTGGCATGCCGGCAGGGGGAATCGCCGGAGGCCCAGGCCAGACTCGATTCCATGTCGCGCG
>WNGD01011154.1_pt1 | contig 15411 bp, 10 predicted proteins | sample 5400671 | NCBI WGS metagenome assembly WNGD01 (sample SAMN13153369, study PRJNA577476) | soil metagenome | isolation source: 40 cm soil or saprolite under grassland replicate 2 | place: USA:California | collected 2016-06-15 | reverse complement strand
TGAGCAAGAGTACTTTATTGCTTCTCCCTGGCGTTCCACACCTGGACTGTTCCTTCCATTCAGGGGTGCGCCAGATCGAGCTCATCTTGAGATCCTTGAGGCCGAGAGGCGAATGCTGGATGTGCAGGTAGTCGAGCACTTCCTCTACAGAAGTGCTCGATTTTTCCTCTTGCTCAGGTAGGCATCGAGCGTTGCACCCTCAAGGAAGTCCCTGACGAAATACCAGCGCCGGTTTTCAACGAAGTAATCGTAGATGCGGGGAAGGTTGGGATGAATCAAACCTGCCAGGAGAAGCATCTCGCGCTTGCCGGCTTCAATCAACTCTGAAGCCTCTTGCGTGCTCTGCTGATTCTGGCCGATCTCCTTGAGCGCTACCAAACGGTTGCCGAACTGGGTGTCCTCCGCTTTGTACACGGTGCTTACCTCACCGGTACTCAGCACCTCAAGGATACGATAGCGCTGATGAATGATGACATCGGGGAGGAGCAGGCCGGTGTGTGGATTCGTTGTAGCGCCGCTTCCTCCTGTGACAGTGGAGAGCGATGCAGGTAGTCGAGTACCGTACTCAGTTGGAGACCGATTTCAAGGGCAGCCTCAACCGAAAGGTACCGGACGACTCTGTCCAGGTAGTCTTCTAACGTTTCGCCTGGTAGACGGCCCCGAAGCCACCGGTACCTATCTGACTGACGATGGTATAGCGCGAATGGAGCAGATAAGATGGGACAAGCGGGCCTCTGACCTTGCCTATCAGACCGGCAGCGTTTGTAGAAGCGGTTTGATCCTGTAAAAGAGGTGAGGGCACAGGAAGTTGCAAAGCATGGTTACAAGCGAAGCAAGATGTCGCTTGTATTGGATTGGATGCTCCACACTCGTGACAATAGGTGGTGGGAGCCGTCATTACTACCTCCGCGCGGGTATAAGCGTCCTGAGCTTCGTCAAGCCTGCCTGTACGCCGCAGCAGATCGGCGCGAGCAGCGTGATACAGGTAATAATCGTTCAACTCGCCTGTGTTCTCAAGCTGATCGAGCAGGATCATCCCATTGTTGATGTCCTCGGCCATCGCCACCGCCACTGCCCGGTTAAGTTCCACCACTGGCGACGGCATCATCTCGTACAGCACATCGTACAGCGTCGCGATCTGTGCCCAGTCGGTTTCTTCAGGGCGCCTGGCTTGTGCGTGCAGGGCACTGATGGCTGCCTGCACCTGGTACGGACCAGGGGTTTCCATCGACAGTGCCCGCTCCAGAATATCAATGCCCTCTGCGATTTCCTCTTGATCCCACAGCATCCTATCCTGGTCTTCCAGCAGAATTAATTCGCCTTCCGGGTTGACGCGTGCCTTGCGTCGCGAGTCATGCAGCAGCATCAATGCCAGCAGTCCAAGCGCTTCCGCGTCTTCAGTCAGCTCCGGCTCCTTTGCCAGCAGGGTCGTCAGGATGCGCGTCAGCCGGATGGCTTCCATACAGAGGTCGTGCCGGATCAACTCGTCGCCAATCGGCGCAGTGTATCCCGCGTTGAAGATCAGGTACAGGACAGACAGCACAGCATCTATACGCTCTGTGATGGCAGCAGCGGGCGGAACCTGGTAGGGAATCCCGGCGTCCCGGATTTTGCGCTTAGCTCGCACCAGGCGCTGAGCCATGGTTGGCAGGGCGACGAGAAAGGCGCTGGCTATCTCAGGGGTCGTCAGGCCGCCCAGTGTTTGCAGCGTTAAGGCAACCTGAGCCTCTTTTGAGAGGGCAGGATGACAGCAGGTGAAGATCAATTTTAAGCGTTCATCGGGAATCTCGCCGGCGTCCACGGTGTCTTCCTCCTGCTCTAAATCAGTCAGCGTTTTCAAGATGGCCTTCTTGCGGTCTAGCGTCTTTTCCCGGCGCAGCCGATCGATGGCCTTGTGCCGGGCCGCGGTCGTGATCCATGCGCCGGGATTGGACGGGACACCATCCACCGGCCAGCGTTCCAGGGCGAGCACAAGTGCATCTTGTAGCGCATCTTCCACTAATTCAAGATCGCGGATGCGGCTATATAGCGCGGCAATCACGCGCCCCGCTTCCTGTTGAAACGTGTTTGCGATCTGTTCGTGCACACTGCTCATACAATTATGCTACGTTGTAATAACGACGAATGTCAACTCGCCAAATCGATAGACCAGGTGAGCAAATTTTCAACTAGGCTGGAGCTTGAGTTGTTCAGAGACCTCGCGTAGCAACTGGTTGATTTTTGCAACTACCTCTTCGGATGGCGGAGGAGTGGGACCAAGTTCTACACGCAGATGGAACCTGAGATCCAAACCAATGGCAGCCTTCGTAAGTTCTGAGACATGTTCGAACAAATTCTGAATCTCATATGTATCTACGGAGGCATCAGCTACAAGCAATCCGGCTTTAGTTTTTGAAACCGCTGGCGGTCCAGGTGTGACTGATGGTGGTAGAGGTTCTTCTACTTCGGGCAAACATATCTTTACAAATTTTGCTCCGGCAAAGTCACAAGGCCAGGATCCACTGCCGGAAGTACGATCTATCTGTCGCGCACGGATGGCTCCATCGATGACTTCTTGTACTGTTAGCCATGGGAGTATCTTTCCCACTTTTGTAGAAAGCGCTTCAGAGATTACCAGCGCTGTGGTCACCTCTCCACTCCATGCTTCAGGGAGACTTTCAGGAAGAATATCCTTCACAGGAATGGGCTGGGGCGGTACTTGTAAGTATGCGTCATCGGTAAGTACACCGGCGGGGATATCCTCGGCGAGAAGGCTGGCGCGTCCTGAGATTAACCAAAGCCGTTTCTCTTTCACCGCAACCTGAATAGCAGCATCCACGATGTCTCGCTCTGCCCTCGGTACAACTATCTCCTCTTCGTATTCATACCCTTCTCTCGTGAACTTCACCTCGTGACCGGAAAAGTAATTGTACAGATCCTTCAGAGGAAGTTCTGAAGTGTGCCAGAGTTCTGGTAATACGCCTGGACTTAGCAATCTTGGTGGTAGCGCTGATAGCTGCGCATCTTGAGAGAGTACCACTTCAAGTCCAGGGTCCCCTGTTACAGACTCGTCGGGTTCTTCGTACCAGAATGTTTTGAATGTGTGATCAGGTCTGGTTAAACGCAACACGAATGATCCATTGCGGCACCCATCCAGCAAGGTATCGAGAATAGCTTTGCGATTCAACATCTTGGGCAGTTGTGAGAATTGCGCAAATGCTCCCACCAGGTCTTTCAATCTGCGGGTTGTTTCTCCCTCTCGCCAGAGATCATAGGGACCACCTGGAAGCAGTGCATCAGCACTGACTGCCGTCTCCTGGATTCTCGCCTGTTTATCATTCTTAATGATGTTGAATAAAGGGTCATTGGTCACGACGACTTTGAATGCCTGGACTTCGTTCTTTTCTGATACCGTGACCACTATACAATAGGCCTGCCGAACCAGCTCAGTAATTCTCCTGGCTGCATCTGCTTTCGCCATATCCAGCAAGTGTTTCCGGTTGGGATCGAGGTCTTGCCCTTTCAGTTGCTCTTCCACTTCCAGCCAGCCAAGATACTCACGAATAGAGTTACGAGCTGCCTCCAAACCATCGACAGAAGGACCGACCAGCACTACAGCATTGCGGTAGACACGAGGCCTATCAGGGCCAGTATACTCGTCAATAAAGCGTTTAGCTTCAGGGCCTGGCCTGCCGGGACTCGACGCGAATTTAGGACCTAAGATTGCATAACGAAATTCGCCGTCATCATCGATGTCTCTAGGACTAGCTGGTAAGACATGTACTCTCGCTCCACTTGCCGAGGCATTAGCGGTCAGGCTTTTGCAACCACTAATCTCTTTCAGCAGTCTATCCTCTACAAAGTCTCTCGAGATGCGTGTACACGCATCGTGGTGCATCTGATGAAGGTTGGGCCGGGAGCCTAAGCGCCATGACTTCGGCAATTGCTTCGTTCCACCTGCTCCAGGCTCAAGGTCTTGTAGCGAGTTCTCATCGAGAAACCATGATACCTCTGTCCAACGATGCAACGCCTTCTCCAACTCGATCTTGTCTGGCCTGGTATATCCTAGCAGAACCATTAGTTCGCGGGTTCGCGCATCCTTGCCAATTGGCTGAGAATGCAGGAACGTGGCAAACACAGCTTGCTCGACTTCGCGGAACTTCAAGCCAGCTAGTTCAGCCTGGATCTGCCTGGCTTTGGCAAGTTCACCCTCAAGAATACCCGACCACTCTTGCTTTTTCCCCTCATACTCTTCTGTCTCTGCGACATTGGTCAACTCACGGGCAGACTCAGAGAGCGCGCTCCTTCCAGGCACACCTAAGAATACGTTTGTGGCAACTAAGGGACAGTTATCCCAGGTTTCTGCATCACGCAAAGCCAGCGCAAAGGTACGCAGAATACCGCGTGTACGCTGAAAGCTTTCCAGGTTTGTCCATTTTGTATAGAAAATATCCGTCAGATCAGGGTGGAAAGGGTAGTTCTGGAGAAAGCGCTCTTCTGCGGCTTTTCTGTCCTTGTTTGTCTGCTCATCGAGTTCGAAGATACCTTGCAGGGCCTCGATTACTCGCGGACGGAAAGCCGCTCGGTCGCGAATGGATTCTGGTGTGAAGAAACGGCGTCGCAAAACCTCTGCCACATCCTCCTTGAGCACAGGTTGCACACTTTCTTCTTTCTCGCGCCGGAAGATAGTGTACAATTCCTGGGTAATCTCTTTTCCCAGTGTATCGCTCTTCATAGGGTCTGTAGCGAGGAGTGATGCCACAATCGCACACCTGTCTACTTTGGTTGCAGCCTGGGTGAGATACTGGAAAAAGTTATTGATACGGCTGCGCCATACCGGATCGAGTCCGACCTTCTCACGAGCATACATCAGGACTTCATCGATTAGAATCAGGGTTGCCAATCCCTGCTTTGCTGGCAAAGACAATAGATCGACCAGCAGGTTTTCAGCGGGTGCACTTTCACGTTCGGCGTCCTGGCCTTCTGCGTGCAACAGCCGTAATCCTTCGCTCCCCGCGATCTGGTAAGCCAGTACACTCCAGGGATGCCTGAGCCAACGCCTCTCGCCAGTGGGGCTGGTAATCTCCATGCCTTTCTCGGCATCCAGTTTATCGAAAGCCAGGACTGCCACACGCGCGCAAGACGGGACCAAACCTATGTGCTGTGTAAATTCCTGGACTGCTGGGAGGTCTGGCAGGGACTGAGGGTTGTTAGTCAGGTGAAAGAGGGTGATGAGTGTATGGGTTTTGCCTCCTCCATAGGTCAGTTCCAACTGGCGTACGGCCTTATCGTTTTTGCCAGCAAGTCGCAGTACGACATCTTTCGCCAGTTCACGCAGTGTGTATGTGGGAAAGGTGAACGAGAAGAAGTCATAGGGGTTTTGATAAACGGGGCGCGCACGCCCCATCACCACGTCGTAGAGGTCTGCTGCGAAAGTCGAGAGGGATAACTCGCCCGTCTTTAGTTCGTTTCGTAACGAAACTACTTGATGCCAGGGTTTCCATGCAAGTCTGCTCAACGTTCTTCTCCTATCCTACTCAATTTCTGTTCTTTATTATTCGGCTATGATCCGCTCCGGCCCCAGCCTAGGGCGACCGCAAGGGTCGCCCGATCCGCCTCCCCTTAAGTTGCCTCCCAGTGTCATCCTGTCGGAGATCCTGGAAGGTGACGTCTTTCAGGTTGTGATCCGCCTCCCCCTAAGTTGCCTCCCGGTGTCATCCTGAGCGAAGCGAAGGATCTCGTCCTCATCGGCCATGATCACGCTCCTTGCCATTCTTCACTCAAGTCTCGCCAATCAGGATTGATGGACTCGATCAAAGCAATCTTCTTTGCGCGCACCCAGCCCTTGATCTGCTTCTCCCTCGCGATAGCAGCGTACACATCAGAAGTCTCTTCAAAGTAGACTAAGCGTGTAATATGGTATGTGCTTGTAAAGCCTGCAACCAGGTGATGCTTGTGTTCGTACATGCGCCGCTGTAGGTTATTTGTAACTCCTGTATAGAGTGTTTTTGAGCGATTCGTCATGATATAGACGTAGTATTGCTTCATCTGCTGGTGCCTCTTGCTGTTTTCTCTCCATTGTCACCCTGAGCGCAGCGAAGGGTCTAGCTGCTTCCCCCGATTGTCCCTCGTGCTACTCCCTCCGATTGTCACCCTGAGCGCAGCGAAGGGTCTGTCTCGATGGGCAGAGAGATGCTTCGCTGCGCTCAGCATGACAGTGCTGTACCCTACTACGGCTTCGCCTCATGAATATTCCTTGCGAAATGGGCGTTCTGACCTTTATTCCATTAGGCCGAGGCGATAGGCAGGCATGACGCCTCGTGCTGCCACGTGGTTGCTGATGCTTTCTAGAAGCGCTCGTTCTTCGCTGCCAGCGGGGGCCAGTTCGATGAGCGCCTGTAGCAATTGGTGAAAGAGGGCATTGTGACCCAGGCCTTTTGTATACAGATAATCGTCCACTTTGGTGACGTCTCCGGCTTTCCAGAGGTGCATCAGGCGATGAACCTGGTCAATCAGTGGAGCAGGGGGACCAACGAGGGTTTCGTAGCCCATACTGGGATTCTTACGCTGATACCATTGCTTTAACTTCACGGTACTACTAGTACCCTCTTCTTCTCCCTCGCTCTTCTCAGCGTTGCCTTCAGCAGCTTCCTCCTCCACTGGCGTTTGACCGCCAGTGCGAGCCAGGAGATCGTAACGGGATGTCAGCGCTGCGTCAGAGAGGCCACAGGAGACAGCATAGAGGATACACGGCCCAATCGGTGCGCTTTCCATACCGAAATCGTAACGATGCAGGAGATAATATGTGGTCACATCATCCAGACCGCTCACGGCATCCTGCCCGCCATTGTGGGAGAGCACACGTCCAACTACGAAGTCCACGACCATACGCCGCACATGTCGCAGGAACTCCGAGACGCTCATTACCTTGCCTGGCTCGTTCGATTTCTTGACAACGGGATGCTCGCTGTAGGCTTCCAAGGCAGGCCCAGTGGCAGCCCACACAAAGTCAGGTCCGCGAATGCCTGCATCCCAGAAATCGTGCAGGCGCTGTGTTATCTTCGATTGCATCTCCTGGAGCACCTGGTTATCCCAACCAGGCCTGGCAGTCTCTGGACGCTTTTTGCAAACGAGCCAGACTGAAGATGCAAGCGCAGCGGAACTTTGTGCACGCATACGTGATACTTGTTCTGTTTGGATTGGCCAACTCCCATCCACGACAAATCCAGCTCGTATAATTGCAGAAACCAGTGTTCCCCATGCATCAGGTTGTTTATGAGCAAAGACTATAACTAAGCGCCCATCTGTTTTTAATGACTTATAACAAGCCTGGAATGCCCGAAACATACCATCTTCATAAACTGCTTTAGATTTTGCTTTGTCACCCCCGAAACGACTAGAATCATCGATGAGTTCTCCATCGTTATGCTCTTTATCCCATTTTGGAGATAGTGGTTGTTGAAAAGCGGCGTCTATCTCTGCTGAGAGACCATACAATGTGCGTCGAAGCCAAACGTAGAAGAAATCCATAATGACAGCATAGCCTATAGCATCATAGTAAGGAGGATCCGTTACAATAGCATCAAGATGGTTATCACACCAAGTAACTGCCGAAACGTTTGCTATATGAGGAGTTGGGGCAGATATTCCCCATGTACTATATGTATCGAGAGCAGTACAGATTCTTTGATAGCATAGTTCATAACTACCAGCAGAATCCCCTATGGTATTTCCCTCAGCATAATCCCAGCTAATTGGCACTGCAAAGCGAACGAAGAAGTGATTAATTGTAGTTGCATCTAGTTTCCACTGAACCCCACAGTTACAATAATCTAGTAGCCTACTGATAGCACATGCAAGGTTAGCTCCCACTGCCTCTATCCACTCATCAGAATAACCTTCAGACTTCATTACATTACGTAAAGCACGAGTATATTTAACAAAGCAACCAAGTGCTAAGAGTTGACGAGGGGTAAAGAGCTTTTGAAATGTATCGACTCCGTAAAGGACGCACCAAGTATTACCCTTAGCGTCAAGTGTTAAAGTCTCTTTCGGTAGTCCAAACGGTATCTGAGTAAAGACCTCATTTAGTTCACTTTCAGCTTCTGGTGCCAGTCTATTCTCTTCAGTAGTTGGCAAGCGATATTCTTTGCCATTTGCCCCTTCGACAACCACCGCTGTCATAACAGCACCTAAGCATCCTTTCAAACCCTCCTGTTGTATATCCTCCTTAGTGTTGATCGTGCCACAGCAAGGGCAGGTAGCACCCGAACGTGACATCGTACCACCACCAACCTGCTTGTCGAACTCTAGTCGCTCTGCTAAACTTCCTTTTCCTGGTTGCAGATCTGTTCTCACACCAAAGTCCACTCCTGTCCTGGTTTCGTTGGGTTTCATAGTGAGAATGACTCGTTTATTCTCCTTTTTGCAGAGCCAGCGGGTCTTGAGGAGGGGTATAGTAGCCCGACAGTTTTTGCAGGTGACAGTACGTGCCCAGAGATAGGCGACGGTGGGTTTGCCATCAACTGTAGGATAAAAACGGGCGAGATCGGCTCTGGCTTTTTGTAAGACCCACCAGCCCCAGGCACGGACATGCCAGGCAAGATCGGCTTCAACTGAGGCAACATGGGTTTGTATGGCAGGTAGTTGGGGTTGTGACGATGATTGCTTATGGCCGTTTAAGCCAAGCGACTCAAGCTGTACGCGCAAGGCGGCATCTTTGAAACCTTTGGCCTTGAAATAGGATTCCATGAACTCGTAAGACTCACAGGCAAACGCAGGTAAAGGGCGACGCTGGTTGGCGAGTTGCTGTGGATATTCGAGCGTACATTTGAGGATGAACCAGGCTACGGGGTTGATGTCAACGGCGGTGGCTTCACAGCCAAGGCGCATAGCCTCTAGAGGGATAGCGCCACCGCCAGCGAACGGGTCGAGTACCTTTGGTGCACGTCCTCCATAGGCGGCGCAGATTTTTTCGCGGAACCAGTTGAGGTCTTCGCTAGACTCGCGCCCCCAGTGTTCTTCTGTGACCTGCTCTTCGATACGCCCGCCAGGGAGCTTTTTCGGTTTGACGCGCTGGACAACACGCCCACCCAGTCTTTCGAGTAGTTCCTTGCGCTCTTCTGTATTGCCAGGATCGGGTAACAGGGTGGCGATCAGCGCTGCGCGGCATGCCGCCAGCGGTCGGCGGGCAGGCCAGATATGCAGGGTGGAGATGTGCCCATGGCGGACATTTTTCTCGTGGACGGAGTCCAGCGAAGTTTGTTTTAAGGGGAAGGCAACTTCTATCAGACGTTCATCCATGTCTACTCAACCTCTGCAGCTGCGAATATAGCTTGTTCATCGATCACTACCCTCTCTTTTGTTTTAACGATCAGCTTGCCAAAGGGATCCCGAACACGCCGGAGCATGGGGAAAGATTTGGCGCAATCAAAGACGACGTAAAGCCAGTAGCGATCGCGGTGATTGCATGCTCTAATCCACTCGTTTTCGCTCAGTTCCACATCCCCGATAGCTGCACGACCTTTGACCTCGATAGCCAGTTCCTCACCAGTTGGACGTTGCGAGAGGAGATCGAAGCCAGGCCATTCCCCAAGGCCCGCAGCCAGCGCTCGCTCAGGTGTCGATACATCACGTACAGTGGCACCAAGCGCTTCCTCAAAGGCCCGCGCCTTCTGGACAGCAATAGCTTCAACATCGGCATCATACCTCATCTTATCGACGGGGTCATTGGATGGTATGACGAAGGCGTGAGCCAGGAAGATGACATCACCTGGGGCAATTAGTTCCGGTTCCCGGTTGACAACAGCAACGCTTGTGGCCTTACGCAATGTCAGGTCCTTCTGACGTGCTTTGATTTTCGTCAGTTCGCCCCTGGCACGTGAATCTCCCGCATTGGCTTTTTCGGTCAAGCGCCTGCGAGCATCGGCTAACTCTGCCACCTGGTAGGCGAAGCCTCGCTCAATAAAGTCCTGGCGCTCTGACAAGCTCTTACGCAACTCCTGGCGATGTTTCTCTGCTATTGTTTCCGCGACCTGTGCAAGCGCATACGTTCTGGCGCGGTCACAAGCTGCATCTATAGTTGCAACAGCCGAGTTAATTGACATGGGCATGCCCTGGCTGCCGTGCAGTAACAGCAAATGCTCTATAGAGCATTCCTCGACTTCGCCATCCAACTCTTGCCTGAGCCCCACAAGTCGATACTCAAGCGTCTCTTCGCGACTGAGAGCTAGTAGGACCGGGTCAGTCTTTCTGGATACCACAAGTTGCACGAGATGATAGAGATAAGGACGATGAGCATTTGGATCAACGAAGACAGCACCCCGCAGCGATTGCTGTTCAAAGCACTCGCAGACGTAGGAGCGGAAACGATCGAAGACAGGCTCACCAGGATGCAGAAAAATGGCTTGCGCTCTATTATCAGGGACGTATACTGTGCAGGTATCGCGCAATTCGGGAGGGTAGATTTCAAGGACTGGCAAGAGCCAATCGAGCTTTCCTGGCTTGAGGGGACGAAGAGAAAAGAACGTGTCCAGGTTTCCCTCAATGCCAATGTCCTCAAGTGGGGCAGCTTTCTCTATAAAGCGACGCACATAGCCCGGCAACAACTTGCGATACGTTTCCTGCTCAATAGTTGCTCTCAGGCGTGGCAGTTCACGCTTTACCGAGCCGCCATCGCCAAATAGTATGCGATCGCGCTCCTGGATCGCTTTCACCTGTGACTCGGTCAATGTTCCTTCGATCTGGCGTTGAACCTCGTTCACGTCACCAGCAAGGATAACTCGCTCCATATATTCGCGCAGGGATACGCCTTCGAAAAGTTTTCCAATTACGTCAAATACTTTGTCGGAACCAAGTTCCTTGCGAATGCGTTCCATCTTCTCCAACAAGGTTTTCATGACACGCCCTTCGCGTGTTTTACCCGCAACAAGGTTGAAGATATAGACTGAGTCGTGCTTCTGTCCAAAGCGATGGATGCGCCCCATGCGCTGCTCCAGGCGAGCAGGGTTCCAGGGGATATCGTAGTTGACCATCAGCCAGCAGACCTGTAGATTGATGCCCTCACCAGCCGCATCTGTCGCAACCAAATATTTTGCGCCGCCTTCAACGATGGGACGGCGGAAGAATGCAACCTGTTCCTCACGCTCCTGATAGCCCATACCACCATGAATTTGCGCAACCTGGTCTGTGAAGCCGAGACCTTCGAGGCGTCGTACCAGAAATTCAAGTGTGTCTCGATGTTCAGTGAAGATAATCAGTTTTTGATCCTGGTATTGTGGATGGCGCAAGACTTCGCGCAATTTCTCAAATTTAGACTCCTCGCCGGCATCGTAGACCTGTCTTGCCAGGTTAAGAAAGCCCTCCACTACGCGCAATTCGGCTTCCAGCTCCACCAAAGATGTGGCTATCACCCCTTCCAACTCCTGGTCTTCGACCCGTTCATTCTCCTCCTGACCGGAAACGTCTTCTTCTTCATCGGCGGTCTTCTTATCAAAGACATCTTCTATTGCGCTGAGTTTGCGCTGGATAGTCTCAAGCTGCGAAGAGGTAAGCCGACCTGAGCACATGTCTTCGACAAGCTTCGAAAGTTTCTGAGCGCGGCGTTCAAAGGAGCGCAGTAACGCATAGGTCGAACTTGCCAGGCGTCGCTGGAACACGCTCATTGCCAGGCGAGCGGCAGAACGGTTAAGGACGTGAGCGCGGTTGTAGTATGTCTGGATATAGGTGGTAGTTGCATCGTAGAGTTGTTGTTCACTTACTTCACCCTGGTTGAGATGATAACTCAAGGTATCCGAGAAGCGTGGTGGATAGATAGGGCATCCATCAAAGTAAACAAGTTCCTCCTTTGTGCGGCGGATAAAATGGCGACGACGAGCATCTAGCGGGTAGGCATTGAATGCATCAATGGTTGCCAGGGCTTCAGGTTCCAGGAGTCTCCACAGGCAATAGTAAGGGAAGTCTTTGCCCATGTGAGGAGTCGCTGTCAGCAGCAACAGATGGTGGCAACTCCAGGCAAGTGTCCAGCGCGGTTCTTCGTTCGAAATCCCTGCAAGCGCTTCTGCCAACCGATAACGATCCGTCTTGCGCACACGAAAATCAGCCTCGCGGTCAGCAGCCAATTTGTGGGCTTCGTCAAAAACTACCAGGTCATAGGGTGTTACCTCGACTTCTTGTAAACGCGAGAACATGCTATCACCGCGCAGCGTGTCTACACTGACGATCAACAAATCACTCTCAGGACCGATGAAAGGATTGCCCGATTTGGCATTGCTGCTAGCCACTATACAAAAAGGGAGATTGAAGAGATTACGCATCTCATGCTCCCAGTTACCGACCAATCCAGCTGGAGGCACAATGAGGACGCGGGAGATTAACCTGCGGGTCAACATTTCGCGAATGTATAGGCCTGTCATAATCGTTTTACCAGCACCTGCGTCATCGGCTAAGAGAAAGCGCATGCGTGGCTGCTTTAACATGTGATCATAGACAGCGATTCGTTGATGGGGCAATGGCTCAATCATGGAGATTTCGGTGGCAAAGGTGGGATTAAAGAGGTGCCCATAGGTGAGGCGTTCACCCTCAACTACCAGGCGCACGACTTCGGGGTCGGCCATAAAATCTACAGGAGGGGTTGCGGTAGGTATAGAGACATGATAGTAGTAGTTAACAGGTCGCTCGTAGACCGCAAGTTCTTTGTGATTGTGCTTTTTCATTTCAGGCCTGGATACCTTCATTATTTCCCACTAACGACCTAACCGAAATTAAATAAATAGAGATTGTGAACTGCTGTGCTGAAACACAGGATGAGTATAGTCTATCGAGAGGTTTTCAGCAAGCAATAGGTACTTGTTGTACTTGTTGTTTCTCCTCAATCGTTGGTTCTTATTGAGCGAATGAAATATGGAAGAGGATGGACGTTTGTTTGTGTCGGTGGCCAGGGGGTTGTGTAACTTCTTTGAACGTAACTATGCAGGTTTCTTTTCTCTTGCACCGCCTCCGGCGGCAGGGTGGGGGGAGGAAGACGGGGACACCCCGTACCCCGCCAAGGGGCCTTGCAGGCCCCTTGGAACCCCCTGCTGAATCGTTACCTTTGAACTACCTTGAAGAAATGGGGTTAGCTGTGCTATTGTGATTCTTGCTCATCTGAATGCCAGGAAGGATTGAAGGAGCGTAAAAGTCTTTATGACTGGATGGGAAAACTTTTTCCTCGCTGAGGCTGGTGCCTCGGCTGCCCTGGTCGGCCTGGTCTTTGTCGGCATCTCGATCAACCTGGCAAAGATCGTGGGTTCTCCAGGATTACCAGGCCGCGCTTTCGAGGCCCTGTTCGTGCTGGCGGTTGTACTGGTTGTATCTTCGCTGCTGCTGGTGCCGGGACAGTCACTGATGCTCATTGGTGCTGAGGTGCTGGTCGTCGGCCTCATCGACTGGGTGACGTTAGTTGGCCTCCAGATAAGCTTCCTGCGAGTGCTGGATCCGCGGCGCCGTCCGCAGTTCGTAGTCCGTGTCATCCTCGGTCAGACTGCCACGCTACCATTTATTATTACAGGTGCCGTCGTGCTTATTCAGGGCAGCAGTGGCCTATATTGGATCGTCCCCGCCGTCATTTTCTCCCTCATCGTTGCACTCCTGGACGCGTGGGTACTGGTAATCGAGATCAACCGGTAGGCAAGGTGGGGCAAAGGCTGATATCAGAGCCGTGTTCGGAAAGATTGAGCCTACAGTGGCCTTGATCCGTTGATCCGAAGACCTTCTTATTGTTCACTTTGCATGTGCTCGGTTTTTTTCAGTATTCTCTGTGGGGGGTTGTTGCTACCTACGCATTGTGTCGTTGCATGTCATGCCTGCTCCCGTGGCATTTCATCTCAGATGTAGTATCATCCTTGACCACTAGAAAGGAGACCATCACTCGCAAAGCTAAAACCACGGTACTGTTTTTCCCGGTGTTCCTATCGTGATGGGTGCACGATTGCTTGTTATTGCGCGAGACTCCCCTGAAGAATACTCGAAGTGTCAAATGTGTAACGTCGTCACTTGTGGATAGTGTTCAACCTAACATACACCTTGTGTAGGAGACTACACGTCATGAATACCAGCATGTCATTGAAAAGGTCACCGCTCACCTTCTTTGTCTTGGTTTTCGCTCTTGCTCTTCCATTTTGGCTGCTTGGCGCTCTTGTGAAACACGTACCTATTCCGCTAAATCTTCCTGTGAGTGCGCTTCAGTTCGTTTGTCCGCTCATAGCGGCGTTCATCCTTGTGTACAGAGAAGAGAAACTTGGTGGCGTAAAGAGGCTCTTGAAGAGAGCTTTCGATGTGAAGAGAATCAGGCACAAGATCTGGTACGTGCCCATCATATTCTTGATGCCTCTGATCATGGTGCTATCGTATGGAGTAATGCTTCTCTTGGGGCGACCCCTGCCCGAACCGTCCATTCCCTTTCTGCTGATACCGATACTTTTTGTGGTGTTCTTTATCCCCGCTGTCTGTGAAGAGGTGGGCTGGACGGGATATATCACCGATCCCATGCAAGAGCGGTGGAGCGCATTCACAACCAGCCTGATTTTGGGGTCGGTGTGGGCGATCTGGCATGTCATACCGGAGCTTCAAGCCAATACTCCAGCATGGGTAGCAGGGCAATTTTTCTCCACGATTGGGTTGCGGGTCCTGATTGTTTGGCTCTATAACAACACCGGAAAAAGCGTCTTTGCGGCCATCCTCTTTCATGATATGGTCAATGTCAGTGAATTTTCATTTCCAAATTATGGTTCCCATTACGACCCAGTTATTGCCGGAGCGATCACTGCAATCACGGCTATGATCGTCACGTTCTTGTGGGGCTCAAAGACATTAGCGCGCTATAGGTATGCTGTCAGGGACACCTCGCCGTCTGATGCGCAGATCAAGGGTGGTCAGTCAAATTGAGCAAAAAAGCCTGGAGACTGGCCTCTGAGGAACATCCGAACGAAAACTCACGCTACAGCGGTGAACAAAAAGAGTGAGTCAGCACCCTCCTGGGATGGTGGAGCGTGACAAAGCTCGCAACTTCCACTATACTGAGTGGTGAAAGGGAACAGCAAGAGAGCAAACAGGCAATGTGGAAGCATCCCTCCTCGTTCTCAGTCGGGCATGTGATTGAAGCCAACAGAGGGTGCCTGGAAAGGGCTTGAAAGACGATGGCGACAGATTCTCCGCTGGATGCAGACCGTCAGTCGACAGCGGCTCCCTCCATTCCTGCGCTGATCCGCACACCGGACCAGCGTGTGCGCGTGTTTGTCAGTTCGACCCTGGATGAGTTAGCTCCGGAGCGGGCAGCGGCACGAGAGGCCATCACGCAATTGCGCCTGACGCCGGTGCTCTTCGAGTCGGGCGCACGCCCCTACCCGCCCCGTGAGCTGTACCGGGCTTACCTGGCGCAGAGCGATATCTTCGTCG
>WNGD01004072.1_pt1 | contig 15414 bp, 14 predicted proteins | sample 5400671 | NCBI WGS metagenome assembly WNGD01 (sample SAMN13153369, study PRJNA577476) | soil metagenome | isolation source: 40 cm soil or saprolite under grassland replicate 2 | place: USA:California | collected 2016-06-15 | reverse complement strand
GCTTTAATTATCGGCAATCGTTGCGCCGCAGGCAAGCGGAAGAAGAAACGCGCGCCGCCACCCTCGACGTCTTCTGCTCCAAGTGTGCCGGCATGAGCTTCGACAATCGAACGGGCGATGGTCAAGCCCATGCCCGTTCCTTCTGCTTTCGTGGAGAAGAAATGATCGAAGACTTGATCCGGCCGATCCTTTGGCAGGCCAGTGCCGAAATCGCGCACACTGACTTCCACACGCTTTCCCTTAAGTGAACGCGTACTAATAATAATGCGGCGTTCGGCGCGCGGAAGCGCTTCCACCGCGTCGAGAGCATTCATAATCAAATTTAGCAATACCTGTTGAATTTGGACCGGGTCAACTTCCACCTCCGGCAGGCGAGAATCGAAGTCCATAACGACGGCAGTTTCCTGGATCAAAATGTCGGAACGCACGAGCCGTAAGGTTTCGTCGATTACAGCGTTCAGGTTTAGCGGACTCCGGGCGCTCTTGCCTTTGCGTGCCATCCCTCGAATTCCATTAATAATTTCTCCGGCGCGGTGACTGGCCGCCGCAATATCTGCCAGCAACTGCTTAAGTATCGCCGGGTCGATTTGTCCCCGGTCGAAAAAGCGACGAGCGGCCGCGGCGTTGTTCGCAATAGCGGCGAGGGGCTGATTCAATTCATGCCCGAGCGAAGCGGTCATTTCCCCCATCAACGCGATGCGGCTCAAACGTGCCAGCTCCTCCCGCTGTACTTGCAATTGCAGGTCAGATTGTTTTTGTGCACTGAGGTCAATTGTCACGCCAATGATTTCTAAAACTTTTCCATGCTCGTCCCAAAGACATCGGCCCCGTACGATGACCCAACGTATTTTGCCGTCAGGCAGCACGATCCGGTGCTCAATCTCGTGACACGAACGACTCGCGGGTCAACGGTTCAAGGGGGGTAAAGCCGTACATCGCGCGCCCCTTTTCGCTCATCCAGGCGGTGTTTTGTTCCGGGTACAAAACCCAAAACGCGAGATCTGCCGACTCCGCAGCGAGGCTGATTCTGGCTTCTCGCTCTCGTAACAAGACATGGTCCTGCTGCCGCTCGATCGCGATACTCGCAATTTGGGTGGCCGCTTCGGTCAACCGCGTCTCATCGGCATTTGGACCACGCGGCTCCTGGCGATACATGGCGAAGGAGCCCAATAGGTCGCCACGAGATGAGATGATCGGGGTCGACCAACATGCTCGCAGACCGCAACTCTTCGCCAGGTCGCGATAATCAGACCAAAGAGGATCGGTCAGCACGTCCGTCACGACCACCGCCTTCCGCAAATACATCGCCGTCCCGCATGAACCAACCCGCGGGCCAATCGGAAGGCCATCAACGGCTTTAACATAAGCTTCCGGCAAACTCGGCGCCGCGCCATGCCGCACATGTTTGCCGTCATTGCTTAAAAGCTGTATGGAACAGCGCAATCCATCGGCTTGCGCCTCCATCAGTAGAACGATCCTGGTGAGAATGTCCGCGAGCGGAGCGCTCGTCACAATCATCTCAAGGATGCGCCCCTGCCCCGCGTAAAGGGGCTCTTTCTTTTCGTGGTCTCCTTTGCCGATTTTGTCTCGCTCGTTCATTCAGTCGAGTGCATTGCCAGCGCGCCATGCACTGCGGATAAGAATTGGCCGCTATCAAAGGGCTTGGTGAAAAACGCGACGACGCCCAAGTCACGGGCGACTAGTTTCGCAGAGGGATCTCTATGCCCCGTGATGACGATCACGCGCGTGCTCGGCGAAAGCGCGGAAAGCTTCGCCTGGACTTCCAAGCCGAGCATCTCTTCCATCCAGATGTCAAGGACAACGACCGGGACCGGGTGTGCCTGAACGTAGGCAAGAAAACTCTTTGGCTCGCTAAAAGAACGCACGGAAAATCCGTAGGAGGCAAGCAATCGCTCGAGCGACTTGAGGACCAGGGGATCGTCATCGACCAGGCAAACAATCTTCGTGTCTGGATTTTTAACAGGAGTCATATGCAATTCCGCGTCCGCCCTATTGTCAAGGTTAGACATATCGAAAACGGCAGACTAGCCCCTACAACCCGGTAGGGTATTGGACCTTAGTCCCATGCGGGATTGCCGTCGGTGACACACGCGCCAGCGCTGCGAAATGTGCGCCAGATCAGGCCGCTGATAATCCTGGCTTCCTGGATAATGAACCAGACGCGTGGCCGAGCGCACGATGAACCGCCTCGAGAAATTGTTCGTCATTAAAAGGCTTAATCAGGAAAGCGACTGTGCCGATTTGCATCGCGGTGATTCGCGCGGCGTTATCTTCGCGTCCTGTGATCACGATCACATGAGTCTGCGGCGACATCGCGCATAGCCTTGCCAGGACTTCCAAGCCGGTCATTTCTTCCATCCAAATGTCCAGCACGACGAGGGGCACCTCGTGCGACGCGACATAAGCAATGAAATCCTCGCCTTTACCAAACTGACGCACAACGAATCCTTCTGAGGCGAGTAACAGGCCGGTCGACCTGAGGACCAGGGGATCGTCATCGACTAGACAAACAATCTCCGAGGAAGACCTTTCGGCGGGCGTCATGGGCATTGGCGCGTCAGCTTCATTTTCAATGTGAGTCATAGCGGCATCACGCCAGATTAGTCCCTCCAAGTCGGCAGAAAAGTGGGATCTTAGTATTATGCGGGCTCGACGCCGGCGCGCTGCGAGACGCGCGCACGAGATCACTCACTGGCATTCGCCAGGGTTTCCTACGCACCACCGGCAGACATTGTCCTTCCCATGCCTCGATCCCGCCCTCGACTACAATTGGCTCAGCCAACCCGGCACCAGCCAGGCTGCACGCCGCGAGCGAGGCCAACGCCCTCTCTCGGGACATAATGTACAATGGGGCGCGTCTATCCAATTTGCGATGGGCCAGGACCGAATGAGGTTCCAAATCGGATAAAGGAATCGAGCGGGCCCCCAACGCATGAACTTCCTTGAAATCCTGCTTTGGGCGCACATCGATTAATTCGACATCGCGTTTATCGATCAGCATTTGCAATTCAATGGGAGAGATTGTTTTCATAAGCCATCCTTTCCGATGGAGTTTGAAACCGGATTAAGGGGTCGCGCTGCACAGCGGTTCGCTTTTGCCAGATGATGATCCAGCCGGGTGGCCGAGCGCGCCATGAACCACCTCGAGAAATTGCTCGTCATCAAAAGGCTTAGTCAAGAAAGCGACTGTGCCGATTTGCATCGCGGTGATCCGCGCGGCGCTGTCTTCGCGCCCTGTAATCACGATCACATGAGTCTGCGGCGATATAGCGCATAGCCGCGCCAGGACTTCCAAGCCGGTCATTTCTTCCATCCAAATGTCTAGCACGACAAGGGGCACCTCGTGTGACGCGACATAAGCAATGAAATCCTCGCCGTTCTCAAATCGACGCACGTCGAATCCATCTGAGGCGAGTAAAAGACTGGTCGATCTGAGTACCAGAGGATCATCGTCCACCAGGCAAACAATCTCCGAGTAAGGTTTTTTACTGGGCATCACGCGCATTTGCGCGTCCATCCTCTTTTTAATGTGGGTAATGTGGGGCATAGTGAGCATCGAACACATTAGTCCCTGCAACCCAGCAGGATATTGGACCTTAGTCTTATGCGGGATTGCGGCCGGCGAAATGCCGGCGCGCTGCGAGAGCGGCTTTACGACGATGAGCGACACCTCGCGATCATCCGTATCAATGGTCGCTGCGAGCGCAGGCTTTTCAGGACCGGCCCAATATCCACGCCATAAGGAGTCCGGCCAAGACGCCGATTAAAGGGCTCGTCATCGCAAACCAAAGCGGCAAGGCATTACCAGGCAGCGCCCGCGTTTTGATGCTCACGGTTCTCCTTCTACAACGCCAGCGTCGTTAGGCATGCGGCGGATTTTAATAATGTGCGTATGTTTAGGCCCGGCACCTTTCCGCCGTCGTGTTGGCGACAAGAAATTCGCTTTGAGAAGCAGCAATCCGGCAATGGCGGCGAGAAGAGTGGCGACCATGATCTCGTGCAGCGCGATCGCCGTGCAGGTTGCCATTACGGGCAACGCCACACCCGCGGTGAGAGGGGCTGGAACCCTGAGAGAGAATCTCGTGCGCCGCACTGGAAAACCCCGGGTGACCCAATCCTTCATTCCACCGTCCACCGGAACGGCGTTCACGCAACCGGCCGATCGCAGTATCCCGGTCGCGAGGCTGGCTCGGGCATGACCGTTGGCGGAAATGACATAAACGCGCTCAGTCGTCAGGCGGCGCCTCCGAAAAAACCTGGGCTGCGCGAGCTCGCCAAAGGGAACCGATCGCGCCCCCGGGATATGCATTGCGGCAAATTCCTTCTTTGACCGAATGTCGATCAATTCAATCGGCTCATGATTGGCGACGAGCGTTCCCAACGCCGAACAGTCCATCATCTGCATGCCGATTGATCGGAGGCACGTGCTGATTCAGCACGTTGGACTTTGGTCCCATAGGTTTTCCGGACTTGTTTTGCCCCGGGAACGCCGTCAGGGTCGACGGCGGCGAGTCGAGATCTTTGGGTGAGTTAGGCTGGCGGGCGAACATGATTCGCCGACATGACGCGGATTCCGCCGCTGGCTAATTTGATCCTAGTTGCAGCGGAAGCCGAGCCGGTGGCGACACCGGCTCGTCGCGCAACGCGCACGAGATCAGGAACTGAGACCGCACCGAGCTTTTGCATGACGCGGCCGCGATGAACTTTGATCGTCTTCTCCGCTATGCCCAGTTCTCCGGCAATCTGTTTGTTCAACATGCCCCTGATGACAAGCTGCATTACTTCGAACTCGCGCGGCGTCAGCAAATCAAGAAGCGCCCGGGCCTTATCCCTCTCCGCGCTCCGCCGTCGTTGCTCCGCGGAGCGAACCAGCGCCCGCGCGACGCAATGGAGCAATTCCGTATTTCGAAAAGGCTTTGGAAGAAAATCGACTGCGCCTGCTTTCATCGCCTGCGCGCACATCGAAATGTCGCCATAGCCTGTAATAAAGATGAGTTGTTCGTCGCGGCGGCGCTGGATCAGAGCTTCTTGAAGATCGATCCCGTTCAAACCCGGCATCCGCACATCGACAATCACGCAGCAAGGTCCGGGATATTGAGCACGCGCCAGAAAATCGGATGCTGACGCAAACATTTCACTCTGGTATCCGGCAGATTGTAACAGTCGCGTCACACCTTTTCGCACCGACGCGTCGTCGTCGATCAAGAATACAAGGCTCTTTGGAGGCGTCATGTTAACGGTCCGGCGTTAGCCGGAATAGTGAAATGAAAGCGCGCGCCTGCGCCCTCGACGTTTTCGGCTGCCATCGTGCCCTGGTGTGATTCAACGATCGAACGCACGATCGCCAATCCCATCCCCAGTCCCTCCGCTTTTGTGGTGAAGAAAGGATCGAAGATTCGCTCGCGCACTTCCTCCGAAATGCCAATTCCGTAATCGCGTACGCTCGTGCAAATCGCGCCGTTGCCATTCCACTCTGTCGTGATCTCAACTTTGCGATCGATCGCCGGCGTATCGCGCATCGCGTCAAAGGCGTTGATCACCAGATTAAGTAAGACCTGCTGGAATTGAATCGGATCGCCCTCGATCGCCGGCAGATTTGGCTCCAGCGAAGTCTGCAGCCGGCAGGAGCGAAGCAATGCATCCGGGTGTACCATCTGCACGACATGCATCACGGCATCGTTCAGGTTCATCTGTTGCCGGACTAGTTCGCCTTTTTTTACCATGTTCCGAATGCCGCGAACCACTTCGCCAGCGCGACGTGCATCAGCGCTGATATCGGCGAGCAGTTCGCGAAGTTCTTGAAAAGTGACCTGCCCCCTGCCAATTAACCGCTCGCCAGCAGCAGCGTTGCTCACAATTCCGGTGAGCGGTTGATTCAATTCATGGGCGATGGAAGCGGACATTTCCCCCATCAACGCCACGCGGCTCAGATGCGCGAGCTCGGAGCGATGCTGTTGCGCGTCCAGCTCCGCCTGTTTCCGAGCGCTGATGTCCACGATCGCGCCGAGGACAAGCATGCCTTGGCCCGTTTCAATGGGATTAATCCCAATCTCTACCGGGAATTCCGTCCCGTCTTTTCGCCGGGCAAACAGTTCCCGCCCGGCCCCCATCGCACGAGCCTGTGGCGCCGCCAGAAATCCCGCGCGATGTCCGGGGTGCGCACCGCGGAAACGTTCAGGCACAAGAACCTCTACCGGCTGGTCCAGAATCTCTTCGCGCCCGTATCCAAAGAGTTTTTCCGTCTGCGCGTTGACCAGAACGATATTGCCTTTCTCATTCACCAGGACAATGCCAATCGGTGACGCTTCCACCGCCACCCGGAATTTTTCTTCCGCGTGCTTGCGTTCCGTGATGTCCACTAAAATGCCGCGCTCCCAGGCCGGTTGGCCGTCGGCGTCGAACTCCACTAGGCCGCGCCGCGTTACCCAGCGAACACTGCCATCGACTAGCACTACTCGATATTCAGCCTGAATTTCCTCGCTTGTTGTCAGTGATTTCTCAACAAGCTGGCGCACCAATTGACGATCTTCCGGATGGATAACGCTTCGGACGCGCTCGGCGTTCAGCTTCTCTAAATGAGAAAAGCCGAAAAGCGCGCGACCTTTGTCGGAAAGCCAAACTTCATCGCGCGGGATGTCCCAAGTCCACATCACAATGCTCGCTGCATTGGCGGCGAGCGTCATCCGGCCTTCTGTGTCACGCAGCGTTGTTTCACTTGCCTTCAATGCGTCGGCCAGTTGCGCAGCGCGGAGCATGTCGCTACTCAATTCGTACCCCATCGCCGCTAAAAGGCCCAGGAATGGAAAACAGGCGAAAAAGGGAATGTGGACAAACCCCCAAACCACGAGCAACGCATGGCCTGCCGCAAGAAAGGTAAAGAAAATCATAGTCCATCCAAGGACCACGCCACGCCTTCGCTCACGTTGTCGCCAGGCAGTGATCGTCGTGTCTACAAGAAAAACAACGAGCAATATCGAACTGAGTTGGGCGACTAAAACCCACGGATTTGTAACCCCCACCGGAATTGAGACTGTTTCGCCGCCCCACCACAGAACGTGGTTGAGCTGGGTGATTGCGCGATAGCTAAGATTTGGCGTGAAAACAAAATTTAGGATCAGCGCCAGTGTGCGGAGGCCGCAGACACTCCACGCCAACCAGAGCCGTCCGGCCCGGAAATAAAGTCGCACGAAAATTACAAGTGACACGACGAGCAGCCATACCGGGACTTGCGCCCAACGCAGAATGACGCCGTACTGATCCGCTGTTTGCGCTCGCAATAATGCAAACTCAAACGCGGTCAGCCCCGCTCCCGCCACAGCGCAGCACGAAAATGCGAGATAGACCCAATTCTCACGCTGCTTGCACCAAACCAATAGGTGGATCCCTGCCAGCGTCAGGCAAGCAGCCGCAGTCATCGACCATATGACTGTAGTCCAGCTCATCGGATGCCGGCCACTGACTGTGAGACTTTCTTCGTCACTATCCCGCGAACACTAGCAGAAAACCACCCCCCGACACAAGCCGCTGACAAAAAACGATTTAGCGCGAGGTCGGCTCACGACTCAAAAATCAACGAATCCACGCTTCTTGCGAAATGCGATTCCCAGTCGATGCCACGCCAGCGAAACAGGAAAGATCGGCCAGCAAATAGAATCGCCGCGAAAAACGCCGGCGGCAGCACCGTCTGCGCTTTATGCGGCCGAGTTATTAAAACGAGCAGCGCTGCCCGCAATGAACCGGTCATCTACAGTGTTTGTGCGGCGTGCAAGCGGATGCCGCGCCCCAATCCCGGATCGGCCGCGTCATTTTGCTAGCTCCACCAGGATGGCTTTCTGCACATGCAATCGATTCTCCGCTTGATCAAAAATCGTCTGCGCATGGTTTTCAAAAGTCTTCTCATCGATTTCCTGGCCGCGGTGCGCCGGTAAACAGTGCATTACGAACGCGCCCGGTTTCGCCAGCTTCACAACTGACTCGTTGATCCAGTACGGACCAAGCTCAGCTTCGCGTCGCGCTTCTTCGGCCTCTTTTCCCATCGAGACCCAAATGTCGGTGTAAAGAACGTCCGCGTCCCGCGCCGCAGCCGAAACATCATCCGTGCAAGTGACGCGCCCGCCCGCGCGATCGAGCAATCTCTTTTTCGGCTGATATTTTTTGTGCGACGCGATTCGCAATTCAAAATCAAGTTTTCCCGCCGCAAAAAGCCACGACCGCGCGGTGTTTGAAACACCGTCGCCGATGTATGCCACCACTGTCTCGTCGATCTTGCCGCGTTTTTCGATGATTGTGAAAATGTCGCCGAGGATCTGACATGGATGCTCGTCGTCCGTCAGCGCGTTGATCGTCGGCACAGCTGAAAATTCCGCGAACTCCTCGATGTCGCTCTGCGCGTAGGTTCGAATGACCGCGCCGTGGATCATTCGCGCCAGCACACGTGCAGTGTCCTTGATCAATTCGCCCCGACCAAGCTGCGCGTCGGCCGCGTTTAAGTAAATGGTTTCACCGCCAAGCTCACGAATGCCGACGTCGAATGAAACGCGTGTCCGCGTTGATGGTTTCGAAAAAATAAGCGCCCAGGTTTGTCCGGCTAAAGGTTGCGCCGAAATTTTGCCGCGATTTGTTTTTAATTCGGCCGTGCGTTGCAAAATCCGTTCGATCTCAGCCCGCGAAAGCTGCTCGATACTCAGAAGATGTTTCATTTAGTTCGTCCTCTTCCTCCCAATCCTAATCTTCGGCTCACTCCTTGCCCGCAAGATCGACAACCAATTTTTCAATCAGTCGCAGTCCTTCCTCAGCCTCAGCGTGGGAAAGATTCAATGCCGGCAACAAACGAATCACTGAATTACCAGCCGGCACGGTTAGGACATTGCGCTTGTGCAATTCTTTCACAAGGTCGGCTGCCTTGAATTGCGGATGAAATTCGATCCCGATCATCAAACCAAGGCCGCGAATGACTTTGAGAATTTCCGGAAACCGCTGCTGAATCTCTTGTAGTTGGGTGAAAAGAAAATTTCCGACCTGCCGCGCGTTCTCGGCCAGATGTTCGCGCTCAATCACTTCAAAGATTTTTAGCGCAACCGCGCACGCCAGCGGCGTGCCGCCAAAGGTGCTCGCGTGTGTGCCGGCAGAAAGAAGATTGGCAAACTTTTCGCGAACCCAAAACGCGCCGATCGGAAACCCGCCGCCCAAGGATTTCGCCATCGACACTGCGTCCAGGACAAGATCGACACCTTCGTTTTCGAGAATGCGTTGCCAGCTCTGGAATTTTCCGGTGCGAAAATGGCCGGCCTGCACTTCGTCGAACAGCAACAACAAATTGTGCTGGTCGCACAGTTTGCGCAGGCCGATCAAATATTGCGGTGTGGCAATTGTGATCCCGCTTTCCCCCTGCACCGGCTCAACTAAAATTGCCGCGGTCCTCGAGGAAATCGCACGACGCATCGCGTCGAGGTCGTTGAACGACACCTGCTTGAATCCCGCGACCGCGGGTTCGAAGCCTTTCTTTACCTTCTCCTGTCCGGTCGCGGCGATGCCAGCCAACGTCCGCCCATGAAAAGAGTCGACCGTCGTGATGATTTCGTAGCGGCCGTCATCGTGTCCGAATTTTCTCGCCAGTTTGAACAGGCCTTCGTTCGCTTCCGCGCCGCTATTGCAGAAAAAGACTCGTCCCGGCGCGATCAGATCGACAATCCGTTTCCCGAGCTGCCCTTGGAGCTCATTATAATATAGATTCGAGACATGGGTCAGTTTTCGCGATTGCTCGGTCAACGCTTTGGTGATCTCGGGATGAGCATGGCCTAACGAGCAGACCGCGATTCCAGCCGCCAGGTCGAGATAGCGCTTTCCGTCGATGTCCAAAACGTAATTTCCCTCGCCCCGCTCGAGCACGAGATCAAAGCGCGCATACGACGGAATGATATTTTGCTCGAACAACTCACGAATCCGTTTTGTTTCGTTCCGCACAATTGCCGGCCCTGGCGCCGGTAGAACTTCTTTCATAGCATGACTTCGGTCCCGACTCCCGCGTCGGTGAAAATCTCGAGCAACACTGAATGCGGAATCCTTCCGTCGACGAACTGCACTTTTTCAACGCCGCTCTCAATCGCGGCCAGCGCGCTGTCCACTTTTGGAATCATTCCTTCACCGATCACGCCAGCCTTTCGCAATTGCGGAACCTCACCTACCGCCAAGTGAGTTAACAAACTCGCGTCATTTTTTGGATCGCGGAGCAACCCAGGCACGTCGCTCATGAAAACCAAACGGCGCGCTTTTAACGCAATCGCGGTTTTCGCCGCCGCGATGTCGGCGTTGCAGTTGTAAATTTTGCCGTCATCGCCGAGCGCGGTTGGACTGATCACCGGCGTGAGGCTGCGTCGAATGCATTCGCGCAATGCTTCTACGTTCACGTCGCAAACTTCGCCCACGAATCCAAGGTCGACTTCTCCCACAGCTTTATTTTTCGGGGTAAATTTGCGGCAACGAAAAATCTCTGGACCGGCGAAACCGCGCGCTTTCCCGCCGAAATCCTGGATCGCCTTCACGATGTCGGGATTAATTTCGCGCGACAGAACGCGATCGACAATTTCCGCGCTTGCCGCGTCGGTCACGCGATAGCCGTGCACGAATTTCGATTTCACGCCTGCTTCCTCCAACGCCCGCGTGATCGCTTTACCGCCACCGTGCACCACGACCGGATTGATTCCGACCGCCTCGAGAAAAACCACGTCCCGCGCAACCCGATGCCGCTCTTCCGGCTCGGGCGAATCCATAAAACTGCCGCCGTACTTCACGACAAAGATTTGGCTGCGGAAACGCTGAATGTAAGGCAGCGCTTCGACCAAAGTCGCTGCCTTCGAAATAAATTCTTCCATTTCCAGTCGAAATTACTCGACCCTCACCTCAATCCTCTCCCTGGCCAGGGAGAGGAAGTCGCGAAGCGGCAGGTTAGGGTTGAAACAGGTTACATTAATTGTTGCCATTTCAGCCGCCTAGCGTCGCGGGATCAGTGACGTCGCCTTTGTTGAACGCGACGTAGTTTTCGGTGAGATCAGCCGCGTAAAGCACGCACTCGCCACGGCCGCGGTTCAGATCGACGTGCAAATCAAACTCAGGCGCTGAAGTAATTTTTGCCAGCGTTTTCAAGGCGACATTTGTCGAACGACCGCGCCGAAATGCAAAAAGAATTTTGCGGCTGCCGGGTTGGGCGTAACCAACATCGACCAGTGTTTCATCGACATCTGCCTTAGAATATCCGAGCGCGCAGAGAATACGTCCCCAGTTGGGATCGGCGCCGCACCAGCTCGTGCGGACCAGAGAACTGCTGGCGATCGAACGTGCGGCGGCTTCTGCTTCACGATTATTGCGCGCGCCACGAACATGCACTGCAACAAATCGCGATGTTCCTTCGCCGTCGCGCACGATCTTTTTCGCCAGCTCGAGACACACAAAATTCAACGCGTCCTGAAATTGCGAACGCCGAATTTCGGATTTCGAATTCCCGGCGAGTCCATTCGCGAGCGCGATGACCGAATCGTTCGTGCTCATGTCGCCATCGACCGTGATTCGATTGAAACTTCGGCCGACCGCAACTTTGAGCGCGTGTTTAAGATCTGCGGATTCAACCGCCGCGTCGGTGGTTATGAAGCCGAGCATCGTCGCCATTCCGGGCTGAATCATGCCGGCGCCCTTGCAAATCCCTCCGATCCGGATTGTCGATCTTCCGATCTTAAATTCGACCGCGATTTCTTTGCGCCGGGTGTCGGTCGTCATGATCGCTTCGGCAACCTGTCGCGCGTTCGATGTCAATCTTGCGATGCGCGGCGCGCACGCGAGGATGCCATGTTCAACGTTCTTCATCGGCATCTGCACGCCAATCCGGCCAGTCGAGCAAACGAGAATGTCCTTCTCGTTAAAAGAAAGACCTTTTGCCGCGAGCTGGGTCATGCGGCCCGCGTCTCTCATTCCCTGACGACCAGTGCAGGCGTTCGCGTTTCCGGAATTAACGACAATTGCGCGCGCAAATTTTTTTGTCGTGCGTTGCCGGCTGATTTTGACCGGCGCCGCGCAGACTTGGTTGGTCGTAAACATTCCCGCGACCGCCGCGGGCACATCCGACACAATCAATGCGAGATCGCGTTTCTGGCCTTTCTCCGAACCCCTGCCGGTTCCGAGTTTCTTGATGTCGCAGAAAACGGCGGCGCACTTGAAACCGCGCGGCGCGCAAATCGAACCGGGAATTTGTCGAAACGAATTTTTCAAGTCAGCCCAGCGGTCTCGGGAAAGCCAAGCATCAGATTCATGCATTGAACAGCCTGACCGCTTGCGCCTTTAACGATGTTGTCGATTGCGCTCATGACAACGAGCCGGTGGGTGCGTTTGTCGATCTTCCAGGCGATGTCGATGAAGTTTGTGCCAACAACATTTTTCGTGTCGGGCAGGCGTTCCTCGCCAAGCAAACGAACGAATGGTTCCTCGCCGTATGCGCCATTGAAAATCACTGTCGGATCCATCTTCACAACATTTCCGGCGATATCCGCATAAATCGTGGTGATGATTCCACGATTAACCGGCACTAGATGCGGCGTAAACTGAATCACGATTTTCTCGCCGGCCAAAATCGAGAGCTCCTGTTCGATTTCGGAGAGATGTCGATGTTTTGGAACGCCGTAGGGCCGCACGCTTTCGTTGCATTCGGAAAAAAGATAATCCATTTCGACTTTGCGCCCCGCGCCGGTCACACCACTCATACTTGCGACTAAGATTGTTTTGCGATCGATCGCTTTCCGGCGAATCAGCGGCCGCAGGGGAATAAGAATGCTGGTCGGATAACAACCCGGACATGCGACGAGCTTGGCGTCTCGGATTTTTTCCCGGTAAATCTCCGGCAAACCGTAAACGGATTGCCCCAACAAATCCGGCGCGGGATGATCGTGCCCATAAAATTCCTGATAAACGGCGGCGTCCTTTATCCGAAAATCCGCGCTAAGATCGACAACGCGCGCGCCAGCTGACAAAAGCGGTTTGGCAAATTCGGCAGCAAGCCCATGCGGCAAGGCGAGAAAAACGATATTTGCGTCGCGCGCGATTTGTTTTGGATCGGGATCGCAAAACTTGAGTGCGATCGCAGCTTTGTCGTGCAAAAAGCGCGGGAAAACTTGCGCGAGCGTTTTACCGGCCAATTGCCTCGAAGTCGCTGCCACAAGATCGACATGCGGATGCGCGAGGAGCAGACGCACCAGTTCTTCGCCGGTATAACCGGAAGCGCCTACCACCACGACCTTCGTTTTGTTCATGTCATCCAGCTCCAGTTTTTCCGGTGAACGAATTCTCTCGGTTTGCCTTTTAGAAAAACTGGGGCTGGACGAAATGCGTATTCCGTCTCGCGCGGATTGCAATGAAAAGCTGTTGTTCGGCGCTTGATAGAAATGCCGCCACGACGATAGGTTCAGTAACCTATGGACGCTCTTTATCTTGTCGGGATCGCAGTGCTCGCGGTTTTCGGTTTCGTTTTCGCGATTATTCTTTTCAACTTTTTCGGGATCTGGCTCCGGGCGCGCATCGCCAACGCGCCGGTCGGCATGGGCAAAATGATCGGGATGCGGCTTCGACGCGTGCCGGTTGGATTAATTGTCGACAATCGGATCACGGCGGTGAAAGCAGGTATTGAAGTGCCGAGTGATCCGCTGGAAGCGCATTACCTCGCGGGTGGCGATGTGACTCAGGTCATTCTCGCGTTGATCGCAGCTGACAAGGCTGGCATCTCGCTCGATTTTAATCGCGCCTGCGCAATCGATTTGGCCACGAAGGGCACCGGCAAAACCGTCCTCGAAGCGGTGCGCACGAGCATCAATCCTAAAGTGATCGACGCGCCGAATCCGGCAATGGGACGAGTGACCATCGACGGCGTGGCCAAGGACGGGATCGGCGCAAAAGTGAAAGCGCGGGTGACTGTGCGGTCGCATCTCGATCGATTTGTTGGCGGAGCGACCGAGGAGACAATCATTGCGCGCGTGGGCGAAGGCATCGTAAGCGCGATTGGCTCGGCTGATTCATACAAAGACGTTCTGGAAAATCCGGACCGCATTTCAAAAGCGGTGTTGGCGAAGGGACTCGACAGCAACACGGCGTTTGAAATTCTTTCGATCGACATCGCCGATGTCGATGTCGGCGACAATATCGGTGCAAAGTTGCAGAGCGAACAGGCCGACGCCGACAAGCGAGTAGCGCAAGCAAAAGCGGAAGTGCGTCGCGCCGCGGCCGTGGCAGTGGAGCAGGAAATGAAGGCAAAAACGCAGGAGATGCGCGCGAAAGTTGTCGAAGCCGAGGCGCAAGTGCCGCTGGCAATGGCGGAAGCGTTTCGAGCTGGTCACCTCGGCATCATGGATTATTACCGGATGAAAAATGTGCAGGCCGATACGTCCATGCGCGAATCGATTGCGGGGACGGACAAACCGCGAACCGAAGCAAGCTGATGAAAGTAGGAATTAGAAAGTAGGAAAAATGGCGGCGCTGCATCTTGATAATTTGCTTTTCCTATTATTCGTCGCGCTGGCGATTTTTTTTCAAATCCTGACCAGGGCCGCGACAAAAGCCGGGCGGCGTTCTGGCGAGACCAGACGAAGATCGACAGCTCCATCGCAAACGTCCCGGCCGCTTTCGCAGGAGTCCGATGAGACCGATGAAGAACGCATTCGGAAATTTTTGGAAGCGCTTGGGCAGCCGACCACATCAAAACCGCCGGCGCCGGTTGCGCCGCGACCGACGTATCGAAAACCAGTCGTGCTGCCACACGTCGGGCCATTTGGACCACCGCTGCCGCCGCTGACCACGCGGCCGCCAGAGTCCGAGCGGGACTGGCAGTTACGGCGCGAAATAAAATTACCCGGCCAAATCACTCCGACGCGCGAGGCGGGAACTTTTCGACCGAAAGTTGCCGACGCGCCGGTATCGGAAGCCGAAGTTGAAGCGGCCTTTCAGCCGACAGCGCCGCAATCGAGCACGAAGACTTACGATGTCGCGACGCTGCTAAGATCGGCATCCGGTTTGCGCGACGCGATTATTTTACGCGAGATTTTTGGGCCGCCGCGCAGTTTGCAACCGCTCGACTTGGTCGGAAGCGTTTGAGCTTCGGCGCGAAGTCCGTATTCTTCGCTTTCCAACATGCCGGCGTGGCGGAATGGCAGACGCGCTGGACTCAAAATCCAGTGATCGCAAGATCGTGTGGGTTCAAGTCCCTCCGCCGGCAAATCTTCTCTATCCAATTGGAATCTACGCCAAGCGTGTCTGCAAGATTCGCGACATTACAAATGAACTCCCGCTAGACTTACCGGCGGGTGAGGAAAAAATGCGGGACGCCGTCTGGCGAGCTTGCGAAATTCAATCATCTCGTATACT
>WNGD01011150.1_pt1 | contig 15430 bp, 20 predicted proteins | sample 5400671 | NCBI WGS metagenome assembly WNGD01 (sample SAMN13153369, study PRJNA577476) | soil metagenome | isolation source: 40 cm soil or saprolite under grassland replicate 2 | place: USA:California | collected 2016-06-15 | reverse complement strand
CCAGACACACCCGGGGACGTCATTTTCCGGGGGAATCGACCCCCAAGGAGTCCTGAGTGGCCGACACGCCGGGCCCGGTGCAGATCCTGGTGGTGGACGACGAAGAGCCGATCCGGAACGCCCTCAAGAAGTTCCTGGCGCAGCAGCAGTTCGAGGTGTACGCCGCCGGCTCGGGCGACGAAGCGCTGGAGCAGTTGCGCCGCCACCGGATCGCCCTGATGCTGTGCGACATCCGGATGCCGGGCACGAGCGGCGTGGACCTGGTGCCGCAGGCCATCGAGATCGAACCCGAGGTGGCGATCCTAATGCTCACCGCCGTCAACGACGCCACCAGCGCCGCGCTGTGCATGCAGCGCGGGGCCATGGACTACCTGACGAAGCCCATCGAGCTCGCCGACCTGGGCCGCGCCGTCCAGCGGGCGCTCAAGCGCCGCGAGACATTGCTCGAGCACCGCCAGCTGAACCAATGGCTCAAGGAAGAAGTCACGACGCGCACCGCCGAACTCCAGCGCGAGCGCGGGAAGCTCGAGCGGATCTCCGTCGCGACCCTCGAAGCCCTGGTGAACGCCTTGGAAGCGAAGGACCCCTACATGCGGGGCCACTCGGCCCGCGTCGCCGACCTGGCGGCCACCATCGCCCACCAACTGGAGCTGCCGGACGAGCAAGTGGAGCACGTCAGAGTCGGGGGCCGGCTGCACGACATCGGGAAGATCGGCACCCGCGAATCGGTGCTCAACAAGCAGGGCGCACTCACCCCCGACGAGTTCGAGCATGTCAGGCAGCACGTGATCATCGGCTCCCAGATCCTGGCCCCGCTCTCACACCTTGGCGACATCATCCCGGCAGTGCGCGGGCATCACGAGCGGTGGGACGGCACCGGCTACCCCGACGGCCTGCGTGGTGAAGCGATCCCCACTGCCGCCCGCATCATCGCCGCGGCCGAAGTCTACGACGCGCTCAGCACGTCGCGAGCCTACCAGGAGAAAATGAGCCCCGAGCAGGCGATCGCGCGGATGGCCGACCTCGCCGGCACGGTGCTCGACCCCAAGGTCTACGAGGCGCTGAGCACCATCGTGGCGCGGCGCGGCACGCTGGTCTTCCTGGACGAGGGCGGCGCCACCGTCTGAAGGTCTCCCGCCCGTGCTGATCGCTGTCACCGGAGCGACGGGGTTCGTAGGGCGGCATGTGGCGGCCGTGCTGGCCGGCCGGGGCCACCGCGTGCGGGCGCTCGCGCGCCGCCCCGCTCGGGCGCGCCACCGCCTCGGGCCGGCCGCCGAGCTCGTGCCCGGCCATCTCAGCGACGGCGCCGCGCTCGCCGCGCTGGTCCGCGGCGCCGATGCCGTGATCCATCTGGTTGGGATCATCGTGGAAGCGGGCTCCGCCACCTTCCACGAGGTGCACGTGGAGGGGACACGCCGGGCGCTCGCCGCCGCGCGCGACGCCGCCGTCCGCCGGTTCGTCCATATGAGCGCGGTCGGGGCTCGTGACCAGCCCGGCGCGACGCGCTACCACCGCACCAAGTGGCAGGCCGAAGAGCTGGTGCGCGCCTCGGAGCTGTCGCACGCGATCTTTCGCCCGTCGATCATCAGCGGGCCGGAGAGCGCCCCGATCCAGGCGATCGCCCGGCTGCACCGCTGGTCCCCCGTGGTCCCCGTGTTCGGCGATGGTCGCTTCCCCACGCAACCCGTGTGGATCGAGGACGTCGCGCTGGCGTTCGCCCGCGCGGCTGAAGATGCCGCGATCGTGGGCGCCTTCGAGTTGGGCGGCCCTGCCGTCGTCACCTACGAGGAGCTCCTGCTCGCGATCGGCCGGGCGAGCGGACATCCCCGCCCGCTCGTTCACCTGCCGCTCGGCCTGGCGCGGGCGGTCGCCGCGGCCTTCGACCTGCTCGGTCCCGCGGCGCCGCTCACCAGTGACCAGTTGCAGATGCTGGTGGAGGGCAGCGCCACACCTGCCAACGCGATCGAGACCGTATTCGGCATCCGGCCCCTGACCTTCGAAACGGGGTTGCTGCACTACCTCGGCCCCAATTAGGGTATAGCCGTGGTGCCCAGGACTTCGCGACTCGCGCGCCTGTTGCGCTGCACGGCGGTCGTCTCACTGCTCCCGGTCGGGGCGGCGGCTCAGCAGGGCACGCCGGACTCCACGACGTACGTCCTCTCCGCCGCGAGCCGCTTCGAGGTGAAGACCGGCAAGGCCGGCCTGCTCGGTTTCGCGGGGCACAGCCACGTGATTCGCGCCCGAGCGTTTTCAGGACGGATCGTCTACCACCCAGGCGCACCCGCGCAGTCCCGCCTCGAGATCGTCGTGCCGACGGAAAGCCTCGAAGTGCTCACGCCCCCGGACACGGCCGAGATTCGCAAGGTCACCGAGGCAATGCGCACCGAGGTCCTCCACGTGGACCAGTACTCCGAGATCAGGTTCACGTCCACTGCGGTGACGCCCACCGGCGATGGGCTCCGCGTACAGGGCGAGCTCACGCTCGCCGGCCAGACCCGGGACGTCACCGCGGATGTCGCGGTCGAGATCGGCGCGGACACGCTGCGGGCACGAGGGACCTTCGCACTCACGCAAACGGACTTCGGGATCAAGCCATACCGAGGCGGGCCCGCCGGAACGGTGCGGGTCGCGGATCGGGTGACCCTCGACTTCGAGGCCATCGGCGTAGCGCAGGCCGGGCCCTAGAAAAACCAAACCCGGGGCTTACTCCTCCCCGGGTTGGCGGTCGGGCGAAGTGGCCGTCACACTTCGGCCGCGACCATTGTTACGACACTCTGGTTCTACGACCGGCGAGGCTGAATGTTTCATGACACCGCCAGCCCCGCCTCCCCCGCACCTTCTTATAGACGCTCGCCCCCCCGAATTGGTTGCACCGCGCGCTACCAGCGTTTCACCCTGCCCACGCGGGACACGGTGATCGTTTCGGTCCGCGACCCCCGTCGCAGCACGACTTTCGTGTTCGATACGCCCCAGCCGATCCCGATGGGGTCGAAGACGATCACCGGATTCGAGACCTGCAGGCTCACCCCGCGCGCCAGGGGCCCAGGCCACCGGAACACCGCGTCCCAGGTGTCGCCCCGCGCGCGGTCGATGCGCAGCGTGTCGGCGGCGATCACGAACCGACTGCGCGTCGCCTGCGTCACGGCGGCGTTCCGGGCGACCGCGAGGGCTGTGGTGACGTCCCCGGCAGCCGCCTCGACCGCGATCCAATCGAGCAACCCGTGAACGCGGGGATAGGTGACGGCCATCACGACAGCCGCGACGGCCAGCGCGACCGCCAGTTCGACGAGAGAGAAGCCCCGGCCCATGGCCCGAATTAGCGGGCCAACGGTGGGAAATCCGGCACCCAAACCGTGCGGTGAAAAGCCAGAAAATGCGGAAACTGCGACCTAACGCGCCGGCCGGGAAAGCGCTATGTTGTGAGCCTGTCACATGTTGGGGCGAGGCACAGGGGCTGCCAAGGCGTGGGTGGCAACCAGCATGGTTCCATTGGAGACAACCTGATGCCGGTTTCGCGAACAAAGGTCGAATCGCTGCCCCACGCGGTCTTCCTCCAAAGAGTCTCGAGCCACCCGTCCCCCATGTCGCTGGACGCCCGGCTGGGCCAGGGGGCGTTCCTGGCGCTCCGGCTGGTGGACCTGCTTGCGCCGGGCCGGGGCGAGGTCACGGCGGACGCGTTCCATTATCAATGGGTGGCGACCGATCGGTTCTGTCGCGAGCTGCGCGGCACGTCGGCGGAGGGCGCGCACGTGCAGGGGATCACGACGAGCGCGGCGGACGCGTACCGTCTGGGCGACATGCGGTTGATCGCGCCGGCGCTGTTCGCCTACGCGCACTTCCTCGAGGACGAGCTGCGCCTGGAGGAGGCGCTCGACGTGCTGGCGACGCTGCTCGACATCGGTGGCACGCGAGTGGCGCCGGCCGACTCGGTGGCGACGCGACTCCGGGTCGCGCGCGTGAACCGGAAGCTGAACCGGTTCGACGACGCGGAGGCGGCGTACGCGGAGGCGGGCGTGCTGGCCGCGGCGAACCGCGACCATCATTCGGAGCTCCTGAGTCGCATCGGTCATGCCGAATGCGTTCGTGGGCGCGGGAATTTGCCGGAGGCCGAGCGGAGCTTGCTCGGGATCTTGGCCGACGCGCGCGCGGCGCGCGACCGGGACGCCGAGGCGCGCGCGGAACACCACGTCGGGGCCGTGCTCTTCTCGCGCGGCCAACCGGATGTGGCGGTTCCTCACTGCTGGCGGGCGTACGAGCTCTACGAGGACGAGGACTCGCGCCTGCGCGCGCTGGCCGACGTCGGCGTGATGCTCTTGACCGTGGGAGACGCCGTCGCGGCCGAACACGCTCTGCTCGAGGTCACTCGCAGGGGAACCACACAAGACGGCGTGAGCAACGCCGCGATCGAGCTCATGCACTGCGCGTCGTACCGGCGTGACCGGTTGGGGTTCGCCCGCTGGCGGGAGCGGTGTGAAGCCCGGTTGGCGGACATGCCGCCGAACATTCGCGCCGACTTCTATCTCAAGCAGGGGATCGGGCAGGCCCGGTTCGGGCAGTACCGGCGCGCCGCCGCGTTGCTGGACCAGGCGCTCGCGGTCGCCGGCGCCGCCGGCCTGCACGAATTCGAGTTCCGCATCGAGCGCATCAAACACGGGCTCGGCGGCTGCGAGCAGGCGCTCCAGATGGAGGCTGCCGCGTCCGCGGAGCCCGTATTCGACACCGAAGAGCTGCGGGAGGTGTCGGCCTCGCTCGCTCAGCTCGTCGGGTGATGCCGCTGGGTTATTTGCAGGTGTTGCTGCCGGTCACGTCGCAGGGCTTCGAGTCGGGCCGGGGGCCGGTGGCATCGGCACAGGCGGTGGCGGCGAGGGCGAACGTAACGGCGAAGAGAGCAACGAGGGCGCGCATTCGACGGGACATGAAGACCTCCACAGACCGGGTTGAACGACGACTGCACGGGTATCGTTCAACATGGGTGCGGAGCGCGCGGAGTTTTAGGGCGTTTTTGCGGCACCATAGGGCGATTTTGCGACATTCATGCTCGTGCTAGCTGCCGTTCCCGACCTGCAGTTCCACAAGGTGCGCCGCGCCGCCGGAGCGCGGTTCATCGTGGCGCACGCCCTGACCTGGGACGACGTGCTGGCCGACATCCGCAATCGCCCGGTCGAGCTCGCGGTGGTCGATCCGCTGCTGTCGGGAGAAGCGCGGTCTCAGGAAATCGAGCGGCTCCGGGTGCTGTTCCCGTCCCTGCCGTTGATCCTCTACACGACACTCACGCCGCGGTCCGCCGGGGTCCTGCTCGCCCTGGGTCAGCGCGGCATCCAGCACGTCGTGTTCGCGCACTACGACGATCACCCGATGCGGCTGCGCGAGGTGCTGGGGCAGGAGGAGGCGCGTTCGTCGTCGCGGCAGCTGCTCGACCAGCTCGCGGGAGCGCTGGCGCCGCTGCCGAGTCAACTGCGCTGGGTGCTCGAGGAGGCGCTGCGCGCCCCGGGGGATGTGCAGACCGTCACCCAGGTCGCCGCGCGGGCTCGAGTCGACCGCCGCACCTGCGAGCGCTGGTTCATGCGCGTGGGCCTGCCGTCACCGCGGCACTTCCTCGCAGCGGCGCGGGTGCTGTACGCGCACCGGCTGCTGCAGGACCCCGGCTTTACGATCGAAGACGTGGCCAAGCGCCTCGGCTACGCCCAGGCCAAGACGCTCCAGCTGCACGCGCGCGCCTACCTGGGGCTGACGGCGGGCGAGATGCGGCTGTCGCTCAGCCCCGACGAAGCGTTGCAGCGCGTGGTGCAGCGCTTCCTCACACCGCACCGCGCGCAGGCCGCGATTTCATGATCGAGCCACTCCCTACCGTCCTGGTCGTGGACGACGAGGCCTCGCTGCGGCGCGTGCTGGAGCGCGCGCTCGGGCGCGCCGGCTACCGGGTGATCGCCGCCGCCAGCGCGGAGACGGCGTACGAGCTGCTCGCGGCGCAGCCGGCCGACGCGCTGCTCATCGACATCCAGCTGCCGACGATGTCCGGCCTGGCGCTCTACCTCGCCATCGTGCACCGCTGGCCGGCGCTCCAGGGGCGGATCGCGATCATGACGGGGGACGCGGAAGCCGAGGACGTGCGCACCTGGCTCGAGCGCCACCGCTGCACGGTGATCCGCAAGCCGTTCAACCTCGAGGAGGTGTCCTGGTGGGTGGCGGCGGTGCTGCGGGACGCGCGGGAACGCCGGCGCGGGGAGGCGGGGGCATGACCGGGGTCGCCCAACAGGAGCCGCTCCACATCCTGCGGGAATACCGCAACCTGGCGCCGTGGAACCTGCGCGACCTCGCGGCGCTGGTCGGCGCCGTGCTGGACGCCTCGGCGGTCACCCCGATCAACGCCGCGGCGCGCGCGCAACCGAGCGAGCGGACCATCCGGTTTTACGTGACGAAGGGTCTGGTGAGCCCACCCGAGGGGCGTGGCACCGCGGCCACGTACTCCTACCGCCATTTCCTGCAGCTGCTGTGGATCAAGCTGCGGCAAATGGAAGGCGCAACGCTCGTCACCATCACCAAGGAGATGCAGGACCAGACGGGCGACGTGCTGGAGCGGCGCGCGGCGCAGGCCCTCGGGGCGTCGCTGCCCGTGCCGGACCGGCTCCCGCTGCGCAGCAAAGGCGCGCCCCCGCGCGGCAGGTCGGGTCGCGCTCTCACGGCGTGGATCGCGCGCGACGCGGAGCGCGACCCCGACAGCCCGAGCTCGTGGCGCCGCATCCCCGTCGGGCGCGGGATCGAGTTGCACGTCGACACGGCGCACCCACTCGCCCGCCTGGGGCCGGAAGAGGCGGCCGTCGCCGAGGCCGTGCGGCAGGCGCTCGCGAAACTCCTGCCGCACGCGGACGCGTAGAGGCGCACCAGGTATCCTCAACCGGGAGCCCCCATGGGTTCGGTGATCTTCCTGATTCTCCTGCTCGTCGTCGTGCTGTGGGTGGTCGCAGCCTACAACGGGCTCGTCTCCCTCAAGAACCAGACGCTGAACGCCTTCAAGCAGATCGACGTCCAATTGAAGCGCCGGCACGACCTGATCCCGAACCTGGTGAACGCGGTTCGGGGCGCCATGGACTTCGAGCGCTCCACGCTCGAGGCCGTGATCCAGGCGCGCAACCAGGCGGTCAAGGTGAACGCGGCCGGCCCGGAAGGCATCAAGCAGATCAGCCAGGCCGAAAACGCGCTGTCGTCGGCGCTGCAGCGCCTGATGGTGGTGGTCGAGCAGTACCCCCAGCTCAAGGCCACGGGGAACATCGGCCAGCTGCAGGAGGAGCTCACGTCGACGGAGAACAAGGTGGCCTTCGCGCGCCAGCTCTACAACGACACGGCCACGCAGTACAACACCAAGCAGCAGCAGTTCCCCACCAACCTCGTCGCCGGACTCGCCAAAGCGCAGCCGGCCGACCTCTGGGAGATCGAGGATCAGGCGGAGCGGGCCGTGCCGCAAGTCGATCTGTCGACCAAGCCGAAGGCGTGAGCGACGCAACCTCCCTGAACCTCTTTCAACAACAGGAAGCCAATCGCCGGCGCACCGTGCTGCTGGTGATTGGCTTCGTGGTCTTCTTCGCGTGGCTGGGGTTCGGTGGGGACTACATCTACCACCTGTACACGCTCAGCGCGCCGCCCACCGCCTACCACCACACATTCCCCTGGTTCGGGATCGTGTTATCGCTCGTGGCCCTCGGGATGGCGCGGTACGCCTACGTGACGGGACCCGAGAAGGTGCTCTGGTCGACCGGGGCCCGGGAGGTCCTCGACCCCACGGACCCCAAGGAGCGGCAGCTCGTCAACGTGGTCGAAGAGATGGCGATCGCCGCCGGGGTGCCGCGGCCCCGCATCTGGATCGTGGATGACCCCGATCCCAACGCGTTCGCGACGGGGACGGACCCGCTGCACTCGCACGTCGCCGTCACGCAGGGCCTGCTCGACCTGTGCACGCGCGACGAGCTTCAAGGTGTGATCGGACACGAGCTCGGCCACGTGAAGAACCTCGACGTGCGGCTCGGGGGGGCGGAGGGGGCGGAGGGGGCGGGAAGAAGGGCGGCGCTGGTCCGCTGCTCCTCGTCCTGCTGGCGGTGTGGATCATCTCGTGGGTCCTCGCGCCGATCATCACGCAGCTGCTCGCGCTGGGGGTCAGCCGCAAGCGCGAGTATCTCGCCGACGCGATGAGCGCCCAGTTCACGCGCAATCCACTCGCGCTCGCGAGCGCGCTCCAGAAGATCGAGAGCGCGGACGCCCCGACCACGGCTATCAAGCGGGGCGCGGCGCATCTCTGCATCGCGGACCCCTTGGGCCGCCGGCTCACGGCTCACGAGGGGCTCTTCGCCGACGCGCTCGCCACGCACCCCCCCATGGCCAAGCGGATCACGATCCTGCGCGGCATGGGATACGCCCAGCTCAAGAAGGAGGGAGGCACAGTCGCGTGACCGGGTGGCTGGGGCGTCGCGCTATCCGCACCATCCACGAGTTCCACGCGCGTCTCGCCCGCCACCAGCTGCAACACGCTCGCGTTGCCAGGGCCGCCCTCGCCGCCGATCCCGTCGTCCAGGCCGCCGTCCTCCGCCACGTGCACGAGCACGGCCTCACGGAAGCCGAGGTGCACCGCCTGGTCGACCGCTATGTCAACGAGATCGTCCCGCAGCTCAACGTCCTCTCCTACTACAAGGTGGGCTACAACCTCGCCAAGATCGTCCTCAACCTGCTGTACCGCGTGACCGTCGACTACCAGAATGAGGCGGCGCTCGAGCGGATCCCGAAGCAGGACGTCGTGGTCTACATGATGAACCACCGGTCCAACGTGGACTACGTGGTGGTGGCGTACGTACTCGCCTACGGGGCGCACGTGAGCTACGCCGTAGGCGAATGGGCGCGCGTGTGGCCGCTCGAGTACGTGTTCAAGTCGTTCGGCTCGTACTTCATCCGCCGTGGCTTCCGCGAGCCTCTCTACCACGCGGTGCTGGAGCGCTACGTCCACCTCATTACGAAGAACGGGGTGACTCAGGGGTTCTTCCCCGAGGGACGGCTGTCGCGCGACGGCCGGCTCGGGCCGCCCAAGCTCGGCCTGCTGGACTACATCTGCCGCACCGTGCTCGATCCGGACTTCGACCGCGACATCTGGTTCGTGCCGGTCGCGATCAACTTCGACCGCGTGCTCGAGGACCGCGCGCTCATCCGCGAGCTGGTGGACGAGCGGGACCGACCGGGCCGGCTGCCGCAGTTGTGGACAGTGGCGACCTATGTGGCGAGCAACGTGCTGCGGCTCGCGACGGGGAGGCTCAAGCGCTACGGCCGGGCGGCGGTCAACTTCGGCGCACCCCTCTCGCTCCGCCAGTGGCTCGCCACCACGCCGGGTGTGCTCGAGTTGCCCAAGGAGCAGCGTCTGGCGGCGCTACAGCACCTCGCCGCCCTCCTGATGGACCGCATCGGCGCCATCATCCCGGTGACCGCGGTGCCGCTCGCCGCCGCCGCACTGTTGTCGTTCGAGCAGACCGTGATTCCGCGGCGGGCGGTGCTCGACCGCATGGACCAAATGCGCGACCGGCTGCGGGACGTGAATGCGAAGGTGATCCGCGGGGGCGCCCGCATCCTCGACGTGTGGGATCGTGCCCGGCGCATGCTCAAGATGCGGCGGCTGGTGGTGGAGGACGGGGACAGCCTCGTGGTGCTGCCCGGAGCTCGGCCGCTGCTCGAGTTTTACGCCAACTCCATCGCGCACCTGCTTCCGATTCGGGGACCGCGGGTGCCGTTTCACAAGACTCACGACGTGGATACCGCGCTGCCCAGGCTGCGGCGGCAGGGCTAGACGAGGCGCCGGGCCTCGGCCGCCGCGCGGTCGATCTGCTGCATGACCGTGAGCAGCAGCTCGCGCACCACGAAGTCCGCCGTTTCCAGGCCGGCGAGCTGCGCCGAGCAGCGCGCGGCGCACAAGGCGTTGTTGACCTCGGCGAGGGCGGCAGCGCGGCGGAGGGCCGTGACGTCGGGCATCTTGTAGGTCGGGCTCACCGGGCGTAAGCTAGGGAGGGCTTGCGCTCGCAAGGGGATCGTTTTTCGCTGATTCGGTACGTCTTTCCTCGACGCCTATCTTGACGCCTTACCGATTCGTGCCGCACACCGCCGACGTGGCCGTCGAGCTCCGGGCGCGCAGCGAGTTGGGCCTCTATCAGGCCGGGGTGAACGCCCTGCGCGAGCTGCTCGTCGGGGCGAGCCCGGTGATGCCCGTTGCGGAGCGGGCCATCGAGCCGCGCGGCGCCGACCCCACCGAGCGGCTGATCCATTTCCTGGCGGACGTGCTCTACCTGTGGGACACGGAGCGGTTCCTCCCGGCCAAAGTGACGGCCAGTGGGATCGCGGGCGAGCCCTACGATCCCGCAAGGCACCAGGCGCAGCGCGAGGTGAAGGCGGTGACGCGCCACGGTGCCCGGGTGCAGGGGGGGGAAGACGGCTACCGCGCGACCATCGTGTTCGACGTGTGACGATGCCGACCCTGGAGAGAATCGACGAGTACCGCTGGCGCGTGCCGCGCCACGGCGGCATGCGCACCGAGGGGCTGATCTTCGCGGATGCGGAGCTGATCCGCGACCTGGAGGGCGACCAGAGCGTCCAGCAGGTCGCGAACGTCGCCCACCTGCCCGGGATCGTGGGGCCCGCGATCGCGATGCCTGACATCCACTGGGGGTACGGATTCCCGATCGGAGGGGTGGCCGCCTTCGGTGAGGAGGACGGCGTCATTTCGCCCGGGGGCGTGGGGTACGACATCAACTGCGGCGTCCGGCTGCTGGTCGCCCCGCTGGGAATCGCGGACACGCGCCCGCGACTCGCGCAGCTGATGGACGTGCTGTTCACCACGATACCGTCCGGCGTCGGCGCGTCGCGCTCCGACGTGAAGCTGCAACGGCGCGAGCTCGAGCAGGTGCTGCGTCAGGGCGCCCGCTGGGCGGTGGAGCAGGGCTACGGCGTCCCCGCCGATCTCGAGGCGATCGAGGCCAACGGCGAGTTGCCGGGCGCCGAGCCGGACTGCGTCTCCGAGCGCGCCAAGGAGCGCGGCAAGAGCCAGCTCGGGACGGTGGGCAGCGGCAACCATTTCGTCGAGGTCGGCTACGTCGCCGAGACGTTCGAGCCGGCCGTGGCCCAGCGCCTGGGCCTCGAGCCGGGCCGGCTCACGATCTTCATCCACTCGGGATCGCGCGGCCTCGGCTACCAGGTGTGCGACGACTCGCTGGACGTGATGATCAGGGCCGCGGCCAAGTACGCGATCGAGCTCCCGGACCGCCAGCTGTGCTGCGCGCCGCTCTCCTCACCCGAGGCGAGGACCTACTGGGGCGCGATGAACGCGGCCGCCAACTACGCGTTCGCGAACCGCCAGCTGATGGCTCACTACGCGCGCCGCGCGCTGGACAAGGTGTTCGGCGGCGACGTGGCCGAGCGCACGCGGCTCGTATACGACGTGTGTCACAACATCGCCAAGCACGAGACCCACGAGGTGGGCGGGCGACCGCAGCGACTGTGCGTGCATCGCAAGGGCGCGACGCGCGCCTTTCCGCCGGGGCACCCCGAGCTCGCGCCGCAGTTCCGGGATCTCGGCCAGCCGGTGCTCATCCCGGGCGACATGGGGCGGTATTCCTACGTGCTCGTGGGGACGGCGGGCGCGTTCCGGGAGACGTTCGGATCCACGTGCCACGGCGCCGGCCGGCGCTTGTCCCGCCACAAGGCGAAGGGCCTCGCGCGGGCCCGCAACATCCCGAAGGAGCTCGAGGCGCGGGGAATCCTGGTGCGCGCGGCGACGCGCGCCACGGTGGACGAGGAAATGCCGGAAGCGTACAAGGACGTCGCCCGGGTCGTGGAAGTGGTGCACGCCGCGGGGATCGGGCGGAAGGTGGCGCAGCTCCGGCCGGTGGGGGTCGTGAAGGGTTAGGCCAGCTCGGCCTCGAGCCGCGATAGCCGCCACCCGGTCACCATCGCGCCGAGCAGCAGGACCGGAAGCACCTGCAGCCCCTGCAGCGCCAGTCCGGCCGCCACGGCCCGCTCCGGCGCCACGCCGAACGGCAGCAGCCCCACGACCAGCGCCGCCTGCGTGACGCCGACGTTCGCCGGGGTGGGCCGCAGCAACCCGCTCAGGTTGGCGGCGATCAAGGCCGTGAACGAGGCGGCGAGCGGCACCGGCAGGTGCGTGGCGCGCAGCACGAGGTGATAGGTCGCCCACTGCGCGGCCCAGTTGTAGATCCCAAACACGGTCGGCCACAGCAGCCGGCCGCCCCGCCCCATCGTACGGAGCACCGCGAACCGGGCCCGCACCGAGGCGGGCAGCTGGTCCCCGAGCCACGCCCAGCCGCGGGCCCACGCGAGCAGCAACACCACGACGACCGTCAACCCGACGCCGACCTGCCCCGCCCGCAGCCACGGCTCGAGTTGCAGCACGCTCGGCGCCATCACGAGAAACAGCGCGAGCGCGAGCGCTTCGGCCACGCGGGTCCACACCACGGACGAGACCGCCGCCGCGACCGGCACGCCGCCGCGCTGCACGATCACGTGCACGCGCGCCGCCTCGCCCGCGACGGCGACGGAGAGGTTGTTCACCGCGGCGCCCACGAGATTGGCCTCCTGCGCCACCCGCCACCGATGCGGCGCGACCGGCCTGAGGATGAGATGCCACCCCCAACCCTTGGCGACGAGCGACGAGAGGTTTGCCACGAGCGCGATCGCGAGGAGCCACGGGTTCGCGTCGAGCAGCGCGGTGAAGGTCACGCGCCACGGGAAGCCGGTCAGGAACTTGAGCGCGAATCCGGCGCCGACCAACCCGATCAGCCACAGTAGCAAGCGCCAGCGGCGTGTGGTCACGGCACGAGCTCCGCGAGTGGACGGAGCGTGTAGCCCGCGGCGCGCGCGTCGGCCACGATCCCGGGCACCGCGTCCGCGGTGCGGCCGCGATCGCCCTCGGCATCGTAGCCGTCGCCGTCGTGGAGCAGGATGATCGCACCCGGCCGGAGCTTCCGCGCGACGCGGCGCCGGATCTCGACCGCGGACACGCGCGGATCGGAGTCCCACACCCCGAACGTCCAGCCGAACACCGTGTAGCCGAGCCGCCGCGTCGCCCGCGTGACGAAGGGGTTGCGGTAGCCGTGGGGTGCCCGGAAGGTGCGGGGCGGGAGGCCGGTGGTGGTCGCGATGATGTCGTGCGCGCGACCGAGCTCTTCGGCGATGCGACTCGGGCCCAGGAAGTGCAGCTTCTTGTGCCGCAGGGTGTGATTCCCCACCTCGTGCCCCGCCGCTGCCACGCGGCGCGCGATGTGAGGAAAGCGCCGCACGTGCTCACCCACCATGAAAAACGCCGCGGGGACGTCCAGCGCGGCCAGCGCCCCGAGGATGCGCTCCGTGGCGCTCGGGTTCGGGCCGTCGTCGAACGTCAAGTAGGCCACCCGGCCCGTGCGGGGGCCGCGGCCGACGGCCCGCCCGAAGAGCGGGCTGTTGGGATCGTAGGCGCCGGAGGCGAGGAGGCCGAGCGACGCGCCGGCGGCGGCCAGCGGGAGGGTGAGCGCCATTCAGGTCATAATAAAAGCGAAGCCCCCGGGACGGCGCGATAGGCCGCCCGGGGGCTCCACACATCGGTTACCCGGAGCCGGGGGATTACTCCCTCCGTTCTTCATCCTGACGCCGCCGGTTGACTGATGCGTCGCTCGGTAGGGCGAACAGGAGCTCCGGCTTCCATCCCCAAGCAGCCTGGCCGGGCCGCAAGGTTCACCGATGTGGGTGCTACGGGTCAGATCGGATCGCGGACCGACCCTCCGCACTGCACGTCGAGGCACCACGTCGACGTGGATGGGGCACGCGACAGGCCCCATCTATCCGAGCCGGAGAGCCTGCTCCCGGATCGCCAGCCGCCTGAGCCCTTGTTTGCGTCGGCGGCCTCCCCGGAATTTCCGCTCGGACCCGTCTTGAAGGCGTGGTTGAGACACCAGGTCCCGACCCTTCCCTCCAAGCCGCGTGGGCACAATATAGGGCTCTCACGCAAGCGCGCAAGTGCCGATGTTTCTTCGGGTTAGCTCATCTGCGTGTGCATCGGCTGTGGAGGGTAACCTCTGCCGCGATCGCTTCTTGCCACGGCCGTCCACACGATGTGGAGTTGTGAATCCACATCGTCCACGTCGTCACATCAGCGAATTCCGGCCTGACCCTGGAAGTCCTGCACGCCTTGGACGTGGCGCCGCAGATCCGCCTCCAGCTGGGTGAGGCGAAACGGAGCCCACGCCTTGAGGGTGTCGGCGTTGGCCGTCGCCGACCCCGTGTCGTAGTCGCGCTCACACTTGAGCAGGACGCGCTCGAGCCGCGCGAGATCCCGGCGTGCGCGCACTTCCGCGGGACGGGTGCGCGCGCTGTACCCGCCGGCCGCGAGCAGCTCGGCGAGCGCCTGCGCCGCGCGCCGCGCGGCGCCGCACCGCTCTCGCATGCGCCGCGCCCGCGCGAGTACGAGATCGCTCGAGGCCATGCTCAGGTCGGCCTGGAACGCGACGGCAGCCGCCTGCACCGCGTTCAGGGAGTCGGCGAAGCTGTGGAGGGCGGCCGCGTAGCGGGTCCGGGTCGCGGAATCCGGCGCCTGGGCGATGACGACCGTCCAGAGCGCCAACAGAGGGGTAAGCATCTTCAGGTGTCGATGCCGACTTCGTGGTAGCTGTAGGGCTCGTCGGGATGAGGCGGGACGAACAGCACGCCAGCGCCGCCGGTGGCAAACCAACCGGCGAGCAGCTGCGTGGAACGGGCGCCGCCGCCGAAGGGCTCGCTAAACAACAGCTGCAGCCAACGTCGGATGTGGCGCAGCTCCGGGGCGCGACGGCCGAGCATCGAGATGACGGCGCCGACTCCGTGCGTCGCCCGCAGGAAGTGCGCGATGGCGTGGACCCGTTGCGCGAAGATGTAGGCCCGCACGCCCGGCTCGTCGTACAGCAACGTGCCTTCGTACGGATCCGCCGGCGGGGCGTCCATGCGCGGACCGAAATAGATGAAGACGCGCTGCTCGCCGTCCTTGCGCTCGACGACGGCCGCCGCGGCGTCCGGCGCGAGGCGAGCGGCGTGGATCACGTCGTCCTGCGCCAGGATGCCGACCGCCGCGGTCCATTCGAGCGCGGCGAGCGCCTGGTCGAGCGGGCACCCGACGGCGTCGTCGTACGCGAGGAGACGCGGCGCCTCGCCCGCCCGCAGGAAGAAATGCGCGAGCGCGTCGGCGCGATCCTCGAAGGTACGGGTCTGGCGCGAGGTTGCGGGAACCGTCATTGTGACATTATAACCCAGGCTTCCACACACGGGATAGAGGAGCACCGATGCGCTGTCTGGCCGTTCTCTGCTGCGTCGCTGCGACGTCCCTGGCGGCGCAGCAGCCCATCCCGCCCGCGCCCGATTCGGCGCGGGCGGAATCGGCCCGCACGCC
>WNGD01009427.1_pt2 | contig 15431 bp, 15 predicted proteins | sample 5400671 | NCBI WGS metagenome assembly WNGD01 (sample SAMN13153369, study PRJNA577476) | soil metagenome | isolation source: 40 cm soil or saprolite under grassland replicate 2 | place: USA:California | collected 2016-06-15 | reverse complement strand
CGCCAGGCACGTCGCCATGTACCGGGCCGCGATGACCGTCCACCTCGACGACCCGGCCTGGACCGGCCTGCCCGCGCGGCTGGCCCAGCTATCCCCCGACTTTGCCCGGTTCTGGGCCAGCAGCGACGTGGCCGGCCCCGAGCGCAGGCTCAAGCGGTTCCGCCACCCCAGCGCCGGGCCGCTTACCCTCCACAGCACGTCCCTGCTCATGGCCGACGACCCGATGATCCGCATCGTGATCCTTTACCCGGCCACCGCGTCGGATGCCGCCAAGCTGGCACGCCTCGCCCGGTAACCAGCCCGCACCCAGCCACGGCGCCACCCAGCCGTGCGCCAGGACCGGGCCACTCAGCCTGAGGGACTCGACCGCTGGCTGACCATGCCGGACGTCGGCGTCAGCACGGAGAACAATCGCGAGTACCTCATCCGGCGGTATGTCCGGCCCGCCTGGGGCCTGCCGTCACCACCCGGAACGCGCATCGCTGCGGCAGAATCAGTCCGATCAGAGGCAGCACCGCGACTGACTTGCAGGTGCCGGCCGGCCGCTGTGGTCAAGGTGCTGCAACAAGGTTCCGCCGCCATGCTGGGAATCATGAGCGACCCGCATTCCCGGCCCGGCGGACAACAACACCACCACCACGCAGGCCATGGCCATGATCACGGTGCTGGCCCCCGGCGTGGGCTGGCGGCCCGATTGCGGCATGTGCTGCGCCTCCACTCGCACGAGCCAGCCGATCAGGTCGATGCGGTCATGGAAGCCAGCGCCGAGGGCATGCGCACGCTGTGGATCACACTGGCAGTGCTGGGCGTGACCGCGCTGGTCCAGGCGGGCGTGACCGCGCTGTCGGGTTCGGTGGCGCTGCTGGGTGACACGCTGCATAATGCCGCTGATGCGCTGACTGCGGTGCCGCTGGGGGTCGCGTTCGTGCTGGGTCGCCGGCCGCCGACGCGCCGCTACACCTACGGGTACGGGCGGGCGGAGGACCTGGCCGGGATCGCGATCGTGCTGACCATCGCCGCATCCTCGGGCCTGGCCGCCTACGCGGCCATCACCCGGCTGGTGCACCCGCGTCACGTGTCGGACCTGGCCGCCGTCGCCGCGGCGGCGCTGGCCGGGTTCGCCGGGAACGAGTTGGCGGCGGTGTACCGGATCCGCGCCGGGCGGAAGATCGGCTCGGCGGCGCTGGTCGCGGACGGGCTGCACGCCCGGACCGACGGGCTGACCTCGCTCGCGGTGCTGCTGGGAGCGGGCGGGGTCGCAGCGGGCTGGGACTGGGCAGACCCGGTCGTCGGGCTGCTCATCACCGTCGCGATCCTGGCGGTCCTGCGGCAGGCCGCCCGCGAGATCTACCGGCGGCTGATGGACGCCGTCGATCCCGCGCTGACCGGGCAGGCCGAGCAGGCCTTGCGCGCCACCGCCGGGGTGCTGGACGTCGGCCAGGTCCGGCTGCGCTGGATCGGCCATCAGATCCGCGCCGAGTGCGAGGTGGTCGTGGACCCGGGCATCACCGCCACGGCGGCCCACCAGATCACGGTCAGCGCGGAGCACGATCTGCTGCATGCCATCCCGAGGCTGTCCGCCGCGCTGGTGCACGCCGACCCGCAGTCCTGTGGCACCGACCCGCATCACCTCCTCGCCGGGCACCGCCCGGCAGGCGGTGACCTGCCCGGGGGTCATGAAAGCTAGAAAATCTATGTAACCACGGTTGCATTAGCTTTCACGGGCGCTTACGGTGGCGGGGTGGCTGGCGCGATGGAGTGGCTGCTGCTGGCTTACCGGATGCCGCGGGAGCCGTCGACGCCGCGGATCACCGTGTGGCGCAAGCTGGCCCGGCTGGGCGTGGCCAAGCTGGGTGATGGCCTGGTGGCGCTGCCGGCTGATGCCCGGTCGCAGGAGCGGCTGGAGTGGATCGCCGATGAGGTGACCGATGCGGCCGGCGAGGCGACGCTGTGGAAGGGCAGGCTCACCTCGGCCGCGGCGGAACGTGTCCTGGTCCGGCGGATGGCCGCGGTGGTCGGCGCGGAGTACCGGGCGCTGATCACTGCGGCCGCGGAGGCCCGTCAGCGCGGCCCGGTGAAGAGGCAGACGGTGGCCAGGCTGCGGCGGGAACTGCGGCGGATCTCCCAGCGTGATTACTTCCCGCCGCCGGAGCGCGATCAAGCGCGCAAGGCAGTCGATGCGCTGATGTCCGAGATGGTTCTGCGGTGAAGTGGGCGACAAGGGCCGGGTGCCATGTGGACCGGGCCGCGTGCGCGTGGCTGATCCGCCGGTTCGCGGACGCTGATGCGGTGTTCGTGTTCGTCGATGATCCGGATGAGGTGCCGGCGGACGCGACGCCGTTCGACATGCGCGGTGTGGAGCTGTCCCACCACGAGGGAGATTGCACCTTCGAGACCGCGCTGCGCTGGTTCGGGCTCGATGATCCGGTGCTGTGGGACGTCGCCCGGATCGTTCATGAGGCCGATCTGGATGATGAGCGGTTCGATGCCCCGGAGGCCCCGGGGCTCGATGTGCTGTGCCGGGGGCTGTCGATGGTCCTGGATGACCCGGGCATGCTGGCGGTCACCGGGCCGCTGTTCGATGGTTTGTATGAGTACCGCCGCCGGGCTTTGCTGCTGGGCCGGGAGCCGTCGTGAGGACCCGGCTGCCCGCCGATGCGCGGCGGATACTGGCCGCGCAGGCGCTGCGCGCGTTCGGCTATGGCTTCGGAGCGGTGCTGCTCGGCGTCACGCTGCATCAGCGCGGGTATTCGCCCGGGCTGGTAGGGCTCGTGCTGACCGCTGTGGTGGCCGGCACGGTCGTGGCGTCGATGCTGCTGGCCCGCTACGCCGACCGGGCCGGGCGGCGGCGGTGTTATGTGATCATGTACCTGCTGCTGGCTGTCGTCGGCTTGGTTTTCGCCGCGTCCGCGCCGCTGTGGGTCCTGCTCCTGGTCAGCCTGACCGGGGCGCTGTCGACCGAGGTGGTCGAATCGGGTCCGTTCACGTCCCTGGAGCAGCCGATGCTGGCCACCGGCATGGCAGGCGGCCGGCAGATCGCCGGGTTCGGGCTCTACAACGCGGTGGCAACGACAGCAGGATCCGTTGGCGCGCTGGCGGCCGGGCTGCCCGCGCTCGTGCGCCATTGGTGGCCGTCCCCGCCCGCCGATGAGCGCTATTTTCTGCTGTTCGTCCCGGTGGCCATCGCCGGTGCCCTGGTCGCGGCCCGCCTGTCACCTGCCGTCGAGGCACCGCCAGCGGCGTCTCCAGGAGAGCGGCGGCGCCGTTCGGTGGACCGCTCCCGGCCGGCCGTTTACCGGCTGTGCGGCCTGTTCGCGGTGGACTCATTCGGCGGCGGGTTCGTGATCCAGGCGTTCGTCGCCTACTGGTTCTCCGCCCGGTTCGGTGTGCCGCTCGCCGTGATCGGCGTGGTGTTCTTCGCCTCCGGCCTGCTGCAGGCGGTCTCGTTCCTGGTAGCGGTCCGGCTGGGCGAGCGGTTCGGGCTGCTGCGCACGATGGTGTTCACTCACCTGCCCTCGAACCTGCTGCTCATCTTGGTGGCGTTCGCGCCCTCGTTCGGCTGGGCTGCCGGGTTGTGGCTGGCCCGGGTCAGCCTGTCGCAGATGGACGTCCCGGCCCGGCAGGCCTACGTGATGGCCCTGGTCGACCCCGGCGAGCAGACGGGCGCCGCCGCCTACACCAACACCGCCCGCTATCTCACCCGCCCGCTTGGGCCGGTGCTGGCCGGGGCCAGCCAGGCGATCGCGCTGGGCCTGCCGTTCCTGCTCGCCGGGATCATCAAGTCCGGTTACGACCTGGCGCTGTGGCGGTGGTTCCGGCACGTGCCCGTTCCCGGCGACGGCCCCGGCGCCGCCCCGCTGGTACCCGCCAACAGCCGGCCTGAGGAGAATCCATGATCGCCTGCCTGCGCACCGTCGGCGTCCCGCCCGGAATACGGGAACGCTACCTGGCCTGGATCGCCGAGGGCCGCGCCGTCCGCGAAGCCCACGGCATCCTCGCCGAGCTCGTCCTCGAACCATCCTCTGGCGACGGCGAGACCATGGTCCTGACGATCTGGCCGAGCCACGAGGTGTTCGACGCCTGGATCGCCACCCCCGAGCGGGACCGCCTGACCGCCTCCGACGTGCACCAGGCCGTCGCCTACCAGCCGATCACCCGCTACCACATCGCCGGCGGCTACCTCAACCACCCCGGCCTCGCAGCCACCGACACCCCGGAGGAGAGAGCATGAAATGGGTTACCCGGGCCCGGCCGAAGACCGACCGGATCGCCTGCCCCTGGCTGATCACCAAGTTCATCGACCCCGCCGCCCAGATCCTCTACGTCCCCGCCGACCAGGTACTCGACGTCGCAAGCCGCGAGGATGCCGTCAGCTTCGACGCGCCGGGCGCCCGGTATGACCACCGCGACGGCAAATGCACCTTCGAGGTCCTCATCGACGGCCACAACCTGGCCGCCGACCCGGCGCTGGTGCGGCTGGCCCGGATCGTGCACGCCGCCGACATCGCCGCCGACCTCGGCACCGACCCGGCCGGGCCCGGGCTGCTGGCCATCGGCCTAGGCGGCCTGGACGTCGAGGACGACGACCACCGGCTGCTGGACCGCGCCACCTTCGTCTACGACGCCCTCTACGCCTGGTGCCAGTCCCAGGCACCCGCCCGGACATGACCGGCACCCTCGGCTACGACGACATCCGGGCGGGCACCGTCCGGCAGGTCGCCCAGCTGATGGCCGCCGCCGCGATCACCGCCCCCAAATCCGGCGGCCAGCTGTTCCTGGCCGGCAAACCGAACTTCATGGAAACCGTCATCGCCGACGACACCGCCACCCGCCACGAACTCGCCGGGTGGATGCGGGCACGCGGCAGCGAGCGCCGGGAGCGGATCTGGTTCCGCGACGCCGAAGCCGCCGAGGCCGTCGACGCGATCTTGTTCATCGGGCTGCTGCCCGGCTGGTATCCGCCGAACTACGATTGCGGCGCCTGCGGATACGCCACCTGCGCCGAATTCCTGCACCACACCAAGACCCTGCGCGGCCAGTCAGCAGAACTCGAATTCGCCGGCCCGGTGTGCAACCTGCGCGACATCGACCTCGGCATCGCCGTCGGATCGGCGGCCAGGACCGCCGCGATCCACTGCATCGACTGCCGCTGCCAGACCCGGGTCGCCGTCGCCGCCCGCAAACTCGGCCTCATCCAGGCCAGCCACGCCGTCGCCCTATCCCTGTCGATGACGCACAAGGCGATCGGATTCGACCGGCCGATGCCCGACCCGGACTTCGGCACCCTTGACCTGCCGGCCACCGGTACGCTCCCGGCCGGCGTACCCGGAGCAGCCCGGCACGGCGGCGCGAGGAACCGGCAGGCACCCCGGCAGCCGATCCGCCGCACCGAGCCCTGACCCGACGCCACTGTCCTGGCAGCCCCGCCGGGCAGGTCAATGCGGCGGTCGGCATTGGCGCTAAGTTGCTGCCGGTGCCCGGCGTTCAGCGAGGAGGCAGCCGATGAATTACCGCGGTGCCGCGATCCTGCTCCTGGTCACCGCCCTGACCGCATGCTCCGCGCCACCGCATCACGCCTCCCCGGCCGGAACGCGGCCCAGCGCGACAGTCACGGCGCGGCAAAGCCAAGATCCCATGACCGCGGCTGCGCTCATACGCATTGCCCAGGTATTCAATTACGATTACGGCCACAACATCGACGGTCCCGTCTGGGACCGGTGGGACGCCCGCAGCCAGGCCGTCATCACCCGGGCCGAATACATCCGCCGGCATGCCGAATGCGCCACCGCCCCGCAAGAACCGGCACATGTCGAAAGCGCCGCGCCCGGGCCGCGCAGTACCTGGCTCGTCCACTACGAGATCGGCGGCCAGCAGCTCACCGACTACTGGTACTACATCCACCGCCGGTGGAAGTTCGACCTGCTGCTCAGCAACCCCGATGCCGCCCGGCTCTACCGGCTCCCGTTCGCAAAATACGCCGCCCAAACCGGCTGCACGGACCACTAGCCAGCACGGAAAGCACCACGACACCGGCTGAGGTAGATGCCGCCAGTGCCAGCTGAGGGCGGTGCATGCTGGTCCGTGCTGCTCTGTCCCGCCAACGAGCCACCAACAAATGATCTTCGCAGCCCATTCACTCTCATGCCGCTAATTGTGCGTTGGGTGCTGGTTGTGCCGGTCGGGCTGACGGTATTAGGGCAGGTGCAGGAGGTCGGTGGTGGCGATCTCGAAGGGCAGGTGTGGTGGGGTTTTTGTGTGCATTGCACGGACCTGGGAGCAGACGATGAGCAGTTTCCCGTCCACGGCGGCCAGGGTGGTGGGGCAGTCCCAGCCGGGGTCGGTCAGTTCGGCCACGATCGCAGCCGAGTGCCAGCCAGGTGCCAGCCGGGCTGCGCTGATCATGAAGCGGAGGTTCTCGATGCTGTCGCCGCGGTTGGTGACGCCGTAGAGCACCTCGCCGTCGAGCAGCATCCCATCGGCGTTGAACTCATAGCCGTCCAGGTCGACGGGGACGGCCTGGTGATCGGCCAGGCCGACCCGCCACAAAGTGCCGCCCTCGCCCTGAGAGGCCACCAGCAGGGTGGTTGCGTCGGGGTGCGCCACGATGCCGTTGAGGTAGGCGGGCTCGGCGGCCCCGAAGGGGGCCAGGTCGATGGCCAGCTCAGCATCACCGACAGCGCCGCGGCCCACCGGCAGCCGCCACACCCGCGGATGCCTGGTGTCGGTCACATACGCACTGTCCCCGGCCACCACGACGTCGTTGGGCCAGGCCTCCTCAGCTGGCAGCGCCCGCCGGGCCACCAGCTCCCGGGTAGCCAGGTCATAGACGAACAGCCGGCCGCCGTCATAGTCACAAGCGATCAGCCGCCCGTAGCCGTCCAGGTCCAAGCCGGTGATGGTGACCCGGCCGTCCCCGTTAGCAGGCAGGAAGGGCTCGACCTCGCCGGTGGCGGTATCGCCCCGGTAGATGGTGCCATCACCCATGCTGCCAACAAAGAAGACGGTCCCGCCACCGTCGGCGATGCCCTCCGGAAAGACGCTGTCCCCAGGCAACGAGTAGCGAACCACCGGCCGACCATACACCACCCCAATCACCTAACAAACGTGGGAAATCGTCCTCATCCGCGATCCGTTCAGGTCGCCGGGGATGCTCGAGGAGGAGTCGTTCGTGGTCGGCGGTCGTGCTGTGATGGCGGTTCAGCTGGACGAAGCTAGATGACGCACCCGGTCGCGTCCGTGATCAACATCGGGGTCCCGCTTGTCGGCTCGGTGCCGGGAGATTGTCCTTGGTCAGACATTGACCGGAGCGCCATGCAGCAGCACGGATTGCGGCCGGAGCAACGCGGTTATGTTTGTCTCGAGATTGCCGTCGACCATCAGCAGGTCGGCGTGGTAGCCGGGAGCGAGCCGGCCCCTGCGGGCGCCGACTCCGCAGGCTTCAGCTCCGTGCGCGGTGGCAGTGGCCAGTGCCTCGGCCACGCTGAGACCCGCGTCCACCAGTTCGCACACCGCTTGCGGGAGCATGCCGTGCCGCTTGCCTGGCGCGATGCCGGAGTCGACCCCGGACACAAGGCGCACGCCGGCTCGGTGGAGGCGGCCAACGAAGTCCAAGCGGGCCCGGAGCATCTGCTGGGCGGTCACGCCCATCCGGTCCGCAACCGCCTTGATCGCGGGTGGCGGCACCTTCATCAGGAGAGGGTCCACGCCGATGGTGGGGCAGACTACGATGCCGCTGCGTGCAAGGGCGGCAACCGTCTCGCCGCTGGCCTGCCCGAAACCCCGGTCCGTGATACAGCTGCAGTGCTCGATGCCGTCAACGCCTACCGCGATCGCCTGCTCCACCGCGGGTGTGCCGTGTGCATGTGCTGTGATCGGCAGACCCGATTGGTGGACGCGATCCACGATCAGCCGCAGCTCATCGGTCGTGAACTGGGTGAGCATCACGTCGCTGTCAGGGGTGTTGACACCCCCCGAGGCCATCACCTTGACGACGTCCACGCCCCGCTCGGCCCGCTCGGCGACGGCGCGGATGATCTCCTGTGTGCCCGAGACCTCACCACCGAGGAAGAAACAATGCCCAGCCTTGATCGTCAGTGGTGGCCCGGCGGCGACGATGGTGGGCTCGGTCGCGGCGGCGACCCGTTGCCGGTCCCTGCGCTGGACCACGCTGAAGCGTCGGTCACCCAGGTCACGGACCGTGGTCACGCCCGCTAGGAGCTGGTCGCGGAGCGCTTTGGTGATGACTTCGTCGATCTCCTCGTCCGAGTAACCGGCTACCCGGTCCAGGGCGGCGACGCCGCTGTCGGTGACAAGGTGCGTGTGCGCTTCTATCAGCCCGGGCAGCAACGTCCCGTCGTGGCTGGTGACAGGACAATGTTCGGGGACCTGATAGCCGTAGGTCTCGACGCCGGCGATCAGGCCGTCCTCAACCAGGACAGTGGCGCCGGCGTCACGAAATGACTCGCCGTCGTAGGCGTGGGGAGCGCGGATGGCATGCACAAGACCGTCCTACTCGGCTACGGCCGGCCTGGCAATGCCGCATGCTCATCGCGGTCGGCCATGACCAGTGTCAGCGCGTCAGCGCGTCAGCCTCCGGATCTGCCCATGGTTGGGCTCCCCGGCCATGCCGCTCCCAGGACACAACTGCCTCACCCTGACTCGCTTGAACGGCGCCAAGATGGCGACTTGATCGATATTGCCCCGGTGAGTCCGGACGCCGCGCGGGGCCGGCATCGTCATGACCATCATCATCGGCGACATCACGATGTCCCCCGACGGTTCGTCACCGGGCCTGGCGCGGGCCTCGAGCACGGCCTTGGCCGCGACGCCGAGGGCCTGCACGCGTGGGGCCATTGCCAGCCAGGACCCCGCCGGCCGAGGCGTGCTCGAGCGGCACACGGCCGCTTACGGAGCGGTCGTCATGCACGCCGAGCTGGACTTCGGGACCGGGCGCCTGCAGCTCGGCGACCCGGCCCCCAAGCTCGGGCTGATCGCCCCGGAGGGCACCGGGAATGTCAGCCACTCGACCATGATCTACTGCGCCGACGTCGACGACGCCTGCCAGCGCGCGATCAAGGCCGGCGCGACGCCGGTCGAGGAACCGTCGACCTTCGTCACCGGGGACCGCTTCGGGGTGATCATGGACCCGTTCGGACACCGCTGGGCCATCCAGACCCGGGTCGAGGACGTCCCCGCCGAAGAAGCCGAGCGTCGGATCCAGGAGTGGCTGGCAAGCCAGGCCGGATAAGGAAGGCCTCCCCATATCACCCTGGCCCCTGGTGACTCTTAAGCACCAACCTGTCCGGGCATGCGTGCACGCTCCATGGGTACCCCGGAGTCTCCGCGGTCAACCTCAGCGGCCAGCAACTCGGCAGCCCGGCAGGCTGGGGCCCCCGCACGAAGTCCGTCGTCAGGCTCGCCGACGGTGCCACCGCGACCGCACAGTTGCAGGTCGCGGATGCGGGCAACTACAGCTGCACAGACACTGCGGCTGGCCTGCGCGTCTACCCGCCGAAACAGTTCACGTCCAAGGTGGTCCCGTACCCGCTCGGCGCATGCGCGCGAACGGGGCCGGTCTGGATGCATGCAGGCCCGGTGAAGACGAGCTGAGCACAGCACGCGAGCGGCCATCCGCGACCAGATCCAGCCGGGTGCAGTTGCCGCGCTCACCCTACGTAACGAGCTGTGTCTCGCGCCTGGTGGCCGTCGCCGGCAGATGGCGGTGGCGGCTGACGCCGGTAGCCGCCGGAAGGCGAGCCGCGGTGTGCCAGCCCTGGTATTGGCCCGGTTCCGCACCACCGGTACGGGCAGTGGCCGGTGGGCGGTGGGCACGAGCCGGCTGGGCAGCGGCGAGGCGGCCCTCACGCCGCTCACCCGACATCATGCACGGCACGGTAGATCCCGTGCAGCGCCGATCTGATTATCAGATATCATGGGGAACATGCGGACGATGACTGCGACCGAGGCGTCACGGAACTTCTCCGACCTGCTGGACGCGATCGAGCGGGGCGAGACTGTGACGATCACCCGCGGGCATCATGTGGTCGCCGAGATGAGGCCGGCCAGGCGCCGTACCGGCGCAGACTTGCGGGCCGCGCTTGAGCGCGTCCCGCCGCCCGATGATCGTTTCGCCGAGGATATCGCGGCCGCTTTGGCGCTGATCTCCAGTGAGGGGAACGACCCATGGGCCGGCGCCTGATCCTGGATACCAATGTCCTGATCGGCTACGAGCGCGAGACGATCGACCGGGCAGCCCTGGATGCTGACGAGCTAGCCGTCGCGGCTGTGTCCATTGCCGAGTACCGGGTCGGCATTGAGCTTGCCGATACTCCCGGCCGTGCGGCCGACCGTGCCCGGGCACTTGTCGCCATCACCTCGTCCGTCGACGTGCTCGATTACACCGAAGCCACTGCCGCCTGTCACGCGAGACTGATCGCGCACGCCCGCCGGACCGGGACGCCTCGCGGCGCGCACGACCTGATCATCGCGGCGCACGCGCTGCAGGATGATCGCATCGTCCTCACCTTCGACGCGAAGGCCCGTTTCGGAGGCCTACCTGGCGTGAGTGCCACCAATGCCTGAGGTCGCGACCAGGCAAGCCGACCATCTAATCGGCGCCGTCGCCAGGTGCTCGGCCTGAGTGGTGAAGCGGGCGAGGCTCGTGCTCCCCAAACCGCGAATTGGCCGATGGTCCTGCAGAGCGCAACTCTGCGACCTCCAATTGCCGTTTGATCCTGGTCCGCTGCGAGCCGTCCGGTGTCGCCGAGGGGTGCCATTATGAGCATGGTGTGCTCGACGGCCACGCGGACAGGGAGAGAATCGTCGCGATGGCGATTGCAAGCGGCCAAGCCAGCTCATACGATCTGGACGCCCTCGTAGTAAGCGACAGGTTCCGCTTGTTCAATTTCACCCGCCGCGACGACTATGTCGCGTATCTGTGGGTCCTGCGCGCCATGGACCGGCTCCGTGGGATGCACGTGGCCCAGTCCCACACCGATGACGTGGCCGAGGTGCTGGCTGAGCTGGCCGCCACACACGACAGCGTTGCCGAGGACGTGGGCAACCTCCGGAACCGGCTGGACTACCTTTCCGACGACGGAGTCCTGCACCGGCTAGAGGACGCGTCGCGCGCCGGGAGCCTCGCGCGGTACCGGAACCGGCAGTCGGTGTATCAGTTCAGCGAACTCGGGCACCGGGCGTACATGGCCGTCGAAGGCGTCCTCGCCGCTCGCGTGCAGGACGCGAACTTGTCCCGGCTCGTGTTCTCTGACATCCTGCGCGACCTACACGGCCTGGCCGAGGCAAATCGCGGCGGCGACGGCGACGAGATCGTGCGCCGCCTTACCAGCCTCGACCGGGTCATGGAGGATATGGCGGGCCGGTCGGCCCGTTTTCACCTGACGCTCGGCGACATCACCCGCTCGACGGACACCTCGCCGGAGATGTTCCTGCGCTACAAGCACGCGCTGATGGCGCACATGAGCGACTTCATGGCCGAACTGGACCGGTATCTGCCCCGTCTGGCCGTGGCGGTCGCGCAGGTCGAGGCGACCGGTGTCGGGACGCTCCTGAACCGCGCGGCCGACGCCGATGACCACCCGCTGATGGGCCGGGACGAGGTTCTTGAGGACTGGCGGCGTCGCTGGGTGGCCGTCCGCGCCTGGTTCATCGCCGAGCCCGGCGGCAGCTCGCGGGCCGCGGAACTGGCCGCCGCGACCCGGGCCGGCGTCTCCAGCGTGATAGCCATGCTGCGCCAGATCACCGAGTCGCAGCGCGGCGGAGTCAACCGCTCCACCCAGCTCAGGCATCTGGCCGCGTGGGCATTTGACGTGGTGGACGATGATGCCGCGCACGCGCTGATGTCGGCCGCGTTCAACCTGCGCCGAGCGCGGCACCTCGGCGGCGTGCACGACGACACCGACCTGATCTCACCCCGGCTGTCCTGGCACGACGCCCCAGGTGTGGAGGTCGCGGTAACCCTATTCCGCCGCGGCAAAGCGCCCACCCCCGGTGTGCCGCAACGAGTCCAGGTCCACGCCGGCATCCGGGCGGAACTGCGCCGCCGCCAGGCCGCCCAGCGAGCCGTCGAGCACGAGGCCGCGCAGCGCCTGCTCACCTCCGGCCTGGTCGACCACACGCTGGATGAGGCCCAGACGCGCGTGTTGCTGAAGCTGCTGACACGGGCACTGGAGGCCAGGTCGGTGGTGGCCGGGCGGATCACCGGCGGGTCAGGCGGGAACGACGTGATGGTCATCCGTCTGGTGCCCTCGCCCACCGGCAGCGCGGCCCGCACCGTGCACGGCGTGCTGCACCTGCCCGGCCTGCGCCTCGAAATCGAGCCCGCCCGCCCTCGCAACGGCAGGCCCGGGCCAGACAGATTCAGTGCCGGCCGGCCCAGTGCCAGCCAGCCCAGTGTTGCCGCGGCCGCCGGAGGGCTCGATGGCTGAGCCGAGCGCGGCCCATGGGGTAGCGCCCAGCGATCTCGGCTCCTATCAGCACGCCGTCCGGCTCGTCCTGACCAACGATTTCATCACGGCTGCGCGTCCCCGGGCCGGAGCCCTCGCCGCGGTCCTGCGCTGGGCGGACCTGATGGCCAGGGACTTTGCCGAACTGCTCGGATACACGCTGGTTGCGACCGCGCATCAGGTGCGGCTGGTGCGGCGGCTCGACACGCTGGACGGAACGCAGCGCTCGGTATTCGCGGCCAAGAGCGGTCGGCCTTTCGACCGCCGTCGGCTGGCCTACCTGTGCCTGGTCCTCGCTGTCTTTCAACGGTCCAGGATCGAGATCAGCCTCGCCGACCTGGTCCGGGCGTTCGCCCCGACTGCTAACGCGATCGATGGTCTCGGCTTCGACGCGACCATCACCGAACACAAGCGGGCCGTCGTTGACGTCCTGGACTGGCTCGCAGATCATGGCGCGCTGCGCCTGTCCGACGGTTCGGCCGAGAACTGGGCGCACGACAGCGAACGGGGAGACGCCCTCTACGACATCGACCACGACATCTGTACCTCGCTGTTCCGCCCCGCCCGCCCGATCCAGCACCTCCCCGGTGCGGTCGGCCTGCTCAACGCCACCGACGTGAGCACGAAGCGGTCCGCTCAGCGGGAGGCGGCCGCGCGCCGGGCCCGCCGCCTTCTCCTGGAGCTCCCTGTCCTTTATTACGCAACGCTCGACGGCGAGACGGCAGCGGCGCTGCGCAGAACCGACTTGGCCGACAACCTGGCCCGGATCACCGGCCTCGTGGTGGAACGGCGTGCCGAGGGGGTGATGCTCGTCGACCCCACGGGCCGGTTCACCGACCAGCCGTTCCCGGGCCGCGGCGGCGCTGTTAACCGGACCGCGGCCGGGATGGTTCCCGGTACCGCAGGCCATGATCGCGATCTGGCATGGCCACTGGCGACGCCCTCGGCCGTGGCTGGCGATCCGCGGGCCGAGACGCCGGCGCTGGAGGCACCGTTTGTAGAGCGGACGCGTATGGAAGGAATGCTCGCGGAACTTTATGACGACTTCGGCGCGGCCTCATTCACCGCACAGTGGCAGTATGACCAACGCGGGCTGCTGGCCGCCGCGACGCGGCTGCTCGATGACCTGCGCTTGATCCGGCGCCTTCCCAGCGGCGCCCTGATACTGCCCGCGGCCGCGCGCTACCGCAACATCACCGCCGCACTCCCGGACAGCGCCAGGCATGACGGTCAGGGCGCTTTCAACTTCACCAGCCTCCCAGCGGAAGGACCTGTGTGACTGCCAGCCACCGCGAGGCAGCCGAGACCCGGTTCAAACCGACCCGCGCCGGGATCATTAATTTGTGGGATTACTTCGACGAGGAATTCGCCTTCGCCGATGGTCGGCTCGCCCTGCGTGGCCACAACGGGTCAGGGAAGACCAAGGCCCTTGAGGTGCTCTTCCCGTTCGTCCTAGACGGCAGCCTCGACGCCCGCCGCCTCGACCCGTTCAGTGGCGAGAACCGCACCATGAAGGCGAACCTGCTCTACCGGGCCCAGGACGCCGAGCATGGCTACGTCTGGATGGAGTTCGCGCGGCCCAGCGAGTTCGAGCCGCCCAGCGAGACCGTCACCCTTATCATCGGGCTGAGGGCGCACCGGAACTGGGACCGGCCCCGCCCGTCGTTCTACATCACCGAAAAACGGATGGGCGTCGAGTTCGGCCTGTTGTCCGCCGACTCCCGTCCGCTGACGGCCAAGCAGCTCACCGCGGTCCTCGGTCGTGACGCGCACTACGGCGACAAGAAGGGCGCGTACCAGGAAGCCGTGGACTCCCGCCTGTTCGGCCTCGGCCGCCAGCGGTACACCCAACTGCTCGACCTGCTGATCGCCCTGCGCCGCCCGTTGCTGGCCAAAGACCTCGATCCGGGCAAGGTCTCGGACACCCTCACCGCGGGCCTGAGCCCGGTCGACGAAGACCTGGTTGAGCAGGCGGCGCGGGACTTCGAGAACCTGGCCGCCGTCCAGAAGCAGTACGACGACCTGGCCGCCGCCGACACCGCGGTGCGGGCCTTCCTCGTCCAGTACGTCGCCTACCTGCGTGTCCATACCCGGCATCAGCTCGATCAGGTCGCCGCCCGGATGATGGCGGCCGCCGGGCATTTCGGCGCGATCACCGTGGCCGCGCGGGAGGTCGCGCGGTCCGGGCAGGAAGAACAGCGGGCGATAGAGGATGGGAAGCTGGCCAAGACCAGCGTCGATACGTTCGACGCGCGCCTGTTCGCGCTCAAGAACCGGGATGCGTACAAGGACCACGAGAAACTGGCGATCCGGCGCAGCCAGCTGGAGAAGGAGCAGCGAGACCTGGCGGTCGAGCAGGCGCGGCTGGCTCGGGCCCGGATCAATGTCCAGGGCCTAGAGCAGGAGACCGTGGGCATTGCCGAACGGCTGGCCGAGATCGGCCGCGCTGTTGATCGGCACGTCGGGAATCTCGTCGAGACCGCGGATCGGGCCGGCATCACCCGTGACGGCGAGGCCGCCGATTCCGGCGAGGATCTCCGCGTCACCTCGAAAGCACGGGCCGCCACACGCCGTGATGACATCCGCGAGATCCGCGTGCAGATCGGGCTGGTCCGTGACGCGGAACGGGACCGGCGCGGCACGGAGATCGCACTCGGCGCGGCGCATGAACTGCTGGACAAGCGCGAGCAGTCGTGCCGCGACGCTGGTGAGCAGCTGGACCATACCCGTGCGGCCATCGCCGAGGATCTGCGCTCCTGGGCGGGCCGGTGGAGCAGTGACGGACCCTACGCGGTCATCACCGCCGACCAGGTCGACACGCTCGCCGGGACACTGGACCAGATCAGTGAGCCGGACGCACCGACCCTCGCCGAGATGTTCACCATGCTGACCCAGGTGCGCAAGACGACCCTGATCGCCATCGGCGAACAGCTCAAGAACCGTGACCAGGGGCTGGCCGAGCAGGAG
>WNGD01003676.1_pt1 | contig 15435 bp, 10 predicted proteins | sample 5400671 | NCBI WGS metagenome assembly WNGD01 (sample SAMN13153369, study PRJNA577476) | soil metagenome | isolation source: 40 cm soil or saprolite under grassland replicate 2 | place: USA:California | collected 2016-06-15 | reverse complement strand
CTCCACCAAAACCGGATCGTATCCATCTGTTGGCACAGGTGCGGCGTGCGACAATTGATGATCAGTTGTATTTGCTTGAATGGCTGGAGAGGAAGTTTGGTAGAGTAAAATCTTAGGGGCAGTTTCAAACTTGAGAGGGGCTTTATGCAGTATCAACAAGTCTCGCTTCGTACTCAGCGGATCATAGAGCATCTTGAAAATACATGGAGCAGCTTACCTCCCCCTCTACCGAAGTATTAAAACAGGCTATAGAAGTAGGTTAACCCAGCTCTAATGCAGTAGCTCAATTTCCCATCTTCCTCTAGCAAGTTGCGCCAATCGCTCAATCAGCTTTCGGAAGACTTTTTTATCACACATAGGAATTGTATATATCTCAGCATGGGCGGGATTATTTGGTTCCACTGGATCATTAAAAATAGGCACATGCTCTACGTCAACAGTAAATGATTGAATGGGCTTTCCATCTTTATCATTTTGCACCAAGTTACTTGTAGCACGCACATCACGAGTTGCTACACTCACAACACCATCTGATGGCTTACGTTGAGTACGTCTAGGATCATTTTCACGTAGCTTCGCACGATCTACTGATGGTCTGAGGCTGCGGTCGGAAAAGGCTTGAGAACTGACCTCAATTTTCCCATCAATAATTTTACAAAAATTTGTGTCGTTTGGAACACGACGATATAAGACCTCATCATCAGTTATGGGAGTTTTATCCATCACTTCTCAGCTTACCAACCACAACCAAAGTAAACGACAGGTACTAATAGACTCTGCATCACCGTCTGACATGTCAGAGTCTGTATTCAGCCCCCAAACTTTCACATACTCTGCGCTTTGTTCTCCAATATATACTGTTAGTTTCTTTGTACCATGCCACCACTCAAACACTACGTCTCCGTCGGCACTGGCTGTTACATTTGGCTTAATCCAATTCCCATGCAGAGACATCACTACTAGATAGAGTTGCTCAATCCATTTATCGGCATTTACAACAGCATTATACTTAGGAGCGCAGGCATCATAACCGTTCCAGCCATCTCTCCATGTCAGCAGGTTATATATGGCAGTAAGAGTATCCCATGTTGCTTCTCTAATCAACTTTTTGAAATCAGTTTCAGGTAGAAGGGCAAAGCGAAGCGTCTCTGCTCTATTAGAGCAAAAAGCTACAATTGAACGTACTTCACTCTGACGAAGCTTTTCGTTCACTTCACCGATACCTGAAGATACTTCAGTTGCCAACGTATCTCTTCTCTTATCATCTGCTCTGACATTTCTTACTTGTAGCATTAGTCGATTAACCTCCTGGTTTTATCTGTAATACTTGCTTCAAACACCTGATTCTTACGATGCCGAAGTTGCTCCAGGAAACGCCATATATTTTCGTCATCATTTTGCCAATTTTGCTGACGGAATAGATCAAAGTCGAGAATAATATTGATAGTTTCAGAATTCGTGGCTGGTGCTAGAGTTTCGTTGATAATTAACATACAATTCAAATCGTCTTGGGGTATCTGTAGTTGCATAAAGAAAGAACTCAAAGTTTTTTGCGGTAAATTAGATGTTACTTCTGGCACTATTTGCAGGTAATCTTGTAGGTCTACCAAGCCTTCGATCGGAATAACAAGTTGATTGATGTATCTAATAGCCGCTCGTATTACCTGCGTTGGCTTACAAATGTCCTTATATATCCGCCATAGGTATTTCGCATCACCACTAAATTCTTCCCAAGATTGGTATGGAGCCAAGCGATTAAATGTAAAGCCATTCAAAGTTGCCTGGAATAGCTTCAAACTATCTTCGCTTTTAAACAAAAAACCATTATGCTGCTGATCAGTATTTACGGTAATAGACGAGCCTGGTTGGAAAACAAATGAGCCTATACCTGTATACATTGGCTCCATTGTTGGGAAACGGTCATGAATATGATCATAGATGCCCGCAAACGTATCAGCAGAAAAATCCTCTGGGAAAGTAACCTTGAGGTCTATGATAGCTTCGGTAATGGGTGCTTTTGAATAATGCTTTTGTACCTGCATCAGTACCTCGTGTTCTATCCCTATACAAATTTTTAGATGTTACATTCATAATATATAATATCGATGTCAGTAACATCATTATAACCTTTCATAGCAAGGTTAGTGTATTCACTAGTATATGCTTAACCGTAAGTAATGTCAAAGTCTCTAACATAGAAGATCGGCTCATTATTGCGGATACATAAGAGTCCGAGCCCACGGTTCGCTCATTTCAAATACGAATCCGCCTGGAGAGAGCAATGACATAGCAGAGCTTCCGTCTCGCTCTCCAGAAGTAACTGGCTTGCCGCTTGGCTTCGCGAACGCCCACTCACTACATAACTCCTGCGAGCCACGTAGCGACGAGTAGCATCTCTGCTCTTCGGTTTCCAGATCACTGGAAGCCGAAGAGCAGACCTGCGAGAGCGGCATTCAAAGCCTTTGCACGAGCACCACCTGATAGCAGTAGAAATTGCGCCACATGTGGTCAGCACATACACAAATATGACATGATCGGCATTGCTTGATAAAAAGTATCAGAAGAGTTATACTCTTTTCAGAGATGTTCTAGATTGGTACGGTACACCTATAAGTAACAAAGGGCAGAAGTGATGTCCGTAGAACTAGTGACAGCTAAACCATTGCAACTCTTCTACTCCTATGCTCCCGAAGATGAAGCACTCCGTCAGGAACTTGAAAAGCACTTCTGGAGTTGCGAGAATGTCTGACTTTATCGGACAACAACTTGGCAATTATCGCCTGGTCCGCTTGTTAGGCCAGGGTGGTTTCGCCGACGTCTACCTTGGTGAGCATATTCACCTGGGCACTCAGGCAGCTCTAAAGGTGCTCAGGACGCGCTTGGTTGGCAGCAGTATGGAGCAATTTCGCGCCGAAGCGCGTGCCATTGCCAGCCTCGTTCATCCCAATATCGTACGTGTCCTGGATTTTGGTATAGAGGATGGCATTCCTTTTCTGGTGATGGACTATGCCTCCAATGGCACGCTGCGCCAGAGACATCCGAAGGGGGCCTTTCTGCCTCCAACAAAGATCGTTCCTTATGTCAGGCAGGTCGCTGCAGCCTTACATTACGCCCATGACGCACAGCTCATCCATCGGGACATCAAGCCTGAGAACCTATTGTTGGGGCGCAAGTATGAGGTCTTGCTCAGTGATTTTGGCCTGGTTTTGATCGCCCAGACTACAGGGTCCCAGACGACGAAGGAGATGGCTGGCACCATGCCCTACATGGCACCTGAGCAACTTCAGGGCAAGCCGCGCAAAGCGAGTGACCAGTATTCATTGGGAATTGTTGTGTATGAATGGATAAGTGGAGCGTGCCCATTTCAGGGAACTGCTCTCGAGATAGCGGCATAGCATTTGCACGTTCCTCCTCCATCGTTGCGTACGAAGAATCCAATGATCCCACTAGCGGTTGAAGAAGTGGTGTTGAGGGCACTGACCAAAAATCCCCAGCAGCGTTTTACTAACGTTTGGGCGTTCGCCGCTGCTCTGGAACAGGCCTGCCAGGCAGCATGGGGGGGGAGCGTCGGATTGCCAGAAGTACTTACTTCAGAAGAACGTATTGCTCCAACTGGCAGTAGCCATGCACAGCATGACCCCAACGAGTCTATCTACTGGACACGCCGTGCTACCGACTCCAGCACCATCCAGCAAGACGCGCAAGTTGACACAAGCGGCAATCGGCCAGCAGTATCGGATCGTACGCCGATACAGGCTCTGCCTGACTCAACCTTTCTATTTAATCAATCACTTCTTGATCCAAGCGAGTTTTACGGAAGAGTCAGGGAACGTATGGTCCTGCTCGATCGGGTGCGCAAAGGTGAGTCAACGTCGATTGTTGGTTCTCGTCGCATTGGCAAAACCTGGTTGATGCAGTATTTGCGGCTCGTTGCACGAGAAGAACTAGGCTCTCGTTTTCTGGTAGGATATCTGGATGCGACCGCCCAGCGCTGTGCCACCATTGCAGGGTTCTCGGCAAGTGCTTTAGAGGTACTCACCACCCAGAAAGACGAGTTTACGAGCGGTGATGAAGGTCTGCTCCGATTAGAGCAGACCGTGCGACAACTCAGCTCACAAGGGCATGTCTCCGTATTATGCATCGATGAATTTGAAGGTCTTAGCACGCGCCCCGAATTCGATCTCCATTTTTTCACGACCATGCGTGCCTTAACGCAGGAGGGACTCTGCCTGGTCGTGGTCAGCAAAGAACCGCTAATCAAGATTGTTGGAGAAAAAGGGAAAACTAGCGGCTTCTTCAATGTGTTTGAGCAGCGCAAGTTGGCACCGTTCGATTTGAAAGAGGCACAGCAGTTCGTGCAATCCAAAGGAGATCAAGTTAATCTGACCGAGTTAGAGCGGCAACGCATCCTCGGCTATGGACAGATCAATGGGGCGTACTGGCCTATTCGTCTCCAGCTTGTTGGTAAGTTGCTGATGGAAGATAAAATCTTGGCCTTACGTGAACAGGAACCGCACTTTTACCGTCCTGCAGACCCGGCGTACTGGCAAGATTTTCAAAGCCGTCTGGAAGATATCTATCGAGGAGCCGTACTCTAATGGCATCTATACATTCAGTTCGGCACAGCCTTTCGATTGTTCTGCTGCATACCTGGCGGTATCTGCTCGGTGAGCCGCTGAAGTGGATATTCTTGTGCTTCTTCCAGCCTACACGTTTCCGAGAAAACTATGAGCAACTGAGTCTGATGGCACGTTTTGTGTACTCACTTCGATTACTTCTTCCTGTGTTTCTTCTTTCGTACATTCTAGATCTGCTTACCTTGCCCATCAGGATACTCTTTCAGGCCTTCTATTTCTCAGAAGGGTCAATCACCCCTCTCCAACTGTTTTCCGCTTCGATCCATTTCATTGTTCCTGTAATAACAGACACGGCTCTCGGCATCGGTGTCGGATTTCTCGTAGGAATGCTCTTCGGTGAGCTGAGTGTAAGTGTGATCCTGGCTATCGCACTGGGTGTAGCAGGTCTGACGGTAGGGAAAGAGCAATGGGGTATCATCAATGGTCTGGGATTTGCTTGTGCCTTGGGGCTCGTTGGCGGGACGAGCCGAGGCTTCAAGTGGGGAGTTATTCCTGGCATCGTAGCTAGTCTCATTGCAGGTGCTTTTTGGACGGTTTCCTCTCTTGCGATACAAGAGGTGGGAACGGCTATTATACAAGGTATACTGGTTACCTGCATGTTCTTCGTCAGCTACATCATCGGCTCCTCCAGGTTGCTTCTCTACATCGCAAGCGGTTCTTCTGGATGGCAAGCCTATCGCAAAAGTAGAAATAAACCTGAACAAGTCTTTGTCTTCTTACGTCATTCCTCGTTGCACTGGGACGAGTATGTCTTTCTGCGTTTCCCCCGTTTACGACAGACTTTACGCATTGCAATGGGACAGAATACAGGACAGACCCTCCAGGAGCTCAGCTTTATTCTCCGTGAACGCCCTGCTCAACGGGATGTGGCACTGAACGTCTTAGCAGAAATTACCCTTCATGATATGAGTCTATGTGAGACCATCCAGGATATCGCTCAAGCGCACCACCACCTTGACGAACTATGGACACCTGAGATAAAACAAGTGGCTTCACGGTGGACTACCCCTTTCATGCGTTTAGCTGATACTGCACGAGACGTCGAAAAGTATTGCACCAACCTCAATTGGCAGATGCGGCATGAGGGACTCGAGAAATCCCTCGTATACCTGGACAATATCTATCTCTCCACTGCACTTCCCGATGCCCGGCTCAACCAGTATCTGGAAGAGGTCGTGACCCAATGGCGTCAAACCATCCGGCAGAAGAAGGAAGAACTGGAACAAGGAGCAGACCTCACCGGTCAGATCCGCAATCCGTATATTGCTGGTGATGCCCTGAAAGCTCAAGATGCGCTCTTCGTCGGTCGTCGCGACATCGTACGACAGTTAAGTGAGTCATTAAGCTATCATCATAACCGTCCAACATTTCTCTTAAACGGCGAGAGGCGTATGGGCAAAAGCAGTACTCTCCGCCAACTGCCTCACCTGCTCGGTGCATCCTACATCCCGATTTTCTACGATTTACAGTACCGTAAACCTGCTGGCATCGATCTGTTTCTGAATAGTATTGCCCAGGAGATATACCAGGCATTGAGCCTACGTGGAATACATATAGAGCTACTCAAAGCCTGGCATCTAGAGGATGCATTGCAAAGGAATGAAGTTGCCATCTACCGGCCTTTTGATGCCTGGCTCGATACGTTGGAGAGTGTTCTGAAACAGGAAGGCCGTACCATCCTCTTGCTCTTTGATGAGTTCGAGAAACTAGAGGAAGTTCGTGGAAAATACCTCGATCTTGATCTGCTTCTCGACTGGTTTCGTGGGACGATTCAGAACCGCACACATGTGGCATTGCTCTTTAGTGGTGTACAAACGATCACCGAACTAGGGCCACATTGGGCGAGCCATTTTGTTAATATCAAGATGCTCAGATTAAGCTTTCTCCGGCCAGCTGAAGCCCGAGATCTGATTATCCGTCCCGTTCCACAAAATGTTTTTAGTCCAGAGGTAATCGAAGAAATCCTGCGCGTGACGCAGTGTCATCCGTTCCTGGTCCAAGCCGTTTGCGCAGCTCTCATCCATGAACTCAATAGTGAAAGTAAAAAGCACGCTGAGACAGCCGATGTCGCTACAGCTGTCACGCAAGTCCTTGAGTCTTGGGATGGATATTTCTTAGATCAGTGGGAGCGTACGGACGCGAACCAGCGCTCTTGTTTAACACTCCTGCTTGATGGAGAGACAAAAGACTTCTCAACGCTTTTGCGTCTGAGTAAGCTTGATCACTCTGCGTTACAACAAGCATTACAGATACTTCTCAAGCGCGACTTGGTAGTACTGGAGCACGGTTATCAGATTGCCACTCCCATCATGCAAATGTGGCTGAAGCGGAATATCTAATTGATACTCAATCATAAATGGGTAAGTACGGGAAATAAAGATATGGACGACAGCATCGAACGAGCAGCAAATACTTCTTCCAGCGCCGACTCACGGCTAAAGAAGCGTTTCTCGCGACGCACATTATTAGCCTGGTTCTCTGGGATAGCAGTAGCAGAGGTCGTAGCAAGTGGCGTTACCTGGGAAAGCTTCGTGCAAAAATTCGAGGTAGTTTTTGCTAATCGACCGCTCATCGGGACCTTGCTGTATCAATATAGTCCTTCTTCCTCAATAGTGAAAAGTGTGGACTGGTCTCCCGATGGCACGCATCTGGCCTCGGGTAGCCTTGACAAGACTGTGCAAGTCTGGGATGTGTCCACGGGTCGCTTGCTGCTGCGCTATACAGGGCATACGGATGGGGTAGATGCCGTAGCCTGGTCTCCCGATGGCACGCGTCTGGCCTCGGGTAGTCTTGACAACACCGTGCAAGTTCGGGATGTGTCCACGGGTCGGCTGCTGTTGCGCTCTATAGGGCATACGGGTTGGGTATATGCCGTAGCTTGGTCTCCCGATGAGGCGCGAATCGCTTCGGCCAGCGCTGACGCAACTGTGCAAGTTCGGGATGTGTCCACGGGCCGGCTGCTGCGCTATACAGAGCATACGGATGCGGTCTATGACGTAGCCTGGTCTCCCGATGGCACGCGTCTGGCCTCGGCCAGCTTTGACCGAACCGTGCAAGTCTGGAATGCGTCCACGGGTCGGCTGCTGCTGCGCTATACAGGGCATACAGATACAGTAAATGCCGTGGCTTGGTCTCCCGATGGCACGCATCTGGCCTCGGCCAGCTTTGACCGAACCGTGCAAGTCTGGAATGCGTCCACGGGTCGGCTGCTGCTGCGCTATACGGGTCATGCAGATGCGGTCTATGACCTAGTCTGGTCTCCCGATGGCACGCATCTGGCCTCGGCTAGCGCTGACAGGACTGTGCAAGTCTGGAATGCGTCCACGGGTCGACTGCTGCTGGACTATACGGGTCATGCAGATATAGTGCGAGCCGTAGCCTGGTCGCCCGATGGGACGCGTCTCGCCTCTGCCAGCTTTGACAAGACGGTGCAAGTCTGGAACCCTAATATGGGGCAAACACTCTATTCTTATAGAGGTCATACTGCTGCAGTAATTACTATAGCATGGTCTTCAGATAGCCAGCGCATTGTCTCTGGTAGTCTTGATCGAAGCGTACGGGAGTGGCAAGCACTATAATAAAGAAGTATTTCCTCTTCCTCCCTTTACAACCGCCCCACAACGCCGTATTATTGCACTTACTACTCCATAACCTCATGGCGTAGAACAATAACACCTTGCTAGATGGGATGAAGATGGACTTATGGCACCGGACAAAACGCGTATACAACGTCACCTCAAAACCTTCAACTTCAAAACTCTCTTTGTAGAAGAACTGGGCTGGGACAACCTCAAAGAACTCCCCTTCTTTGTTACTTGTGATGAGCAAAGCTACACGCTCCACCCCCTCGTCGAAAAGCGCGGAGTCAAAGTTTACCTGTGCGACCCGGATAACAAAGGCAAAATTCCTGACGACCCCATCCTGCGTAAAATCGAACGCGAAGTCACCAGACACGCCTACGAACACATTCTCATCTACATTGATGCCGCTAAAGAAAATCAGACCTGGCAATGGGTCAAGCGCGAGCCGGGCAAGCCACTGGCCCCGCGCTACAACAAACTGCACAAACAGCAATCCGGCGAACCGCTCGCTCAGAAACTTCAGAGACTCAACTTTGATATCAGCGAAGAAGCCCACCTCAGCACTACTGAAGTCACCAGCCGCGTCAGCAAAGCCCTGGATGTTGAGCGCGTCACCAAAAAATTCTATGACTGCTTCAAAGTCGAACACGCGGCCTTTCTCACATTCATTGAAGGCATTGAGGCACAGGCTGATCGCGAATGGTACGCCTCACTGATGCTCAACCGCCTGATGTTTGTCTACTTCATCCAGAAAAAAGGCTTTCTGGACACCAGGAGAGCCGGTGAACTTGATGGCGATACCAACTATCTGCCCAACCGCCTCAAAAGCATGCAGCAGCAGTACGGCCAGGATAGCTTCTATTCCTTCTATCGCTATTTCCTCCTGCGGCTCTTTCATGAAGGACTGAGCGAAAAGCAGCACTCACCTGAACTGGAAAAGTTGCTGGGCAAGATTCCCTATCTCAACGGTGGTCTCTTTGATGTGCATGTGCTGGAGCGTGCCAACCCTCACATCCAGATACCCGATGAGGCATTTGAGCGCATCTTTGCCTTCTTTGGCGACTTCGACTGGCATCTCGATGACCGTCCTCTGAAGAACGATAAAGAGATCAACCCTGATGTTCTGGGCTACATCTTTGAGAAATACATCAACCAGAAGCAAATGGGAGCCTACTACACCAAAGAGGACATCACCGACTACATCAGCAAAAACACTATACTCCCCTACCTCTTCGACGCCGCCCAACAAAAGTGCCTCATTGACTTCGATGCCGACGGCCCTATCTGGTCACTTCTGCGTAAAAACCCTGAACGCTACATCTACGCTGCCGTCAAGCATGGCTGTGAACTACCGCTGCCCCCGGAGATAGCCGCAGGGATCGACGATGTCTCTCAACGCACTCAGTGGAACAAACCCGCACCCGAGGCATACGCCCTTCCCACTGAAATATGGCGCGAAGTTGTGGCCCGGCGCACACGCTATACCGAGCTTCGCATGAAACTGGCTAATGGCGAAGTCACATCCATCAATGACCTCATCACCTACAATCTCGACATGCGCAAGTTTGCTGAAGAGGTGATCCATGCCTGTGACGACGCCAGCCTGTTGCGTGCCTTCTATGAAAGTATCGAGCAGGTTACGGTGCTTGATCCCACCTGCGGCTCCGGTGCCTTCCTCTTTGCCGCCCTCGCCATCCTGGAACCACTCTATACCGCCTGCCTGGAACAGATGCAGCTCATGGTACAGGAGCGTGACATGCTTGACGCCCCCTTACGCCCAGAGCAGCGCAGAAGTTACGCCAACATTGAGCGTTTCCGCGAGATTCTTCAGCAGGTGGCGAAGCATCCCAGTCGTAGCTACTTCGTGCTCAAATCGATCATCATTCGCAACCTCTACGGCGTCGATATCATGGAAGAGGCCACCGAGATCTGTAAACTCCGCCTCTTCCTCAAGCTTGTCTCCCAGATCAACAAGTTTAGCGATATTGAACCCCTGCCGGATATCGACTTCAACATTCGCGCTGGCAACACTCTCGTCGGTTTCGTCAGCCAGGAAGAGGTAAACAAAGCCGTTGCCCAGGATTTACGCACTGCCATGACCTCTGCCGATACCTTGCAACGCATCGAACAGCAGGCCCGCGAAGTCGAGCGTGGCTTTGCCGACTTCCGCAAGCTCCAGACCCAACTCGACCTCGATCCGCATGTCCTCGCCGAAAGCAAACAGGTACTGCGTACAAAACTAGCCCTACTCAGCAACGAACTCGACATCTACCTCGCCGCCGAGTACGGCATTGACCAGAACAGGTTTCCGAAAAAGGAAGAGTACGAAGAGAAGTTTGAGCACTGGCGACACAGCCACCAGCCCTTCCACTGGTTTGTAGAGTTCTACGGCATTATGAAGGATAGTGGATTTGGTGTGATTATTGGGAACCCGCCTTATGTCGAGTATAGCAAGATTCGCAAAGACTACCAGCTACACAGTTATCGAACCGAAAACTGCGGCAATTTATACGCATTTTCAATGGAACGTTCATTTTCTCTCATGAGAGAAAGGGGGCGGTTCGGTATGATTGTTCAATTATCTTCAGTCTGCACTGATAGAATGCTAGAACTGCAGAATGAACTGCGTGCGACCGCTTCTAGAATTTGGATCAGTAACTATGATGACCGGCCAGCTAAACTATTTGATGGGCTAGAGCATATCCGAGCATCCATAATTATTACTCAGGTCTCAGGTAACGAACGTGAGCAACCAGAGATATACTCGACTAACCTGATACGATGGTATTCTGAATGTAGGCCAGTACTCTTCACATTAGTAGCTTATAATACTGTGGTAGGTTTGGATATACCGGGTAGTATACCTAAAGTTGGAGATGGTCAACTCAAATGTTTGATAAGCAAAGTTCGTTACAAAGATCAGTATGTTGGTGATGTGTATAACCAACATAGCCCGTATCAAGTTTACTACTACCGCTCCCCTTTATATTGGATCAGAGGAATGGATTTCCTGCCAATATTTGAGTCTACTAAGGCAACTCGTTCGGTACATCATTTTAAGGATTTCAATTTAGCGGACTCAAATTTCGTTAAGCCTATTGGTTGCCTAATTAATAGTAGTTTGTTCTATCTATGGTTTATAGTATACGGCAACGGACGTAATGTTGCTCTTAGAGATATTCAAACATTTCCTTGCGACGTAAAGCAATTATGTCTGCAACAAGGAGATATGCTGAGTAATCTTTTCACAAGCTTGATGCGGGATTATAAAGCTCACTCAAAGACTAAGATAAGAAAAGATGGAGTTAAGCTCCAAGAATTTTATCCATCGAACTCTAAATCTCTCATGGATCAAATAGATCGCGTCCTCGCCAAGCACTACGGCTTCACCGATGAAGAACTGGACTTCATCATCAACTACGACATCAAGTATCGCATGGGGCGCGATAGCGACGTCGAGAGCGAGGAGTGAGCCGCTATGCCACGTATCTTTGACAACATTGAGCAGCACATGGTGCATGCTTTGCAGGATACGCTCAAAATTTCGGAGCGGGCCGACTTCTGCGTGGGCTACTTCAATTTGCGCGGCTGGCGGTATATCGATGAACTGATGGATAACTGGCGCGGCGGCGAGGACAGTTGTTGCCGCCTGCTGATTGGCATGCATGATAAGCCAGAAAATGAACTACGCAAGGTCTTTAGCCTGCGGGGTGAACAGGAGATCGATTCGGCGACGGTCTACCGCCTTAAGACGCGCATTGCCCAGGATTTTCGCGAGCAGTTGCTGATCGGTGCGCCCACCAATGCTGATCAGCAAGGGCTGCGGCGGCTGAGTCGGCAATTGCGCGAGCAAAAGGTGATCGTCAAACTCTTTCTGCGCCATAAGCTCCACGCCAAGCTGTATCTGTTACACCTCAAGCATCCTATCACGCCCATCGTCGGGTACATGGGCAGCAGCAATCTGACGCTGGCCGGTCTGATGCACCAGGGCGAATTGAACGTGGATGTGGTGGATAGCGATGCCTGCCAGAAACTGGCACGCTGGTTTAATGATCGCTGGGATGATCGCTGGTGTCTGGACATCTCACAGGAACTGGCCGACATTATCGACGAGAGTTGGGCACGCGAAGAGGTGCTGCCCCCCTATTATATCTATCTCAAGATGGCCTATCACCTCTCCGAAGAGGCGCGTGCTGGTCTGTTAGAGTTTCGCATTCCCCGCGACTTCAAAGAGCAGTTGTTCGATTACCAGGTCGCGGCGGTCAAGATCTCTGCTCACCATTTGAATAAGCGCGGCGGCGTTCTGATCGGCGATGTGGTTGGTCTGGGCAAGACGCTGATGGCAACCGCCCTGGCCCGTATCATGCAGGATGACTACGGCACCGAGACGCTGGTAATCTGCCCCAAAAACCTCGTCAAGATGTGGCGTGAGTACCTGCACGACTATCACCTCGTAGGCGAAGTCCATGCCGTGAGCAACGTCATCAACGAACTGCCCAACCTCCGTCGTTTTCGCCTGGTCATCATCGACGAGAGCCACAACCTGCGCAACCGCGAGGGCAAACGCTACAAGGTGATCAAGGACTACATCGAGAAGAACGAGAGCAAGTGTGTGCTTCTCTCGGCAACACCCTACAACAAGACCTATCTTGACCTCTCGGCCCAACTGCGCCTCTTCCTCTCAGATGAGCAGAGTAAAGACCTGGGCATTCGCCCAGAGAAACTGCTGAACGAACTGGGTGAGTCAAAGTTTCATATCATTCACCAGTGCCCGATCCGCTCCTTGACCGCCTTTGAGAAGAGCGAGTATGCCGATGACTGGCGCGAGTTGATGCGCCTCTATCTGGTACGCCGCACCCGCAGCTTTATTCAGGAGAACTATGCCCATACCGATCCCGCCACAGGACAGAAATATCTCACCTTTGCCAACGGCATTCGCTCCTATTTTCCAGTACGCACGCCGCGTACCGTCAAATTTGGCATCGATGGTGCAAGAAGCAATGACCCCATAGGCATCAACCGAAGCGAAAGCGAGAGGGAGAGGGAGCAGAGCGAGCAGGGCCACGGCGGGCGGCCACAAGGGCCCCAACCCCGCATCCACGCCACCCCCGCCCCTACGCGAGAGCCCGAGCGTGGCGAGAGGTGGATGCCTGATGGTGCAGGAAGCAATGACCCTATAGGCATCAATCGAAGCGAGAGGGAGCAGGGCAGCGACGGGCGGCCACAAGGGCCCCACACACAATCCCCCGGATTGCGTCCCCGCATCCACACCGCCCCCGCCCCTACGCGAGAGGCCGAGGGTGGCGTTAGGTGGATGCCTGATGGTGCAGGAAGCAATGACCCCTACGCTTTTCTCTACTCTGATCGGGTGGTGGAGACGGTTAATGAGCTGAACCTGCCACGTTATGGTATGGCCAATTATATCGTCTCGCATGCCAAACCGAAGCCAACTCCCGCGGAAGCTGCTCAACTTGCCAGCCTTTCTAAAGCGGGTAAACGCTTGATGGGTTTCTGCCGTACCAACCTGTTCAAACGCCTGGAAAGCGGTGGGCCAGCCTTTATTCAGTCGCTCGAACGCCATGTGCTACGCAACTATATCTTCCTCTATGCTATCGAGGCAGGTGTAGACCTGCCCCTTGGCACGCAAAACGCCGAGCTGCTCGACGCTCGCACCACTGACGAAGATGCCGAAGCCCTGCTTCCCGATACGAATGGAGAAGATGACGCAGCCCGAGTACCGCAACTAGCCACCTCGCCACTACGCACCGAGGCCGACTATCGTCAACGGGCGGCAGAAGTCTACCAGGAATATGCAACCCAATATCGGCGACGTTTCAAGTGGCTACGCCCTAGCCTCTTCACTGCCTCACTGAAAAAAGACCTGCTCCAGGATGCACGCAACCTGCTGCACATTCTCACCTCATGTGGCCCCTGGCAGGTAGAGCGCGATGCCAAATTCACCGCCCTGGTTGACCTGCTCACCCAACAACACCCCCAGGAAAAGGTACTCATCTTCACCCAGTTCGCCGATACCGTGTACTACCTCACCACCCATCTCAAAGCGCGTGGTATCACCGCTGTAGAAGGTGTCACAGGAGATTCTGCCGATCCCACCGAACTGGCCTGGCGTTTCAGCCCTATCAGCAATGGCAAGCGTGACCAGATTCATCCCGATCAAGAACTGCGCGTCCTGCTCGCCACCGATGTGCTGAGCGAAGGCCAGAACCTGCAGGACGCAGCCATCGTCGTAAACTATGACTTGCCCTGGGCCATCATCCGCCTGATCCAGCGTGCAGGCCGCGTTGACCGCATTGGGCAGCGTTCCACGACCATCTCCTGCTACTCGTTCCTCCCTGCCGAGGGCGTTGAGCGTTTGATCCGTCTGCGTGAGCGCGTGCGTCTGCGCCTGCGTGAAAATGCCGAGGTCGTGGGTACCGATGAAGCCTTCTTCGAGGATGACGAGAACAATACCGCCCTCATTGATCTCTACAATGAGAAAGCTGGCATCCTTGATGGCGAGGCCGACAACGAAGTTGACCTGGCCTCGCAAGCCTATCAAATCTGGAAAAACGCCACCGATGCCAATCCCAGATTGAAAAGCATCATCGAAAAACTGCCCAACGTCGCCTTCTCAACTCGTGCCCATACCGCCACTGCCGCCGCACCCGAAGGCGTGCTCCTCTACATGCGCACTGCCGAAGGCAACGATACCCTGGCCTGGGTCAATCGCAAAGGCGAGAGCGTCACCCAATCCCAACTGGCTATTCTGCGGGCCGCTGCCTGCGATATTCAAACACAGCCCATTGCCCGTCCACCGGAGCAGCATGATCTGGTGAAAACCGGAGTCGAGCACATTGTTGCTGAAGAAACAAAAGGGGTTGGCGGTCAGCTAGGCCGCCCCAGTGGAGCACGTCTGCGCACTTACGAACGCCTCAAACACTATGCCGACTCGTTCAAAGATACCTTGTTTCCACCGTCACCAGACTTGCTAAACGCTATAGATGAGATTTATCGCTACCCCTTGCAGGAGTCGGCGAGGGATACGCTGAACCGCCAGATGAGGAGCGGTATCACGCATGAGCAGCTAGCGCAACTGGTTGTCGATCTGCGTGCTGATAATCGCCTGTGCCTGATTCAAGAGGAGACGGAGCCGCAAGAGCCACACATCATCTGTTCGTTGGGGTTGTTTGAGGCAACGATAACGAGTTAATAGGCTC
>WNGD01004341.1_pt1 | contig 15439 bp, 14 predicted proteins | sample 5400671 | NCBI WGS metagenome assembly WNGD01 (sample SAMN13153369, study PRJNA577476) | soil metagenome | isolation source: 40 cm soil or saprolite under grassland replicate 2 | place: USA:California | collected 2016-06-15 | reverse complement strand
GAAGATCATGCTCGACAACGGCCTTGTTGTATTCGCTGCCATTTTCATCCGGGCGGTACGTCCCGCATGTGACTCCACGAACAAAGAATTTTTCATCGCCGACGTAAAGAAACTTACCCTTGACTGCGGGCCGGATAAGGCTTTCGCCTGCGGGAGTCTCGGTTAATTTATCCTGAGTCTTTGTTTGTCCCTGGTTGCCTGTGTCAATCCTGGACATGCAATGGAAAATCCTTTCCAACGGAATCGGCTTAGCCTCAGTTCCGTGGCTGCCGCCAAATTCCTTACCGTTGTCAACCGTCCTACCAGCTAACTACGTCCCGGCGCAAGAATAGCTGGATAGAATTCGTCCGAGCGCCTTCATTACCACCGCCGACTTTATGCCCCCCAGAATTCCTTATCAATCGGATAACTGTTCAAAATACGTCAGACAAAGGACCCTAGACATATGTCTGAGTTGGCTGGCTCAGAAAGCGGTTGCTGCTCACATAGGGGATAAAGAATTGTGAAGAAGACGCACGGCAGTGGCACGGACTAGGGCAACGAAGACGACTCATGGTCGTAGAGTACGATGACAATATAAATCCGGCAATCCGCTGAAAGTCACACCACCCATCGAATTGATATCACCTCCTCCCAGGTGTAGTGGCTAATTCGGCTCTGACATGAACTGAACTAAATCTTCAATTCTGTCGGTAATTTTGTAATCCGGCAGGCTGGCGATGAAGAACTTGCCATAGGTTTTCGTGCTGAGCCGGCAGTCCAGGACAGCGAGAATGCCGCGATCCGTCGTGGAGCGGATCAAGCGGCCGAATCCTTGCTTCAAGCGCAGGACGGCGCTAGGCACCTGGTAATGTGCAAACGCATTTCCGCCCTCGCGCTGAATGTGGGCGGCGCGAGCGGCGACGAGCGGATCGGAGGGAACCTGGAATGGCAACTTGTCGATGATCACCGCGCTTAGTGCTTCTCCCTTCACGTCGACACCCTGCCAAAAGCTTGCTGTCGCGAAAAGCACAGCGTTTGGCGTGATCCTGAATTCCTCCAGAAGCCGGCTCTTTCCGCCACCCTTGCCTTGAAGCATGCAGGGGTACGGAAGATCGCGGCCGATCAACTCGTAGAGCGTTTCCATCTGGCGATAGCTCGTAAAAAGGACAAAGGCTCGGCCGCGCGAAGCCCGTAAGATGGAGCGAATTTCGGCGGCGGCTCGATCGAGGTAGGAGGGATGACGATAATCCGGCATTTGGCGCGGAACATAGAGGAGTGCTTGTTTACGGACATCAAATTCCGTGCTCAGGCTCAACTCTTTTCCGTTGCCGAAGCCTATCCGGCCGCGGATATATTCGAAGGAGTCCCCGACGGTCAGCGTAGCGGAGGTAAGCACGCACGTCGGAACGCGACTGAATAGGTGCTCGCGCAACATACCGGAAACGTCAATCGGGCATGCTTCCAGAAAGATTCCGCGGCCTCGGCGCTCGATCCAGGAGACGTAGTTTTCGGGAGTGCCGCTGCGGAACACGTCGAGTTCCTCGGCTAGCTCGGCAGCTCGGCGCGCCAGAGGTTCGAACTCCCCGGAAGAGTCCTTCTTTTTCCTGATGGAATTTCGTGCGTCTTGAAGCGCACCGATCAGACCATCGATGCCGTCCAGATTTTGCACGGGATACCGGCCATCGCGGAGCAGGACGAATCCATTGAAGAATCGTTCGGAGGCACGAGAAACCGGGGCAACATCCTCTTCAAGTTTCGCTGCGTCGTGAATGAACTCCGCGAGGCGGTAGTTGCTCACATGGAATCCGAAATAGTCTGTCGCGATATCCTCGAGCTCGTGGGCTTCGTCGAAGATGACTGCGCTGTAATCGGGAAGAATCGAGGCTACCTCGGATTTCCGAATGGAAAGATCGGCGAAGAAGAGATGATGATTCACGACAACAATGTCGGCCTCCATTGCCTTCTGCCGCATGAGCGTGAGGAAGCAGCGATCATAGTCTTTGCACTTTGTTCCCAGGCACCGGTCCCGTCGCGCATCCAGCCGCGACCACAAATCCGAATCATCACCGATGGAACCAAGCTCTGCCCGATCGCCCGTTTCTGTTTCACGGGACCAATCCATGATGGATTGGAAGGTTCGAAGTTCCTTTGGACTGAATAGACCGTCCGTCTGAATCGCTTCGAGCTTGATCCTGCACAGGTAATTATTTCGGCCTTTCAAATACGCCGCGCGGATCGTACGTCCGACGACGCTTTCCAACAGCGGAATGTCTTTATAGAAGATTTGATCCTGCAGTGTCTTCGTGCCGGTTGAAACCAGAAGCCGGCGGCCGTGAATCAGCGCGGGTAAGAGGTACGCCAGCGTTTTTCCGGTGCCAGTTCCGGCCTCGATGATGACGTGGTTCTGCTGTTCGAGTGCCCGGTACACGGCTTCCGCCATCCGCACCTGAGACGGGCGGAACTCATAATCAGGCAGTCGTTGCTCCAGCAGTCCTCCCGGACCGAAAAATTCGTGCATCACCGGGACAGTGTATACCGTCCAATGACACAAAAGACATTAAGGGCATGTGCCCTTTGTATCTCTATGTCATTTACAATAGGTTCTGTGATTGCCATAGCTCCGGAGCTTGAAGGTGCTGCACGAATAGGCATTCTCGAAATGAACGGTGTCCGCGTGCGGGAGTCGCCCGAGGAACTGAAGGCGATGCTCGATGGTTTGGCCGATGAGTTTGCCAGAAAGTACAAAGATGACCGGTTGGGCGAAATTCCAACAGTGAAGAAAATACGGACGATTTTTCATCGTGCGGGGCTGGACCCGACCAGATACCGGCCCTCTTCAGAATCGTTGTTGCGGCGGGCAGTGAAGGGGAAGGGAGTGTATTTCATCAATTCGGTGGTGGATCTGATAAATTACTTCTCCTTGAAGATGCTGTGTCCGATGGGTCTGTATGACGCAGACCAAGTTCAACCGCCGATCCATTGGCGGATCGGACGAGACGGAGAGTTCTATGAGGGGATCGGGCGTGACAAGCTGAATTTGGCCCACTTTCCGCTCCTGGTGGATCAGCAGGGCCCATTTGGCAGTCCGATTTCCGATTCGATGCGAACGCGTGTAACGGAAGAATGTTCGCGCATTTTGTGGATCACGTTCGCGCCGCCTGGTACCCGTATCCCGCTGGACGAATTCTCGGCGGCGATGACCCGTTATAACGGCGGAGCTGTTAAAGCTTCAATGGAAATATGATCACTATACCGGCTTCATTGTTGCGACGAGTGTACGACCACACGGAAGCTTCATATCCCTATGAGTGTTGTGGGCTTATGATCGGCGCCATAGGCGAAAATAAGGAGGTGCATGCCTTCAGGACATGTAAGAACCTCAACACCGAGCGGGCGCATGACCGTTATGACATGGACCCCCTGGATATGTTGCGCGTCGAGAGGGAGTTTGAAAACAGCCCATGGGATATTATTGGGATATATCATTCTCACCCGGACCACCCCTCGCGGCCGTCGCAGACGGACACGGATCGCGCATGGCCCGCTTACTCATATGTCATCATTTCGGTTCAAAAGGGAACCGTTGCCACCGCCCAGAGTTGGGTACTGAATGAGGGCGAACGGAAGTTCTACGAAGAGCCCTTGATTACAGGAGATTCGAAATGAGCAGTGTTACGGTTAAGATTCCGACACCATTGAGACCGTTGACCTCCGGGCAGGCTGAAGTGAAAGTCGAGGGCGCCACTGTCGGTGAAATCCTGCGGAAGCTGGATGCTCAGTTCCGAGGATTCGGAGATCGTATCCTGGACGAGGGGAAGAACGTGAAGCGATTTGTCAATGTATTCGTGAATGAGGACAACATCCGGGACAAGGAGGATCTCGATACGGAGGTCAAAGCCGGGGACACGATTTCGATACTTCCTTCGATTGCCGGCGGACTGTAGGGCGGTCTCATGACCGCCCTGGGCGCTCATATAGAGCGCGCTCCTACAGGGTAAATATCTCTTTCAGATCTCGAATCAACCTCTCGAAGTCCCCTTTTGAAATATGAAGCGCGGCCGGTTTCCGTTCCAGGGATAGGCGATTTCCGTCTCGAAGTATAATCTCGACGAATCCGTCCTCGGCGGGTTTCTTGCTGCGGATTTGGACGGCGCTGGAGATACCATCGACCTCGATGACTTTCAATTCGCAGCCTAGGTAGGTGACCCTCTCCACTATCTGCTGCGCTTGTTTTTGAAGATTGCCTTTGCCGGAAGATTCCAGTTCCAGTTTCTTCAAGAGCAGTCCAAGTTGATCAGTCGCTTCAATGTCCGTGGTGATCGTTACTTCATCCATCGATCTTCCTCTCGATATGCTTTTCTCCGTCATAGGTGAACATCTTGCCCTTGCCTTCGACAATGGTCCTTAGGTGTACCGGCCGGGACCAGACCGAATGCAGGTTTGTTAGTGTATCTTTAGCATAATCGACCCGCAGGTCGACGCCCTCATGCCGGTGCTCCAGGAGCAACTCTCCGCGATTCTCAAAATTCCCGTCATTCACGTAGATAAACGGCTGTCCAAAGTTCGTCAGCGACCTCAGCAGTTTCTGTTTCACGCTTCGCCAATTCCTGTCGGTGATTTCGTAGACCCCCCGTTCCGGGTTGAATGCGTAAGTAAAAAACTTGTGCTGATGGCAAAATTCTTCGGTGAAGAACGCATCTATGAACGTAATGTCGTTGTGAACCCTGCGCGTCTCAAAGATCTTTTCGCGACCGGCGCCGAGACGCAAATCCCATTCGCATTTTGCACCGTAGTCGTCGCATTCGTCGTAATCTTTGCCGAACTTCCCTTTATTCCAACGGTCTTCAATGTCCTTCCATAGCTCGAAACCCAATCTGTATGGATTGATCTGTCCGGGATGGGCCGCAACGGTTCCGGAATGATGATCGGCAAAGTCGATCACCTCGGCATCGTTGAGAGCGCGCTCGGTCATGATCTTGGCGTGCCAGTACGTTGCCCAGCCTTCGTTCATGATCTTTGTTTGGGCCTGGGGTGCAAAGTAGTACGCCTCTTCGCGAATCATCCAGAGGACGTCCCGCTGCCAGTTTGCCAGTGGGGCATTTTCGGTCAGGAACAGGAGCACGTCCTTTTGCGGCTCTTCTGGAAAGCGCTTCCTTCTTTGGCGCTCCTCTTCGAGCTTTTGCCGCTGTTGTTCCATGAATTCCCTTGGATTGATGAAATCATCCATGTATTCACTGGATGCGATCTTCCGGATCACAATCGGCTCTTCGGGAAGTTCTTGCTGTTTGAATTTTCGTTCGATAAAGACGGAGTGGTGGTCGATGAGGTCGTCAATGGAGAGACAGATATCGATAAAGCCTTCCACTACATCCAGTCCATGCTTGTCGATATATTTCCGGATCTTTGTGGCATGGTTCGCCATCGAATCCATCATTTTGCGATTCGATTTCGAGAACCAGATGTTGTTCTTGAAGAAATCGCAGTGCCCGTACACGTGCGCCATGACGATTTTTTGATCAACCAGATGATTACACTCCAGCAGGTACGCGTAGCACGGGTCGTTGTTAATGACCATCTCGTAGATCTTGTGCAGGCCGTAAGCGTAACTCTTGTTGAGGCGCTCGTACTCCATGCCGAACTTCCAGTGGGGATAGCGATTGGGAAACCCACCGTAAGCCGCAACCATGTTCATCTCTTCAAAATCGAGGACCTCGAAAAAAGTTTCATAGAAGTCCAGTCCGTACTCGCGCGCGTACCGTTCGATCTCGCGATTGAGTCGCGACAACTCGGGCGTAAGGCTCTGTCTCCGGCCCTGAACGGTCAACGACATGATTACTTGCCCTTTCCCAGAAAGTCTTTGATGGACTGGTAGATGTCTTCCTTGTTCTCGATTCGTGAAGTCACCAGGTTGTCTTCATCCGTGATGTTGTTCTCGATTTCTCTAATGAACTGGCCGCTTCCATAGGTGCTCTCGACCTGACCGTAACCGAACAGGTTTACTTTCGGCAGGAGGTTGGTCTTTAGCAAATTAATGCAGCGATCGGTATCGCCACCGGACCAGTTGTCACCGTCTGAAAAATGGAAAACGTAAATGTTCCAAAGCTCCTGTGGGTACTCTTCTTCAATGATTTTGTGGCAGAGGTCATAGGCAGAGGAGATCACAGTCCCGCCGCTTTCGCGTGTATGGAAGAACGTCTCCGAATCGACTTCCTGAGCGACGGCATCGTGGATGATATATCGCGTGACGACGCCGTTATAGTTCGTCTGGATCCAGGTATCGATCCAGAAAGACTCGATGCGCACGATTTCTTTCTGCTCGTCGCCCATGGAGCCGGAGACGTCCATCATATAGAGGATGAGGGCGTTGCTTTCGGGACGCTGCTTGGTTTTCCAAGAGAGGTAGCGCTTGTCCTCGTGTATCGGAACAATGTAGGGATTCAACGGGTCATACGTGCCGGCCGTGATCTGCCGCTTGAGGGCCTCCTTATAAGTGCGTTTGAAATGGCGTAGCGACTCGGGACCGACTTTCGACACCTGAGAGTAACGATCCCGTTCGGTTTTCAGTTGCGCACTTCCCTTAGGCTGGATTCGCGGCAACTCCAGCTCTTCGGCCAGGATCTCGGCGAGCTCGTCCATCGTCAGATCGACTTCCAGGATGTGGCTGCCCGGCGAATTTCCTGCCGGCCCGGAGCCGTCTTCGTCAACATCGCCTGGCGCCAGCGGAGTGCCGGGTTCGCCCTCGCCCTGTCCCACGCCTCCCATATTCCGGCGGCCAAAGCGGAAGTTCGGCATTTCGATCTGCGGGATCGGAATGCTGACAAAATCCTTCCCCTTTTTCCCGATCAGCTCGCCCTGAGAGATGTACTTCTTCAGGTCTTGCTTGATCTTTCCCCGGACAATCTGCCGGAACCGGAGGTAATCCTGTTCGATATTGAGAACCATAATTCAAATTTCGGACTTCGGATTGCGGATTTCGGATTTAGGGAACCAGCTTTCGCCGATTCTTCAAATCCGGAATCCGAAATCCGCAATCCGAAATTGCCCCTTATTCCTTCGCGTCTCCGCGCGCGAATATGCTCGCCACGTAGTTCAGCACGTCGGTGGCGCAGACGTCGCAATAGCCGTAGTTCTTAATCAGGCGGCCCTTGACGACATCGATTTTCTCCTGCGTTTCTTTATCGACGACGTTGGACACAAGGCTCGTCAGTTTGATCGAGTCCTTGCGATCCTCAAACAGCTTCAACTCGAGCGCCTTGTACAGGCGTTCGTTAGTCCGATAGTTGAACTGCTTGCCTTCGATCGCGAGCGCTCCGATATAGTTCATGATTTCCCGACGGAAGTCGTCCTTGCGGCTCTCGGGAATATCGATCTTCTCTTCGATCGACCGCATCAAACGTTCATCCGGCTCTTCATCCTGCCCGGTGTACTTGTTTTTTACGCGCTCTTTTTGCGTGTACGCCTTGACGTTGTCGATGTAGTTGGAGCACAGGCGTGAGATGGCTTCCTCATCCGCTGAAATCGCACGCTGGACCTCGTTCTTTACCATGTCCTCATATTCATGCTTGACGACCGACAACAGCTCTCGGAAGTTTTTCCGCTGCTCGTCGGACTTGATGAGCGAGTGGTGGCGCAAGCCACTTTCGAGTTCGTTCAAGACCATGAATGGATTTACGCATCCGGCGAACTGTTCGTTGACGAGAGCATTCGAGATTTTGTCCTGGATATACCGCGGAGAAATACCGTCCATGCCTTCACGGGCCGCTTCTTTCTGGAGTTCCTTGACCGAGTCCTCGGTGTAGCCGGGAAGCGTCTTGCCATCGTAGAGCTTCAGCTTCTGAAGCAGGGTGAGATTGGCCTTCTTCGGCGTTTCCAGGCGCGTGAGCACGGCCCACATTGCAGCCATTGCAATCGTGTGGGGGGCAATGTGCTTGCCCCGGATTCTCTCCGCATTGTAGTCCTTCTCGTATACTTTGATTTCATCCGACAGCTTGGTGATGTACGGAATATCGATTTTCACGGTGCGGTCGCGCAGCGCTTCCATAAACTCGTTGTTCTGGAGCTTGCGATATTCGGGCTCATTGGTGTGACCGATGATGACTTCGTCGATATCGGTCTGCGGGAACTTCTTCGGTTTGATTTTGTGTTCCTGACTGGCGCCGAGCAGATCGTACAAGAACGCGACCTCAAGCTTCAGGACCTCGATGAATTCAATGATGCCGCGGTTGGCGACGTTGAACTCGCCATCGAAGTTGAAGGCCCGGGCGTCGGAGTCGGAGCCGTAGATAGCGATCTTCCGATAATTGATATCGCCCGTTAATTCGGTCGAATCCTGGTTTTTTTCATCCTTCGGCTGGAAGGTGCCGATGCCGTTGCGGTCCTTTTCGGAGAGCACGAGGCGCCTCACCTTCACGTGATCCATGACCTTGAACCAGTCGCCTTTGTAGCGCCGCGTCAGTTCCCGGTACATCTGGCGGCATGCCGGACAGAGATCGCCATCAACCTGGACCGGGTAGCCTCGATCCGTGCTGTTGCGCATCAGTTCCTTGATGAGCATGTCGCGCTGGTCGGAGGGAATGAGATGCAACGGCTCTTCGCGCATCGGGCAGGGTAGCTCGTCGTTGACCATGGCATAGACTTCCTTCTCGATGTCGTTGGCGATATTCACCCACGCGAACGTATACATCGCTCCTTCCGGCGTGTGCGAGTAGTCTTCCAGGCCTTTCTTCAAGAGTCTGACGATCGTGCTCTTCGCGCTGCCGACCGGGCCATGCAGGAGAATGACACGCCGTTCGGTGCCGTAGTTCCGAGAGGCGGACTTGAAGATGTCCACGAGATGGTTCAGGCTCTGATCGATCCCGTAGACAGCGTCGCGTCCGTTGTGCTTCTCGTCGCGGAAGAAGCGATAGCGCGTGATCTTCTTCTTGTATTCGACATACTCTTCCTTGCGGTAGGAGAGGATCATGTCGTAGATGCGCTGGAATGCGTTCCGCGTCACGCGTGGACTCTCTTGAACGAGCTTGAGGTAATCCTCAAGGGACCCCTCCCAATTTAATTGCTGATAGTCCTGGGCGTTCTGCAGGTTTGCGATGGCGCTGAGAATGTGTACGGTTTCTGCCTGGTCATGCATACGTTATCCCCTGTTTCCTCAACGTTGGGCCCATAGGCATTGGCCGGGTCCCCACGTCGCTACGGCCAAAAAAAAGACCGGAAATCTGCCCGAAGCTGGACTGCGGCTCCGGCCGCTCCCCGATCTCTGAGTTTTCAAATTTCCAACAGTCGTGGTGATCTTACTATAAATCACCAGGAGACAGCACAGGTCCCATAAGTGCCTTAGAAGTGCCATACTCTTTGATGTGATATCTTCCGAAAAGAAAGCGTACGCGATTTGGGATTGCGGATTCGGATTTCGATTTTGAAAGCGCCGGCCAGAGCGGTTCGCCGGGATCCGCCACCGCAATCCGAAATCTGAAATTTCCCCCGGAGCAGCTCATGCAGCCCCCACTGCCCCTCATCGTCATTGTTGGACGCCCAAACGTGGGCAAATCCGCGTTATTCAATCGGATCATTGGGCAACGTCGTTCCATTGTCACCGATGAACCCGGAATTACCCGCGACCGCATCTATGGCACAACAACCTGGAACGGGCGCTCTTTTGAAATTGTTGATACGGGCGGGATTGTTCCCGGCGAGGAGACCGAAATTCCGCGTCGGATTTTCGAACAGGCCCAGATTGCGATCGAGAGCGCCTCGTTGATCTTCTTCGTGGTTGATGGCCGCACCGCTTTAACAGCCTCCGATCAGGAACTCGCTCAGCTTCTCCGACGCACTTCAACGACCACCTTTCTGGTCGTCAACAAGATCGACTCCGACAAACAGGCGTCGAATGTTGGGGAATTCTTCCGGCTTGGCTTCGGCCAAGTTTTCCCGGTTTCGGCTGAACATGGCCGTGGCATCACCGAACTGCTAGACGACGCTGCAATTTCGATGCCAGCGTCGGAAGAAAATGACGAGAATGCAGCGGAGGAGATTCGCGTAGCCATCATCGGCCGCCCGAATGTAGGTAAGTCGACGCTGCTGAATCGCCTTGTCGGGGAAGAGCGTGCGATGGTTTCGCCTATCGCCGGTACAACCCGTGACGCTGTCGATAGCGTGGTTCGGCACGATGACCTCACCATTAGATTCATTGACACGGCCGGCATTCGGCGAAAGGGCAAGACCGACTTGAAAGCGGAGAAACTCAGCGTGGTCATGGCCCGGCGCCATCTGGAACGCAGCGACGTGGCGATTCTCGTTGTGGATGGAATCGAGGGTGTTACGGCGCTCGATGCTCACATCGGGGGTTACGCGCAGCAGGCTGGCCGCTCCGTGATCATTGCCGTCAATAAGTGGGACTCCGTCGAGAAAACTCCCAGCATCACCGCCGATTACGAGCGGGAGGTTCGGGAGAAGCTGAAATTCCTTTCGTTTGCGCCGATGATGTTTATTTCCGCAAAAACCGGCCAGCGTGTCCAGAAACTATATGGAACCATTGGAGAAGTTCATCGCGCCCGGTTCGTCAGGATTCCCACCCGGGATCTGAACGACTTCCTGCGCCAAGAGGTACTCTTGAGAGGCGGACTACCGTCGGATGTAAAGATTCGTTACATTTCTCAAGTGAAGGTCAATCCTCCGACATTCGTCATGTTTTCGAACAAGACCCGAAAGCTTCACTTTTCCTTCGAACGCTTCATCGAAAATCGGATTCGCGAGCGTTTTCCATTCACCGGCAGCCCAATCATCGTCAAACAGCGTCTTAAAACCAAGGTCGGCAAGCCCGAAGCTTCATGAAACCGATTCTCAACGGTGGGCGCGGTCATTATAATCAGCGGCATGCCGAAGCCACAGATTCCTGACAAGCTTTTTTTCAAGATCGGGGAAGTCTGCGAGATCGTCGGCGTTGAGGCTTACGTTCTGCGATTCTGGGAAACCGAATTCCCATTCCTCGCCCCTCAAAAATCCAAATCCGGACACCGGGTATACAAAAGAAAGGATGTTGAGCTGGTCCTTAAAGTAAAGGAACTCCTGTACGACCGCGGTTTCACAATTGCCGGAGCCCGCAGGCAACTTTCGAAAGCGCGCGCTCTTGGAGGACAGCGCGATGCGGTTCTCAGGCGGATGCGCAAGGAACTGATCGATATCTTGACTTTGCTCCGGCGGAAAACCTAAAGTGGATAAATCGGGACGTAGCGCAGCCTGGTAGCGCACACGCTTGGGGTGCGTGTGGTCGGAGGTTCAAATCCTCTCGTCCCGACTTTTTTTACCGTCGGCTGACCGGTGGGCCCGAACGCTAAACGGCGTGGGGGGACCGGCCAATGCCGGTTCGACGATGCCCAAAATTTTGGTCACCAACGACGACGGAATCCAGTCAAATGCCCTTGAAGCACTGGAGATCGCGCTTGGCAGTATCGGTCATGTAACTGTGGTCGCTCCTGACCGCGAGATGAGCGCCACGAGCCAGTGCATAACCATCAATCAAACCTTGCGATATCAGCAACTCGCCGCCAATCGGTTTGCCGTACACGGCACACCCAGCGATTGCGTGATCCTAGCTTCAGGGCGAATTCTCAAAGAAAAACCATCTTTGGTAGTCTCTGGTGTCAACCGTGGGGCGAACGTAGGCGACGACATCGCATATTCGGGAACCGTGGCCGCAGCGTTTGAAGCCGCCCTTCAAGGAATTCCCGGAATCGCAATCTCCACGTCCGCACGCGGAAATCCCGACTACATGCCTGCTGCGAAGGTGGCAGCCCGTCTAGCGGCCAAGGTATTGCAGGATGGTTTACCGCCCGATGTGATTCTCAACGTCAATTATCCGGAAGTTTGGAACGGCGATTTCCGCCTGACCCGGCAAGGCCGCAGAGTTGGAAAGACCGTGCTGGTTGAAAACCTCGATCGGCGCGCCCGTCAATACTCCTGGCTTCACGAGGAACCGCATAGCAACCACGGTTACGGCGGCGCAGTCGAACCACTGACGGATTTTGAAGCGATTGCCGAAGGCTACGTTTCAATCTGTCCACTTCAGCTCGACCGAACGGCCCATCTTTACTTCGATCATTTCACGCGCTGGTCCGAGTTACTGGACCTGGAAATCCTGAAGTAGACCCGCGCTGAAACCCGCGATTACATGGATTCAATCCGTGTAATCCGCGCCGTCCGCGGCTCAACATCCCGGAGTGTGCGCTCCAACCTATCGACAGAATCTTCGGGTGGGTTTTCGACAGCGACGAGGATATTGCCGTTAGAGATTTCGGGATCATAAAGTTTCGACTCGAACGTGGGAAGCCTGGCCGTAATCAACAGACTGACGACGGTTGCTAGAATCGCGCCCAGCATCGTGAGCTCAAACATGATGATGATGTTCGGCCACATGGCGACTACCGGCATTCCGCCTGTATTTAAGGGCCACGCCTTTTGGGTGCCTGACGCCAGCAAGTAAGCCACTATGAGCCCGAGTACGCCGCCACCGGCGGCAATCCAGAATATCCAGGTCGGCTTGTCCCGGCGGCTGAACTCATACGCTTCGAATGGCTCCGAAGAAATGACGGTTATTTTGCGGTCGGCCATGCCGGCTTTCCGCAAGCTGTCGACAGCGCGCTGTGCCGTTTCGGGATCGGAATACAAAGCGTACAGCGCTTTCATGGCCGCGTCCTCCAAAGACCTTCCACTTCCTCCTCTTCCTGAGACGTCAGAACAGGCCGCCGATGCGCGCCGACTTTCAGCTCCCAAATTGAGATGATCGGTACAGTTTTGGCAAACAGCGTGTACAGAAATGCCATCGCTGCAAACGTCGCAATGGTGATCACGATCTCGACCGGCTGTGGACGGTAGAAGCCCCAGCTGTAAGGCAGATTCTTGTTGGCCAGCGACGGCACGATGATCAGGAATCGCTCCAGCCACATACCCACGATGACGGTGGACGATGCAACGACGGTCCCCGTGATCGTCCGGAGTCTACGAATAGCCAGGAGCGGAAACGGAATTACGAAATTGCAGAACACCATCGTCCAGAACAGTGGCGCGTAGGCGCCTGTCTGTGTCGACCAGAACACCGCCATTTCTGAGGGCTCGTTTCCGTACCAGACCGTCAGGCGTTCAGCAAACATAAAGTAACCCCACAACAGGCTCATCATCAGCAACAGCTTTCCCAGGTTCTGAAAGTGCACCGGGTGCAGATACTCTTCGAGATGCAAGACTTTGCGAAGCACGGCCATCGCCAGTATGAGAGCGGCAATTCCACTGAAGATGGCGCCGGCCACAAAGTAGGGTCCGAAAATGGTCGAATGCCACATCGGTACAGGCGCCATCGAGAAGTCGAAAGACACAATCGTGTGTACCGATACCGCGACCGGTACGATCGCAATGGCCATGATCTAGCTGACCGCGCAATCCTCTTTGAGGCCGAGTCAAAAATGCCAGCGACTTTTGATCGTTCGCTTCAGTCAGCGCATCCAGCCGGGAGATGAGCTCGGACAAAGCTTCGTCCCACGTCACCTCTTGAAATTGTCCGTTGCCGCGCGCGCCCGCACGTTTGAGCGGATGCCCGATTCGATCCGGATGGTACGTGACTTGAATTGCTGCTTGTCCCCGCACGCATAGCTTTCCCTGGTTGATCGGATGAGCGGGATTGCCTTCGAGTTTCTTGGCAAGGCCCATCTTTGTCACGCCGAGTTGATTATTGTGAATGACCTCAGCTTCCCCCTCCACAACGCGGACTGTTAACCCACAACCGGCAGGGCAAAGGGGACACACACTTGGCTTCCAGACGGAGACGCCCGGCGTCATTCTGTCTTCGGGGACGAAGCGAATCAGATGGTACGAGCGTGAGACTGCTGCCGGTGAGCGCTGTAGCTTTTATGAATTGACGGCGATCCATATTAATAGTGACAGGCCAGACAGTCGATCGACGCCTGTTTCGACTTATGACAATCGATGCAAAAGCCCATCGTGTGATCCACAACCCGCTCGGCTACCGTCATGGATGCCACATCACCGTGGCAGGTCGAACACTCGACTCCGGCCCGGATATGCGGGGCGTGGTTAAAGCGAACGTGGGATTCTTCAAGGAATCCGTAAACCCGCTGCCAGGGTAAGTCCTGGCCTTTTTTTGCATAGTCGGCAAGCTGCGTGATCCGAGGATCGCCTGTGACGACCTGCTCGTGACATCCCATGCAGACAGTAATGCTTGGAATGCCGGCCACGGCGCCTTTGTTCACGCCGGAGTGACAATAGTCGCAGTAAACGCCCACATCGGGAGTGTGGATCATGTGAGGGAATTCAAGTGGCTGTTGTGGCTTTGGCCGGATGCTCAGAAAATGCCTGGCAGCGTCTCCGAATGAATCGTGGGCCGGAGTAAACACCGGTGAACTCCAGCGGCGTGCAGAATACGGATCGGATGTGCTCTTTTGAACCTCCGTAACATTGGGCTGGTTGCAACCCAACACTATGGCGGCGATTGCCAGCAGCGAACCTATTGCCGAATCGCGAGCGTATTTACGGTTACGAATTATTCCCACCTGACTAGCCGAAAATGGGTCGGATCGGTTCTACTACCCGTTAAATTGTATTGCCTTCACTATCGACGGCGTGCAGCCGCCGAAGGCCTTCCCGCTCGGTTTGAAATTTGCGGGTTCGCCATCAACGATAACGGGGACCCGGCGCCAGACGCCTCAGAGATCTTCCGCCTCAATCATGGCGCTGGCGTCGGGAAGTTACCATACCCCATCCAAACGATGCAACCGTCCGCACACCGTAATGTTGTTCCGGCTGCTGCCGCAGCAGACTCCGCGACTCTCGTGCTAAGATAGTTGGGTTTTCTCATCGGGGCGTGGCTCAGCCTGGTAGAGCACCTGGTTCGGGACCAGGGGGTCGGAGGTTCAAATCCTCTCGCCCCGATTTTTGGATTCAAGCTTTCCCGCGCGCTTCAAACCTAACGGGTATTAATCTAAGGGCGTCTACCAAAGCAATCCTCAGATGCGTCAGAACGGCGCGAAGCACAGAACCATTTCAGGATCAGCGAACCTGACCTCCTCGACCTCCGTCGGCGCCGGCGCCAACCGGATTCGGCGGTGCTGCTCCGCGGACAGACGGTTTCGGGACATCGGGAGCGTTGACGTAGATTGTCGAGTAGCGAATCCCTCTTCCGCTTTCGTCCAGCCAGGATAGAGATTGCGTAAAGAGCGCCGGAGGGGGGTAACCCTTGGGGACGGTCGCCTCCAAGATAATGAGCCTGTTCTCGTGCATGTAGATTGACACCCAGGTGCGGGATTGATCGGTGTTGTTGGTGAGCTGCAGCTCCTGTCCTTGAACCATCTGCTGGGAATTCCACATCAAGTGCGTCACCTTGACATCTCTTTGCAGGAACTTCGAAGTCGCATAGACGATCGCGCCTCGCACGTCATTTTTCCAGTATCCAAGGCCC
>WNGD01008343.1_pt1 | contig 15448 bp, 23 predicted proteins | sample 5400671 | NCBI WGS metagenome assembly WNGD01 (sample SAMN13153369, study PRJNA577476) | soil metagenome | isolation source: 40 cm soil or saprolite under grassland replicate 2 | place: USA:California | collected 2016-06-15 | reverse complement strand
GTAGCCCTGTTCCACCATCACCTGATGCGAAATGCCGGTCCCCGGCGGATAAAAATCGATGCCGTGCTCGCGGGCGAACGCTTCGATCTTCGCGTATTTCGCCAGGTTTTCCGGCGAAGTATTTTGGATGTCGTGATCGATGGCGAACACCGGTTGCGCCGGATCAGCGATTTTCGTCGCGCCGATTTGCTTGAACTTTGGGATCACCGCGCCGGTGTTGTCGTGTGTCATCACGTGACGCGGACGAATCGAGATGAAGTCGCCGCTGCGCACCACGGTGCCTAGAGCGAGCCCGTCGGCGTGGCGTGCCGCAATTTTCTCAACCAGCGTCAACCCCATATCGGTTTTCGAAGTTAATTTCTTTGCCGTAGATGCGTTTGAACAATAGCCGCCGCTGCTCGGCTTCTGACAAGTCTTTGGGCAGGGAAGCTTTGATCATCTCAAGTGCGCTATCGAACATCTGCGCGCCCATGATGAAACGTTCCTCGCATGAGCGCGCCATGATTTTCTCGCGCACGATTTGCTCGATTTCCGGCGGCGTATCGGTCACCTGAGACATTCGTTCAATAAATTATCCAGACCCAACTCTCCCGTCCAGTGTTGCAGATAATCGGCGTCGTACCCAGTCGAGAGCAGATTTTGCACATCTGCGAGTTGTATTTCCGAATGCGAATTCTTCGCCCAAAACAGTTTTGAGATGATGAGATCTTCCTTGCTCACGATGAAGGTTGTGAAATCGAGGATCGAGATCCTCTCGCGCCGCTCAAACTCGACTCGGCGGTAATCGCTGCTTTGCCGGATAATGCAGTCAACTTTGATCACGCTTTCCTGATGAATGAGATTGAAAATCGATTCATGTGCGAGTGATTCGCGAATATTTTCCTCGCTCACACGACGCGGCCGACATCCTCCGGTCCAATCGCTATCACGACGTCGATGTCGCGGGTCATGCGTGGTTGCGCGTAATAATTCATTGCCATCGAGCCGGTGAGCATGTACGCGATGCCCGCTTGCTCGAACCTTCGCGAAATATCACGCACGATGTCGATTTCGTTCATTACTGCTGATTGGCGCTTTCAGGCTTTCAACAATCAACTCTCAACTATCGACCGATTAAGAATTACTTCTTTGCAGCCCGTTTGCCCAGGAACTTGGCGATGTCGAAATCCACGAAATCGAACACGGACACGCCAAATCCTAGTTCTTAGGTTGCTTGGTTTGTTCGGCAAGTTTTTGTCGCAGAATTTCGGATTTGCTGCCCAATTCTTCGATTATTGCCAGTGTCTTTTGCTGGTGCGCGTTTAGCGTCTTCGCGCCCTTCAACTCGTGGTAGTAGCGTGCCACCTGCTCCGCCAGAAATGATTTGGTTTCGTCGTTTTTGCCGTCCTCAAGCTTCCTGAGCGCTGCGGCGCTGACCATCGAAGTCTGTAACTGATCGATCGCGATCGAGGTATAGACATTACTCAGAAGCGAGCGCAGCTCAGGGATGTACAATCGCCAGGCGATAGTAAATCCCGAAGCTAGGCCAAGAATGATACCACTCACAGTTAGCGCCCAAATGTTGCTGCGCGACGGCTTCCGAGTTGCCGACCAAACCGCCCAAACGAAAGCCACAAGAGCCAACAGCGACGCGATGTCGAACTTGTTCATGGTAGACCGTATCTCAGACTCTCAACAATTAACTCTCAACTATCGACCGATTAAGAATTACTTCTTCGCAGCGCGCTTACCGAGAACCTTGGCGATGTCGAAGTCCACGAAATCAGCGTGATGAAAAATGATGGACTCGATCGAGCGCTCCACCTTGTCGCCTTCGTGACTGTGCGTGGCGATGATGTGCAGGACTTCGCCGGGAACGCCGTGCTTGTACGCGAGCGCGACGCCACTGAACGGATGGCGTACTTGCTGTCCGAATTTTCCCTGGATCACTTTGCCCGATCCGTCTTTGTCGTACTCGAGCGGTTTGCCCACGTCCGCCAGCAGCGCACCGGCGATGAGGTAGTCACGCTGAATGGGAATGCCGCAGCGGAACGATTTCTCCAGCACATCAGCGATGGCGATGCATTGGCGCGCACAGGAATTGAGATGCTCGACAAACGTCATGTCGATATCGCCGGCCAAGAGCGTGAACTTCACTGCACGCAGCTCATCGAAGGTCCAGCCCTTTCCGCCGCAACCCGCGGTGATCGCTTCACCCCACACCGCGGCCACCTTTTCGCGCAACGACTTGTCCTTGATCCTCTTCAAGCTGGGAAAAAGTTGCGCGATTTGACTGACGCCATAGTTGGTTCTTTCGCTCGTTTTCATGGTCGTTACATCGGTTGCAGCCGATATTTCTGCGGTTTTGAAGACGTTCGTTCTATTATTTTTCTAGCTTCCAGATCAAGTTTAACGGTTTCTCCATACCAACTTATATTCCCTGAAAATTTGCTCATTAAGCTCTTGTTTAGCTGATCGAACAACTCGGTGTGAGTAAGTTCTTTATCTCGTAAAGCTGACAGGATCGCTTCTTTGACCGCTTCGTATTTTTGCCTGCCGATATTTTTCCCACTTTTACCCTGTGGGTGTTTGGTAAGTATTTTCTCGTCTGCCATTGGTGGTGTTCCTTCTTTGAAATCACTTATAAGGATGTGTCACGCGTGACTATCGTCAATTGATCACTGGCTTGGAGTTGAATTGTAAGTTGTTTAATGCAGACTTCCCAGCGATTCCTCATGCCGACTTACGAGTATTCGTGTCAGAAGTGCGGACAGAACTTTGAAGCGTTTCAGTCAATGCGCGACGAGCCGTTCCGCGAATGCCCAAAGGAGCTTTGCCGGTTGCCGAAGTGGGGACATGGAAAGGTGAAACGTCTGCTCGGTACGGGCGCGGGTCTGATTTTCAAGGGATCGGGGTTCTACACCACCGATTATCGGAGCCAGTCGTACAAAGAGGCGGCCAAAAAGGAGTCTGCCCCAAAAACAGCCGAAGCCGGCGAAAAATCCTCTGGATCAAAGGAAACCACGAAAGCTCCTTCGCCTGCTCAGACCAAGACGACTGAGAAGGGATCAGCGAAAGAACCTTAGCTTGCGACAAAAGGTATCGCCGTAGTCTCCTCAAACGCTTTCGTAAAATCACAGCCACGCTCCCTTTTTCATTGCATATTATGCTGAGGTAATTCTTGACAAACCGGCGGCGTATTGTGGTAGAAGTGAACGCGGGATTATTGGTGCCGGGCGCATGAAATCTTCGATTCGGATTTTTTTACTTCTCGTTCCCAGCTTGTGGAGCGCGGTTCTTCCGGCAGATGCGCAGGTCAACGTGACGCAGGAGCACAACAATGTTTCCCGCGACGGCGTTTACATCGATGCAGCTTTTACGCCTTCTGCTGCCGCTAATCTGACGCGCGATCTGAACTTTAATGGGACGATTTCCGGTAACGTTTACGCTCAGTCGCTTTACATCGAGGGCGGCCCGAACGGGCCTATGGTGATCGCCGTCACCGAATCGAACAATGTTTATGCGCTCAACGCCACCACGGGCACGGTGATGTGGCAGCGCAACCTCGGCGCGCCTGTGCCACTGTCCGAGCTGTTTTGCGGAAACATTAATCCAGTAGGCATCACTGGCACGCCCGTGGTCGATCTTGCTTCCCGATCACTTTTCTTGGACGCGTTGATCGAGGGCACAACCAAGAAGCATTTCATCTATTCGCTGAACGTGGACACCGGTGCCACGAATGCCGGCTGGCCGGTGGATGTGAACGCCACCGCCACTTACAACGGCATGACTTTTACTTCGCTAATTCAGGAAGAACGCGGTGCCCTGGCTCTTGTGAATGGGATCGTATACGTCTCCTACTCCGGATACGTGGGTGACTGCCAGAATTATCACGGGTGGGTTGTGGGCGTCGATATTAACAATCCCTCCAACGTGGGTGCGTGGGCGACGACGGCCGTCGGCGGGGGGATTTGGGGACACGGCGGTGTTGCCAGCGACGGCACAAACATGTTCGTCGTCACGGGGAATACGTTTAACACGGGCGGCATTTGGATGGGCGGCGAAGCAATTATCCGGTTGCAAGCTGGCCCGACCTGGACCGGTCAGCCGACTGACTACTGGGCGCCTACGAATTGGCTCAGTCTCGACAATAGTGACACCGATCTGGGCGGTGTGAGCGCGACGGTGATCGATGTGCCTGGGGCAACGCCCTCGCAGCTAGTGCTCGCACTCGGCAAAGATGGCAATGCCTACCTGGTTAACCGTAACAATCTCGGTGGCATCGTCGCTCCGGTAGCCCAGGCAAACGTCTCCGGCGTGGTAAACAGAGGAACATCGGCTGTCACCTACCACACCAGCCAGGGCACGTACTTTGCTTTTCACAACGACGGCAACGCCGTCTCGGCCTACAAGGTTACTGCGGCAAATCCGCCCACGATTGTGAGCGGTTGGAGTGTAGGTCAGTCAGGGCGAGGCTCGCCATGGGTGACGACGACGGACGGCACCAACAACTTCATTGTCTGGGTAGTCGGCGTGCAGGGCGACCAACGCTTGCACGGTTACAACGCAGACACTGGCGCGGTCATTTATGCGGGCGGCGGCGCTAACGAATTGATGAGCGGCACTCGCCAGTGGAACACCGGCATGGTTGCCCGTGGCCGGATTTACTTCGGCGCCGATAACAAAGTCTATGCTTTTAGGCTGCCAGCCGGAACGCCTACACCCACACCTACTGCGTCGCCCACGCCGACAGCTACTGCAACTGCGACTGCCACCGCCACTGCAAGTTAGTCCTACTCCCACGGCAACTACCACCCCGCCCCCGACAGCCACGCCTACAGCCACTCCGACGCCGACAGCCAGGCCAACCCCTACTGCCAGACCCCACGGCACCCCGAGGGGGCGTCCCACCCCGCCGCCGCGCCCAGGTGCGGGATGATAGGGGATCAGTCGTCAGTAGTCACCGAATGCCATTTGGATTGATTCGGTAGGTCCAATCGGGACGATAGCTGCTCGATGAATTCGTATCTCGCAACACTTCATCCACAACTGAGCGATTTGGTGAGAATTCGCAAACCGGATCAGTATTCGCAGCGTTTCCGGTCAGCAACGCTGCCTGACAACGGCAACCGCCAAAATCGATTTCCCTCTGCGGACAACTCCTGCACGGCTCCGGCATCCATTCCGTTCCGCGAAACCGATTGAAGCTCTCCGATTCTCGCCAAATCCAATCGAGCGCGCGTCCTCGAACATTTTCAAAACGCAAATCGGGAATGGCCGATGAAGCAGTCGGGCAGGGGAGCACGTCGCCGCTTGGGTTGACGGTGAGATATCGCTGGCCCCAGCCGTTGAGACACGGTTTGGGCCGGGTTTCGTAATAATCGGGCAGCACATAAAAGATGTCGATTCTGCCGGCTAGGCGCGCTTTTGCTGCGGTCGCGATTTCTCGTGCGCGAATGACTTGGTTGCGAGTTGGAAGCAGTGCCGCGCGATTTAGAAATGCCCAGCCGTAAAATTGCACATTGGCCAACTCGACTCTCTCGGCTCCTAGCGTTTCCGCGAACTCAATCATTTGCGGCAGGCGATCGATGTTGCGCCGGTGAATGACAAAATTGAGGCTGAGCGCGATTCCGGCTGCGCGAATTTTTGCGGCGGCATTCAGCTTGCGCTGATGCGCCCCCGCACCGGCGATTTCGTCCGCGAGATCAGCATTATCCGATTGAAAACTTAGCTGGATGGAATCGAGGCCTGCATCGTGCAACGCGCGCACGCGATCATCATCCAGGCCAATGCCGCTCGTGATGAGGTTGGTGTAAAGATTGGCCTCGCGCGCGGCGCGAACCAGTTCGGCCAGATCGCGCCGGACAAGTGGTTCGCCTCCAGAAAAACCGATTTGCAACACGCCCAGTACGGCCGCTTCACGAATGACACGCCTCCATTCGTCAGTGGTGAGTTCGCGTTTGGCTTGAGCATGCGTCTGACTGTAGCCGCCGCCCTGTGGGCGGCGGGGCGCTTCGCACAGCGAAGCGGATACAGGATTCGAGCAATACGGACAATGCAGCGGACATCGGTAAGTAATTTCCGCGAGCAATGCGTATGGACGCGGCGCGGTCATGTGAGTTCGATCAGATTGCGTTGTTGCAAATCGGCCATGGTTTCCCGGACATCGGCGGCCAGCGCCGCAACATCAGCGTCGTATTCTTCGGCCAACTCTCGCACGATCTCGCTCAATGTGTGTCCATCGCAGCGGACAAGAATTTCCTCCGCGGTTTCGTTCAATTCGACGATGCCCTCCGGGAAAAGCAGTACGTTTTTACCCGTGGTGGAATCGGTTTGTAACCGGACTCCCTTCGCCAGTCGCGGACGCGCAGCGTCAGAGATTGTCCTGGTCTGCATAGGCATGGTGAATGGCGTCAAGCATGGACCAGAGCATATCGCATTTAAAGTTGAGCGCGCGAATAGCCTCGCGCTGGAGCTCCGGCGTGTTGCAGTATTCCCGCGTGATCGCGAGTGCTTCTTCAGAATCTCGCTGCGCTTGGGTTGTGCGTCGACGGAAGTAATCAAGGCCGCGCGGGTCGATCCAGGGATAGAACCTTTCGAACGCCGCAAGGCGGGCCGCCATCAGATCGGGCGCGAAAAGTTCGGTCAGCGATGACGCGATAGCGATTGGCCACGGCTGAGTGCGCGCGAAATTCACATAGGCATCCACCGCGAAACGAACTCCGGGGAACAGATGCTGATCTTCGACTAGTTCGGTGCGTGACAGCCCGCACGCTTCACCGAGTCGCAGCCATGCTTCGATGCCGCCTTCGTTTTCAGCGTTGCCGTCGTGATCGAGAATGCGGTGAATCCAGGCTCGGCGTACTTCGCGCACAGGGCAGTTGGAGAGAATAGCCGCGTCTTTGAGCGGAATATTCCGCTGATAATAGAAGCGATTCGCCACCCAGCCGCGCATTGCTTCCGGCGACAGCCGGCCTTCGTTCATGGCAAGGTGGAACGGATGTTTATCGTGGTAAGCCCGGGCGCCGATCGCTCGCAGATTTTCGACGAAAGTTTCGCGGTCCCAAAGCCCGGTGGTCATAGAACGATTTCTAATCCGTCACGCGCGATCTCGATTCTGGCCTGCTCGACTTGTGCACGTTCTCGAGTCCCAGGCATCAGAATCGGGTTCGTGTTGTTTATGTGCGTGTAAATCTTCCGGCGCGCCCGCGATTGGCGCAAGAAATCAAGACTGCCGTCGCTTATGGGCAAGTGATTCATCTCGCGGGCGCTGCGAGCGCCCGGCCGCACGGCGGTGAGTTCGCCGTCACTCCAGAATGTGCCGTCAAACATGACGACATCCGAAGCGTGCACTGCGTCGCGCAATTCGCCGGTCAGTTCGCCGACACTTGGGGCGAACAGCGCAGTTGCTCCGGAGGTGTCGTCCCGAAATTGAAACGCAACGCTGCTGGGCAATTTGATCGCTCGAAAACCGATGGTGCCATTCAAGGATTGAAAATCAGCGCTGATCTTTCGCCATTTGATTCCGCAGAACCGCGCTAGGACGCTGTCGATCCACGCGAGCGCTGTTCGCGTTTCATCGGCTGCGTAAACGATCAGCGGCGTTTCCTGTTGCCGCAAGAGCAATAAACCCAGCGCATGGTCGATGTCGGCATTTGTCAAAAGAACGCCTGCGATCGGAGTGTTGCGCGGCGAGTCGCGGCGGGGCTGCAATTGCGGCATGCTTTCGATTTGCCGGGCCAAATCGGGCGATGCGTTGATCAAGAAATAGCGTCGAACGGCTTCCGAGTCGCCGCTGATCGCGGTACTCGATTGCGTCTGCGGCGGAATTTTCCCCGTCCGAGCAGCCACGCAGTTCGCACAGGCACAGTTCCATTGCGGCAAACCGCCACCGGCCGCGCTGCCGAGAATATGGATGCGAATCAACCGGAGTTTCGCAGTAATTAGTTCCGTCGATCAAATCGCGCCCGCGTAGCAGGTGCACTCAAAAAAGATCGGCACGGTTTTCAACATCGGTTTGATCCACCGCTTTTTGGTCCGTCTCATAAATCCCACGGGTTTCATAGGTCAAAATGGCCGTATAGGTCAAATTATTTCTTGATAAAACTGATGTCGCCGCTGCGTTCCACGCGGGCGAGTCTAACCCTGGAAAGGTCGTCGATGTGTGCGCCAAGGCGCATGTCCTCTTCCAGATCATGCATGGAAATATGGTTGCGCCGCATCATGCGAAAATCGCATTCGCCGTCGTGCACAATCGTGTCGGGTCGGCCTTTAACCAAAATCCCAAAGCCGTGAGAATAGTATGCCAGATGTGCGAAAAGGCGATGGAGCACCACTAAAACCACGCCTCCGCCGAGTGTGGCGAAAAAGGCTGCCGAACCGTTGATGGCGCGCGAAAGCACAGCGGCAAGAATGACCAGCAGGACGGCGTCGAACGGAGTCTTGCGCGAAAGTGAGCGTTTGTGTCCAAGCCGCATTGTGGTCAGTGTGACAAGAAAAACAACGATCCCGCGCAGCGAAATTTGAATAAATGTCAAATCCTTCGGTTCTACACCTAAACCGAGGACAGCTTCAAAAGAGTTCCAGAATGCATTCATAGGTAAGATTGTATCGCCGTGAGAAGCTTTGTCGCGCGCATACCGGTTTTCGGTGCCGCGCTTGCAAGAGAAACCGTCGCGTGGCATAAGACGACCGCTCGCAGAGTTTAAACCAGCCGAGCGCACGAAATTTATGCCGACAGCTCCACCTCCTTCTCGTGACGTAGCACTGGAAACGCGCGTGTTTTGGGAACGCTTCAAAAAAGAAATCACCGCGGCGCTTATCATCGTCCTGCTCGGCGTGATCGGTTTTACTGGTTATCGCTTTTATTCCGATCGACGGGCCGCATCGGCGTCGGCTTCGCTAGCGAGTGCGAAGAGCGCGCAAGAGTATCAACAGGTGATTGCCCGTTATCCAAACACGCCAGCCGCCGCCGACGCTTACCTTTTACTCGCTGAAGCTCAGCGGAGCGAAAAGAAATTCGCGGAGGCGAACGCAACGCTCCAAACCTTTATCGCCAAGTACCCACAGCACGAGCTTGTGAGCACGGCGCGAATGGCAATGGCAGCTAATCTGGAGTCGATGGGGAAGACGGATGAGGTGTTGGCGATGTATCAGCAGATCGCATCGGCCTACCCGAACAGTTTCAACGCACCGCTGGCTTTGCTTTCGCAAGTGTATATTTTGAAGGCGAAAAATCGAAACGACGATGCGCGCCGGATTTGCGAAACCATCCTGACGCAATACCGAACGAGCTTCTGGGCCGGCGAGGCCATGCAGCAATTGCGTTTGATTAAATCGATTAGCTCGCCTGCGCCGGGCCCAACACAGACTGGAACAGCCCCGCCGCTATTGGCGCGTCCTCCCGCGCCGGCGCCGCAGCCTGCGCCGCAAGCTCCTCCACCACCGAAGAAACCGTAGCGTTCGCTACTTGGTTCGAAGCCATTGGAGCGATTTCGGGTACGCGATCCACAGGGCCGCGGCTACAGCGGGCTCGGAGTCTCTGACTCGCCTTAACGTTTCGAGAACTGGAAACGTTTGCGGGCGCCGGGTTGTCCGGATTTTTTTCGCTCTTTCATGCGCGGATCACGGCGAAGCAGACCCTCAGCTTTGAGCGGTCCTCGCAAATTGGCATCGACTTGAAGAAGCGCGCGGGCAATGGCCAGCTGTGCCGCACCGGCCTGTCCCATGATGCCTCCGCCGCTGGTGTTAATCCACAAATCGTAAGCATTCACGGCCTTGGCGGATTGAAGCGGTTGCAGCACCACGTTTTGTAACGGCGCAGTGGGAAAATAATCTTCGAAGCTGCGCCCATTAATATCGATCTTTCCGCTGCCCGGCGTCATGCGAATGCGGGCGACTGACGTTTTGCGGCGGCCTGTGGCGACGAATTCTTCAGTTTGTGGCATAGGATCAGGACTTCTGGAGTCTGACAGCTTGTGGCTGCTGCGCGGCGTGCGGATGCGAATCGCCGCGATAAACTTTCAACTTCCGATAAACGCGGCGACCAAGCCGATTATGCGGAATCATGCCGCGCACCGCCCGCTCGATCAGCAGTTCGGGATGGCGAACGCGGCGTGCCCGGACATTCTCAGATTTATGGCCACCTACGTAACCTGAAAAACTCATGTAACTCTTCTGTTCTTCTTTCTTTCCGGTCAGCCGCACTTTTTCCGCATTGATGACGATCACGAAATCGCCTGTATCCACATGTGGCGTGAAAACAGTCTTCTGCTTACCACGCAGCAGATTCGCTGCTTTTACCGCGACCTTTCCCAGCACCTGGTCCTGGGCGTCAATGACCCACCACTTGCGCGGGATTTCGCTTGCTTTAGCAGAAAACGTTTTCATTGGGGAAAAGAGCACGGAAATTACGAGCGACGCAACAGCATGTCAACCCATCGACAGGCCCACGAGACTCATGAGTCCGATGGGACAGATGAACCCATCGCAGAAATGCTCGCTGGTCAACTTGCTTTTGCGCGTTTAATTCTCTGGCCATGTCGAATTCGGCTGCCACAAAGACCGCAATCACCCCGCGGCGGGACGAAGATTTTCCGGAATGGTATCAGCAGGTCATCCGCGCGGCGGAATTGGCCGAGCCGTCGGACGTACGTGGTTGCATGGTGATTCGTCCGTGGGGTTACGGCATCTGGGAAAACATGCAGCGGCAACTCGATGGCATGTTTCGGGCGACTGGCCATCGCAACGCTTATTTCCCCCTTTTCATTCCGCTGAGTTATTTCGCGAAGGAAGCCGAACACGTCGAAGGCTTCGCCAAGGAATGTGCCGTCGTTACGCACACACGTCTGGAGGTGGATGCTGACGGAAAAATGAAGCCGGCTAGCGCATTGACGGAACCACTCGTAGTGCGGCCGACATCAGAGACGATTATCGGCGCCAGCTATGCTAAGTGGGTGCAATCGTATCGCGATCTGCCAATTCTGATCAATCAATGGGCGAACGTCGTTCGTTGGGAAATGCGGCCCCGCTTATTTTTGCGCACGACCGAGTTTCTCTGGCAGGAAGGTCACACCGTTCACGAAAACGAAGACGAGGCGCGCGCTGAAACGAGATTGATCCTGGATTTATACGAAAGATTTGTCCGAGATCATCTTGCCATTCCAGTTTTCACCGGAGCGAAGTCCGAAAGTGAAAAGTTTCCTGGCGCAGTGGAAACACTCACGCTTGAAGCGATGGTGCAGGACCGAAAAGCGATCCAAGGCGGAACGTCGCATTTCCTCGGGCAAAACTTCGCGCGCGCCAGCGGGATCCAATTCCAAAACCGAGAGGGCAAACAGGAATTCGGTTGGACGACAAGCTGGGGAATGACCACCCGGCTGGTTGGTACTCTTGTCATGATGCACGGCGACGATGACGGATTGGTTCTGCCCCCGCGGATAGCGCCGACGCAAATCGTCATTCTGCCAATCGCACCAAAGGAGCAAACCCGCGCAGCAGTCCTGGAGGCTTGTGACAAAGTTGCAGAGCGCTTGGGCAAGACTCGCTATGTCGGCGTTCCTATCGAAGTCTTAGTGGATCGGCGCGATCTCGGCGGCGGCGTTAAGAACTGGGAATGGATCAAGAAAGGCGTGCCGTTGCGCGTCGAGATCGGCCCGCGCGATCTTGAAAAGAATTCGGTTGAACTCAGCCGTCGCGATCAAGCGGCGAAAGCGAAGGAATCGATGCAGATGGAAGAATTCGTTGCTCGTGCGCCGGAAATTCTCACGTCGATTCAGGATGCTCTATATGCGCGAGCGAAAAAGTTTCGGGACGCGAACACGCGGGTAATCAATTCAAAAAAAGACTTCTATGATTTCTTTACGCCGAAGAATCCTGCAAAACCGGAAATCCACGGCGGTTTTGCTCTCGCGCACTGGAATGGCTCCCGCGAAATCGAAGAACAAATCAAGAATGACCTCAAAGTCACCATACGCGCCATTCCGCTCGATGATTCCTCTGAACAGGGCCAATGCATTTTCAGCGGTGAAGCGAGCGTACGTCGCGTCATTTGGGCCAAATCGTATTAAGAGCGCGAGCGCATGCGATCTATGAGACGTTGAGACGCATGCCAGTTGACGTGGGAACCGTCACTGGTTTATTTCGCCCTGCCAATGGAACTGAAGCTGTACAGTCGGGAGTGGTGCTCGTGGTGTATTGATGCGAAGGATTATCTCAGCGAGAAAGGGTACCGCTTCCAGGAGGTCGACGTCGGTAAAGATCGCGAAGCGTACGAACACATGAAAGAACTTTCCGCGCAAACGTATGTGCCCACGTTTGTCGCGGGCGACAAAGTCCTGGCCAATTTTGATACCGATCAGCTCGAAAAATTTCTGAACAAGCACCAGATCAATCCGTAATGCTTTTCGGCATTCTTTTTACACTCGGCGTGGCCGTGCTCGGCGTCGGTCTGCGCAGTTTCCAAAATTCGTATGCGCAAAAGGCGGGCGCGCTCGGTTTTCTCGCCGCCACTTTTCTTGTCGTTTATTTTATTACCGGCAGCTGGGTGTGGGGTCTTGCCGGCGCAATGGGCTGGCTCTTTCTCCCGTGGCTGGAAATTCTTACCCGGATTCGGGCGCTACGGCTTCCGAAGGAAAAACAGCTTCGGCCGAAAACTCCTCCGTCTGCGGACACTTTCCCAGCGCTTAGTGACATTACGCGTGAAATCGAGGACGAGGGTTTCGTGCACGTAGGCGACGCCGGGTGGGACTGGGAAGATTTCCGACAATTTTTTCGGTTGTTTTACAGAGAAGAGGATCGCGCCCAAGCGGCGATCTGCCTGAACGAACAACGTGATTTTTCATTCTATTACCTGCGCATTTCGTCGCGCGCCAAAAACGGCACGGTTTGGACCACATGGAATTATCCGCTTTCCTACGGCCTCAAACTCACTCCTGCCTTCCGAATTAATCGACAACGGCCGGACCGATCGTTCTGGCAGCTTTATCAGAGTCATCGGGAGTTTCTCAGCCGAAACGGGGTTGATCCCGCTGCGATCGATACGCTCGACGAAGATCAAATTCAGACTGAAATGGAAAAGGATCTCCGCGACCAGATCGAGCACAACATTCATAAAGGCGTGCTCAAACAAACCGCAGCAGGGGAGGTCAAATATTCCTGGCGTGGGATGATTTATCTCTGGTGCCAGTTTTTGGTCGATCTGGTGCGGTTATAATTGTGTCATCCTGAGCGTAGCGAAGGACCTCGCAGTCGAAGCTTCGAGCACCCTAATTGGACAGGGCCAGCCAGCGTCCTGCGTGAGATTCCTCGCTTCCGCTCGGAATGACGTTGGCGCGGAATGATTTGTTTCTGGTACCACTCTTCCGTCGAACTTGTGCCGGTGTAATTTTTATCGCCATCCCCGGCGCGGTAGCCGTGAACGTGTTCATTTGAACTTGCTTCATTCTGCGCGTTGGGCGATCATTCCAACATGCTGACGCAGCGGCAGAGAAGCGTTCTTGATTTTATTCAGCGCGAGCAACGCGAGAAAGGGATTACGCCCAGCACGCGCGAAATCCAAAATCATTTCGGGTTCGCCAGCCAGACATCGGTGATGCAATACATCGCGGCACTGGAGCGAAAAGGTTTTCTCAACCGGCACCCGCGCAAAGCTCGAGCGTTGATTACGCCAGCCATGAAGGTTCGGATTACCGACATTCCAATTTACGGTCAGATTCCGGCTGGAATGTCGACATTGACTGAGCAGAGCATCGAAGGGCACGTGTCCCTGGACACGCGCTCGGCAAATGTGTTGAAGAATCGAGGCACATTCGCGCTACGAGTGCGGGGCGACTCAATGATCGGGGCGCACATTGTCGATAGCGATATTGTGATTTTGGAAGATACGAAAGAAGTGCACGACGGCGATATCGTGGCGGCGTTGATTGACGGCGAAACGTCATTGAAGCGTTATGTGGTGGAGCGCGGCCGCCCATATCTGAAGGCGGAAAACCCGCGTTATCCCGATCTGGTACCGGCTCGCGAGCTTAAAATCCAAGGCGTGATGGTGTCACTGATCCGCAAGCAAGAGCGACGGAAAAGACATTGAGGCAAAGGCGGGAAGGTCAGCATAAATGTTCATTTGAACATATTCTCCAGATGCGCCATGTTTATCTCCCATGGCTGCGGGCGCCGTTTTCCCCATCCTTCATGCACAACAGCGAGGCCCTTAATTACAGGCTTACCTTTTCTTGAGGAACCCATTCGTGGCGGATTGCCGCGTGGCGCGATCACCGAAATGATCAGGCCAGGAACGAGCGCGGGAAGCGCATCGCTCATTCGCGCGCTCGTCCATTGCGCGTATCGCGATAATTATTTCCTGGCGCTGATTGATGGACGCGATTCGTTTGACCCCTGCGGGTTGGATAATGCGTGGCTGCAACACCTGCTTTGGGTCCGGTGCAGCAAAGCATCTGAAGCCGTCAAAGCGGCTGATCTGCTTTTGCGCGACGGTAATTTTCCGCTGGTGATTGTCGATCTGGTGCTGAACGCACCGGAGGAATTGCGTAAAATTCCGCAAACGAATTGGTATCGCTTGCAACGGTTGGTCGAGGTGCTGCCCACGGCATGTCTGGTTCTCACGCGATATGAAATGGTTAGTAGCGCGCAACTGAAACTGGTGCTCGAAAATTTCTGGGACATTCAAACTTTTGAAACAGAGGACGCGCTTTCACGACTCCGAATTGTTGTGAAACGATCGCATTTCAGATCAATAATCACCAGTTAGTGATGAACTAAACTGATGTTCGCCACGATTTATTTGCCGAATTTCTGTTTGCAGGCAGCCACGCGGCATCAGCCGGAACTCTGCGAAAAACCAGTAGCGTTGATCGAAGAACACGAAAGGAAACCGGTCGTCATTCAACTGAACGAAGCCGCAGAAAACGCCGGTATTCGAAAAGGAATGACCCCGAGCCAGGCGTTGGCGCGATCATTGAGTTCGTGCACCCACGCAGGAAAAATCTATACAGGAAATTTTGCTTCACTACGCGTTTACTCTCAGTCCTTTTGTGGAAGACACTGCGCCGGGTGTTTGCACAGTTCAGTTTACGAACTGCCGCAATTTGAGTGAGAAGGTCGGTCGCGTTATCGAGCAATTAGCCGAGTCCGAAATTCGCGCTCAAGCCGCGGTTGCTCCGACGTCAGATAGCAGCTTTCTGGCAGCACATCTGGCTCGGGCGGTGTTGCAGATCGAGAACGCAAAAGAATTTCTCGCACCCCTGCCGATAGAAACTCTCGCCATGGGTGCGACGTAGGTTGACCACCAGGCTCAGCGGTCTTTGTTATTTTGCCCGATTTCTTCCGTTCGCTTTACGGCGAATGATTTTACCCGGGCATACTCTTTCTGAGCTCCGCTGGCAAAATCGCGCGGCCCGTACTCGAACAGCACCACGAAACAAAAAGTCAGGACTAGGAACAGAGTGAACCAAAA
>WNGD01003671.1_pt1 | contig 15450 bp, 13 predicted proteins | sample 5400671 | NCBI WGS metagenome assembly WNGD01 (sample SAMN13153369, study PRJNA577476) | soil metagenome | isolation source: 40 cm soil or saprolite under grassland replicate 2 | place: USA:California | collected 2016-06-15 | reverse complement strand
CATCTGGCCTCGCCTGCGCCAAGTCTCACGTCCCTTGACGGGTTGCGCCGGCCTGCCTGCGCGGATCAGAAGTGATTCGTGTACGAGAGGAAGCGCCACCCGTCCGGGGTGGCGAGCAGTTGGTAGCTCGTCCAGGTGTCTCGGACCACCTGCCCGTTCGCGTCGAGCGCATTCCAGTGCACGGTCGCGAAGACGGAGTGCTTGCCGAGTTGGCGAGTGTCGATCTCGACCGGCGTCCACTCGCCAGCGTCCGCCGCAAGGCGATAGGCGGCGATGGCCGAAGCGAAGTGATCCCACACGGCGTCGCGGTCCGGCATGTGGATCGCCTCCCCCCTCCGGACCGCGAGGAACGGCCAGCGACAGAGGTTGGTCACACCTTCTACATCGCCGTCCGTGTAGCGGCGCGCGTACTCGTCGAAGAACGAATCGACCGTTGCGGACATCGGACGACTGTGGCAGCCGTAGCCGCCTCGGTCAATCTCGAGTATCGCTGAGTCGGCCCCGACCCGAAAGCCGGGGCCCAACTCATCGTTGCTTCTAGGGACTTGGCGGATTCTCCGGGTTGGAGCCACCCGCGCAGGTTCCGTGACCCGGGAGCCCCGGAGGGCCACCGTTGCGGACGTTCTGACCAGGAGATTGCACGTGGAAGTCGATCGGCCCCTGACCCGGGATCATGTCGTTGAGGCCGGAGTAGGAGCAGATCGAGTTCGAGTGTGCCGGGGCGGCGGTGCGGATCGCATCAACCTGTTCTTGCGTCCGCGGCCCGGTTCCAGGTGGGCCCTTGACCTCGCCGGCGCTAGCAGCGCTGGCACCGAGACCCGCGACGACGACTGCGCACAATGCAGCCGCAAAGGTCTTGCGCATATCTCTCTCCCCTTTCTCGCGTCGTGGCCGGCTTGACGACTCGCAGAGGGTATTTGGGGGCGACGCCGCCGTCAATTGAGAAGCGACTCGCCTCGGCCAGTCACTTTCAGCGGCCGAACCAGCGTGAGCGGCGGCTCGCGCCGAAGTGCTCCTTCTCGGCGACGAGGGCGACCGACGGCTCCTGGAACGTGCCGGTCGGCTTCGGTCCCGACAGGAAGTCGACGTCGACGCGACCGACGCGACCTGCGCCGAACTCGATGTAGCAGGACCCGCGCCCGCCGTAGGCTCCCGGCTGCTCGCCGTCCTGTAACCGAGCGATCAGCGAGGCGGCGACGACACGCGCAGCTCCTTCGGAGAACACCCCTGCCTTCGGGACTCCGATCGTCGCGACGTCCCCGACCGCGTAGACGCCGGGAAACCCCGTCTCGAGGGTCTGCGGATTCACCGGCACATAGCCCTCTTCCGCCATCCCACTTGCCAGGACCACATCCGGCGCACGGTGCTTCGGAACGCCGAGGAAGAGGTCATAGGGCAGCTCGCTGCCGTCGTCGAGCACGGCCACGTGGCGTGCCGAGTCGAGAGAGCTCACGCGGCGCTCGGGGACGAATGCGATGTCACGCTCGGCAAGCGCGCCAACCAGTGCACGAGACGTATCCGGTGACGGAGGGATCGGGGTGCTGAACGGGATGACGAAAGAGATCTCACAGTCGTCGCGCACCCCGCGCGTCGACAAGTAGTCGTGCAACAACAACGCGGCCTCGCTCGGCGCCGGCGGGCACTTGAACGGCGCGCCGCAGACGCCCACCAGTGCGCGACCCTCACTGAACGTCGGCAGCAATTCGCCCAGACGCTCGGCTCCGTCGACGGAGTAGAACTCGTTGCCGGCCTCGGCGAGTCCCGGCGTGGCGTCGAAGTCGTAATCGGCACCGAGAGCGACGACCAGGAAATCGGCCTCGTGAACGCCTCCGTCGGTCGTCACGCTACGCGTCTCGGGATCGATCGCGGTGATCGTCTCCTGCAGGAAACGCACCCCCGGCTTGGCGATGTCACGATACGGGAGTCGGACCGCGTCCAGCGTCGTCCGGCCGAACATCACGTCGAGCTTCGAATAGCCGAAGACGAAGGCGTCGTTCTTGTCGATCATGGTCACGTCGATGTCGTCGCCGAATGCATCCGACAACATCGTGGCAAGCTCTAGACCGCCGAAACCCGCTCCGAGGACAACGACCCGGTTCTTCACCAGCCAAGCCTAGTCCACCACACTTGTAAACCCACGCCTGGGAGTGACATGCTGTTCGTGGCTTCGCGCGATCTGTTCGGCGGCCGTGCAGTCGTCAAGCCGTAGACGACAACGGAGGATCAGATGGCACAGCCCGAACACCTCGCGGCCGCGAGCTCGCCTGTCCAAACGGACGAACCGGATCACCTCGAACCAGGCATTGCGCTCTGCCTCTCCGGGGGCGGGTACCGCGCGATGCTCTTTCACGTCGGCGCGATTTGGCGGCTCAACGAGCTTCGGTATCTCAAGAAGCTCGACCGCGTCTCGAGCGTTTCCGGCGGCTCGATCACCGCCGGCACGCTCGGCCTGAACTGGCACAAGCTCTTATTCGACGCCGACGGCTCTGCAGCCAACCTCGACGAGCAGTTCGTCCAGCCGATCCGGAAACTCGCAGCGAAGACGATCGACCTGAGCGCGGTAATCCTCGGGATCCTTCTCCCCGGGACGATCTCCGGCAGGGTGGCCGCCGCCTATCGCAGCCACCTCTTCGGGCACGCCGGGCTCCAGGATCTGCCCGACCGGCCTCGGTTCGTGATCAACGCGACCAGCCTTCAGACCGGCGCCCTCTGGCGGTTCTCGAAGCCCTACATGGCGGACTACACGGTCGGCATGATCCGCAACCCCAAGGTCGAGCTCGCAGTCGCCGTCGCCGCGTCCTCGGCCTTTCCGCCGATCCTCTCGCCGTGCGAGCTCCATCTTGATCCGGACAGCTGGGACCAGGCCGAGAGCGGCCCGCTTCACGAGCCCCCGTACACGACCGACACGGTGCTCGCGGACGGCGGCGTGTACGACAACCTCGGGCTCGAGACCGCGTGGAAGCGATACACGACGATCCTGGTCAGCGACGGCGGCGGGCACATGTCGCCTCAGCCGAAGCCCAAGCACGACTGGGCCCGCCAGGCCTATCGCACGCTCGGCGTGATCGACACCCAGGTGCGAAATCTGCGCAAGCGACAGGTGGTGTCGGGCTACATCAACGGCGACCGGCAGGGCGCCTATTGGGGAATCCGCAGCCACATCGGCGACTACGGGCCGCCGGCCGGCAGCCTGCCTTGCCCGGACCCCAGCGCACTCGTGCTCGCGCGTACGGCCACACGGCTGAAGGAGATGGACAACGCGTTGCAGGAGCGACTGATCAACTGGGGCTACGCGATCTGTGACGCCGGCATGCGGCGATGGGTCGAGCCGGACGCTCCCGCTCCTACCCAGTTCCCCTATCCGGCCGTCGGCATCGGCTAGCACCGTCTCATGCCAGTCGACCGGGAATCGATTCCGCGCCCCGTCTTTCGGAACCTGCGCGTGTTCGCGGTCGACCCCGGCATGACCGCGCGCTTCGAGACGGCGGTCATGAACGAAACGACCCTGCGCATCCCGTGGGAAGAGCTCGAAAAGGGACCCTCGGGCGAGTACGTCGTCGTCGTCGACGCCGACGAAAGGGGCACGAGGCTGCACTTGCCGGTCGATCTCGATTCCTCTGAGGTGCTCGCAGAGGGCGGTCTGCCTCCCTCCGACGGCAACCCGCAGTTTCGGCAGCAGATGGTCTACGCCGTCGCGATGCGCACGATCAAGAACTTCGAACGCGCGCTCGGCCGGATGGTGCACTGGCCCGCCGCTCAATCGAACGGGGCCTACCGCGGTCAGCTCTGCCTCTATCCGCACTTCATGGAGGAGCCGAACGCCTACTACGTTCCCGACGGCGGAATCCGCTTCGGCTACTTCGAGAGCGGACCGGAGTCACCGTTTCCCGGGACGATCGTCTTCAGCTGCCTCTCGCAGGACGTCATCGCGCACCAGGTCACGCACGCCCTCCTGATGGGCCTGAACGTCGAGTTCGACATCGGGACGAACCGCGACGTCGCCGCCCTGCACGAAGGCTTTGCCGACCTCATCGCCCTCTTCCAGCACTTCTCGGAAAGCGACGTCCTCCGCGAGCAGATCGGGGCGATTCGAGGAAATCTCGAGGAGCGAAGCCTGCTCGGTGCAGTCGCGCCGCAGTTCGGCAAGGCAATCGGACAGCCGGACGGGCTCAGAAATGCGCTCGGCTTCACGGACGCGGAGGGAACGTGGCACGCGCGCCGACCCGACCCGAAGCTCTACGAGACCGCCGACGAGCCACACGCACGAGGCGACCTCCTCGTCGGCGCGGTGTTCGACGCGTTCAAGAAGATCTACGAGTCGCGCGTCGCCGACCTTCGGCGCATCGCCACGCACGGGACGGGTGTCCTCGCGCTAGGCGAGCTGCACCCGGACCTGATCAACCGGTTCGCGCAGGAAGCGGCCAAGTCGGCCCGTCATGTGCTCGACATGTGCATGCGGGCGCTCGACTACTTGCCGCCGGTCGAGATGACCTTCGGGGACTTCCTCCGCGCCATCGTGACAGCGGACGCAGATCTCGTGCCAAACGACCATCGCCGTTACCGCGTCGCGTTCGCCGACGCGTTCCGCAGCTACGGGATCGGGCCCGCGGATGTCGGGACGCTCTCGGTCGACACGCTGTGCTGGGAGGCGCCGGAGGGTTCGAAGGCAAGCGCGGTCGTCTCGGACTTCGTGAGGACGCTCGCCAAAGCGGAGAGCTACTGGAACATCCCACGCGAGCGCGAACGGCTGTGGCACACGCTCGAAGCCTGGCGCCGCGCCCTCGAGGACCGGCTCAAGGAACAGGGACGCACGACGAAGAAGCTCGGCGTGATTGACCTGACCAAGCCTTTCGACGTCGTCACGTTCGACCTACAGGAACGGGCCGCTCTCACCGGCGACTTCTCGCTGCAGTGGGTGATCAAGATCGTGCAGCGAAGCGAAACGCACACGGCCGGGTCTACCCTCCTCGTCGACGCCGAGACAGGCGCAGTTCGCTACCAGATCGAAAAGGCGACGGGAGCCCGGAAGCGCAAGGCCGATCTGCTCAAACGCTCCGGCACGGCCGTGGCCGCTGTCCCCAGGGAGCGACGGCTGCGCGTCTTCGCCTTCGACCCGAGCGTCGGTATCCAGATGGAGTCCGCCACTATCAACGAGGTCACGCTCGCGGTTCCGTGGGAGCGCGATGACGACGGAAAGGACATCCTCCAGCACGGGCCCGTGGGCGAGTACGTCGAAGTGATCGACCACGATCCCGCGAGCGGCGCCTTCTACCAGCCGATCGACCTGAATGATCCCGCGATCGTGGCGCAGGACGGCCTGCCGCCGTCCGAAAGCAACCCGCAGTTCCACCAGCAGATGGTCTACGCGGTCACCATGCGCACGATCCGGAACTTCGAGCGCGCGCTCGGAAGGCTGGCGCTCTGGTCGCCGCACCGCGAGCAGGTGGGCGAACGCTGGTCCGAGGAGTACGTCCCGCGGCTGCGCGTCCATCCACACGCACTGCGAGAAGCGAACGCCTACTACAGCCCCGACAAGAAGGCGCTTCTCTTCGGCTACTTCCCGGCGGCGGTCGGCAGCGAGGGGACCGGCGCCACTCCCCTCAACGTCTTCACGTGTCTCAGCCACGACATCGTCGCGCACGAGGTGACACACGCGCTGCTCGACGGCATCCATCGCCGCTTCAACGAGTCGAGCAACCTGGACGTGCTCGCCTTCCACGAGGCGTTCGCCGACATCGTCGCGCTGTTTCAGCATTTCTCGCTCCCGGACGTGTTGCGGCACCAGATCGCGGCGACGCGCGGCGATCTTGCGAGCCAGAACCGTCTCGGCGAGCTTGCGCAGCAATTCGGCCAGGCGATCGGAAAGCGCGGCGCGCTGCGGAGTGCGATCGGCGAGGTGGACGAGAGCACCGGCAAGTGGCGGCCGCGCGAGCCGAATCCGGACGACTACGCCCGCCTGACCGAACCGCACGAGCGCGGCTCGATCCTCGTCGCGGCTGTCTTCGATGCGTTCCTGACGATGTACAAAGGCCGCGTCGCAGACTTGTTGCGAATTGCGAGCGAAGGCACCGGTGTCCTTCCTGCGGGGCAGCTTCACCCCGACCTGGTCGATCGACTCGCGGAGGAGGCCGCCGGCTCGGCGCAGCACGTCCTCGACATGTGCATCCGCGCGCTCGACTACTGCCCGCCCGTCGACATCACTTTCGGCGACTACCTGCGGGCGATCGTGACGGCAGACTTCGAGTTCGATCCGGTCGACGACCAGCACAATCGGGTCGCGTTCGCCGAGGCCTTTCGGCGTTACGGCATCGTCCCGGACAAGGTGCGCACGCTCTCCGTCGACGGCCTGCTCTGGCGCCCGGCCGCGGACGCGCCGGACGAAGACGAGAACGTCGTCATCGGCCTCGTCAAGAACTGGGCTGCGGACATCGGCTCCTGGAACCTGTCACGCAGCCGCCAAGCGCTCTTCGAGCTGATGCGGGCGAAACGCGCCGAGCTGCACAAGTACCTGGAAGGCAAGCTCGATCTCGATTCCGCGGTCTTGAGTGGTATCGACCCGAAGCTCAAGTTCGAGGTCCATTCGATCCGACCTTCGATGCGGGTCGACTGGAACGAGCAGTTTCGGCTCCAGTGGGTGATCGAGCTGACCCAGCGGATTCCACAGTACGTCGACGAGGCAGCGAGCCACGACGGCGCGACGCCGGACTATTACTTCCGCGGCGGCTGCACGCTGCTGGTCGACGCCGAGACCGGAAAAGTGCGCTACAGCATCAAGAAGCCGCTCGACGAGGAGCGCCAGAAGCGATTGCGGCGCTACCTGCTCGAAGAGGGCAACGAAAGCCTCGCCGCCACGTATTTCGGCGACGCGATGACGGAAGGGAGCGAGCCCTTTGCGATGTTGCACCGCTTCTAGAGGCGCCGCCTCGTGAGGCTGCGCGTCCGCATGTACAGGCAGGGTCTGGGCGACTGCTTCCTGCTCACGTGGACCGACGGGGACGCGACCAGCCATCTCCTGATCGACTGCGGCGTGCTCAAGGGAACAGCCGACGCGGAGAAGCGGATGCAGGACGTCGCCCAGAGCGTGCACGACACGACCGGCGGACACCTCGACAGGCTCGTCGTCACCCACGAGCACTGGGATCATCTCTCCGGATTCCTCCAGGCGGGGGCGATCTACGACAAACTCGAAGTCGGGGAAGTCTGGCTCGCCTGGACCGAAGATCCCCAGGACGAGCTTGCGAACGAACTCCGCAAGCGCAAGCAGAAGCGACTGAACGGGCTCGTCGCTGCAGCCAAGCTCGCTGACGGCCCCGACGGTCCCGTTGCGCGTCGCACCGCTCTCCAGTTGGATGCGCTGCTCGGTTTCCAGGGCGACCTCGGCGCGGCCGGAACCAAGACCACGGCCAAGGCGCTCGAGTGGGTGAAGAGCCGCCAGGCTCAGATCAAGTACCTGCACCCGGGTGAGCAGCTCTTCGACCTTCCCGGCCTGCCGGGCATTCGCGTGTTCGTCCTCGGGCCGCCGCACGACCGGCGGCTGATCAAGCAGAGCGACCCGAGCAAGGCGCATCCGGAGGTGTACGAGCTGGCCACCGCTGACGGCTCCCACCGTGGGTTCCTCGAGGCTGCTGAAGCACTCGCGGAAGATGAGAAGCCGGGAGCGCAGCCGTTCGACCCGTTCTTCCGGGTCGACGAGGCGGACGCACGGAACGACAACGAGCTCTGGAAGAAGTACTTCGCCAAGGGCGCTTCCTGGCGTCGCATCGACCACGACTGGCTCGGCTACGCCGGGCAGCTCGCCCTGCAGCTCGACTCGGACACGAACAACACCAGCCTCGTGCTCGCCTTCGAGCTCACGAGAGACGGGGACGTTCTCCTCTTCCCTGGCGACGCGCAGGTCGGAAACTGGCTCTCGTGGGAAGCGCTCGAGTGGCAGCTCCAGGACGGAGGCGAGAAGCGGACAGTGAAGTCAGGCGACCTGCTCGCGCGCACAGTCCTGTACAAGGTGGGCCACCACGGCAGCCACAACGCGACGCTACGCGAGAAAGGCCTCGAGCTGATGTCGAGCGCCGAGCTGGCCGCGATGATCCCCGTCAACCGCGTGACCGCCAAGAAGATGGACTGGCTGATGCCGTTCCCGGCTCTTCTGACGCGGCTCGTGGAGAAGACCCACGGCCGGGTCATGGACGCGGAGCTCGGACTCGACGATGCGGCCCCGCAGGACCTCGACGACGCAGCGTGGAATCGCTTCATCGCCCGCACCGATGTGCAGCCGGGTTGGGTGGACTACACGCTCGAGTGGTGAGAAGCGAAACTAGTTCGGGGGGATGTTCTGGTTGATCCGGAAGAAGTTGTCCGGGTCGTACTTCCCCTTGAGGCTCTTCAGCCGCTCGTACTTATCCGCGCCGTAGGCCGCGCGAATCCGATCCTCGCCTTCGTTTTCGAGGAAGTTGACATATACCCAGTGATGCCACGGTTCGAGTGCCGACCAGAACGAGCGCACCCACTCCCGTTCCTCGTCGAAACCGTCTGCCGTCTCGGTGGCGCAGCCGATGTTGTACGTGAACGCCGCCTTGCGGCCGCCGAAGGGAGTCTCGTCCTCGTCGACCCGCGCGACCGCCCCACCCATCTGCCAGATCGGGAACGACGTCAGCGGTGACTTGATCTGCAGCGACCGCTCGACCGTGATGTCGATGATCTCGTCGCTCAACTCTGCGACGTCGCAGCTCTTGAAGTAGTACCAACGCTGCGGGACGAAGCTCGGGTCGAGCATCGCCTGGTGCGTGAGATACGACTTCACCATGCACACGTCCGCGACCGGATTCCCGAACTCCCGCAGCGGCTTGATGAACTTCTCCCCCTGCTCCGGGTCGCCGGCCCAGCAGAGGACAACCATCACAACCGGCTTCCCGTGCAACTCCTCCGGGACGAACGGCAGCGGTGGTGCTTTCCTGTGGACGATGATCGTCATCAGGTCGTCGGGCGCGTCCGCGACCCAGTCGCGATAGAAGCGCAGCACATCGCCTGACTGCTCCATCGGCCAGAAGATCGGCCCCGCCAGGACCTGAGTGCCGAGTGGGACGCAATTGAACTCGAACTCCGTGACGATCCCGAAGTTGCCGCCCCCGCCGCGAAGGCCCCAGAAGAGATCTGGATTCTCGTCGGCGCTCGCCTTGACGAACTCGCCGTCGGCCGTGACCACGTCCATCGAGACGAGCTTGTCGATCGACAGGCCGTGCTTGCGCTGAATCCAGCCGATCCCGCCGCCGAGCGTCAGCCCCGCCACCCCGGTGTGCGTGACGATGCCGGACGGCACCGCGAGCCCGAACGCCTGCGTCTCCTTGTCGAGCTCACCGAGGAGCACGCCGGCCTGTACGCGTGCCGTCATCTTCTCGGGGTCGACCCGCACGCCCTTCATCGGCTGGAGGTCGATCATCAAGGCGTCATCCGCGACCGACAGGCCCGGGAACGAGTGTCCCCCGCTCCGCACCGCCACCGGGAGACCGCTCTCCCGCCCGAACTTCACCGCGGCGATCACGTCCGAGACGCCGGCGCAGCGAATGATCAGCGCCGGGTACTTGTCGAAAGAGCCGTTCCAGATCTTGCGGTGGACGTCGTAGTCCGGATCGCCCGGACGAACGACGAGGCCGCGAAATGGTGCCTCGTCGATCTGGATCTCGTCGGCGACCGCCGTCATGGCCGCTCAGTTTGGCATGAAACTCGGGATATTCGTAGGTCTGGGTCGAGCAGGACGTTCGGGGCGCGTGTCTGCCGCGTAATCCCGCAGGATGCGAACCAGGGATGGGGGGAACGATCTTCAGTTTGGGGCTCGCGGCAGGTGCTTTCCTGCTGGCCAGTTGGGTCGACGCCAGGGTCGGGGAATCGCGCCGGCCGGAATCGCCCATGAAGCGAATCGGGCTCTGCCTCGTCGGGGTGCTCGTCCTCCAGGCCTCGGTCGGAGGGCTCTATGCCGTCCAGGCGGCCGGCGCTCCACAGTCTGGCCTCCTGGCGGCGACCTTCGTGCTCTTCCTTCCTGCGCTGACGTTTGCGATGGTCACCGGTATCTGGCTGCTCCGGCTGCTCGCCGACATCGCCAACCTCGCACGGCACTGAACCCCAGCCTCCCCGTTCGGGGGTGATCTGACTCGACCGGCATGATTGGAGGGATGCCGGAGGAGCGGGACGAGCTCGAGCAAGCGTGGCAGGCGCTCACCGAACGCGAGCGGCTGGTGCAGCAGACCATGGGCCGCCGCTCGGCAGAGATCGACGCCCGGGCTCGCCGCTTCGACGAGATCGCCGCGGATCTCGACGCCCGCCGGCAGCTGATCGAGGATGCAGAAGAGGAGCTCGTCGAACGCGAACGCCGGCTGACGCTCGGCGAGCAGGAGCTCGAAGACCGCCGTGAGGAAGTCGAGCGCGCCGAGAGCGACGTCGAGCGGCAGCGCCAACAGGCTCTCGAGCTGGATGCGCGCGCGAGCGAGCTCCGAGTGCTTGCAACAGAGCTGGAAGAGCGGGGCGAATGGATCGCGACTGCGTCCGCCGCGCTCGAAGGGCAGGAGCGCCGAGCGGCGACGGTCGCCGAGCAATCCGCGGACCTCGAGGCGCGCTGGACCGAGCTCAAGGATCAGGAACGCATGCACGACTCGGCGTCACGGCAACTCGAGACACGCGCGGCGGAGCTGGAGGCGCGCACAGCCGAGCTCGCCGCGAAGCAAAGGAAGGTCGAGCAGGCAAGGAGCGAGCTCGAACCGCGTCTCGCGGCGGCGAAGAAGCTCCAGAGCGAAGCCGAGCACCGCGAGCAGCAGTTGGTCGCGCTGGAAGCGCGGAGCGCCGAACAGGAGAAGCAACTCGGCAAGCGCGCGGCGAAGATGGCTGTCCGTGAGACACAGCTCGCGAACCAGCTGCGCGACGTCCGCGAAGCGGAAGGCCGGATCCCGGCCTTAGAGGTGCGTGCGCAAGAGCTGGACGCGCGCGCGCGCGACCTCGAGCGCGTTGCGAGGGAGCTCGACGAGCGCGGGACCTGGTTGACGGAAGCCGTGGCACGCGTCGAAGCGCGCGAGACCGAAGCGGCCGAAGAGGTCGAGCGCGCGGCAGCGGAGGTGCGACGTGTCGAGCGCCGCGAGCAGGAGCTGGAAGCGTGGACGGCGCGCCTCGACGACCGCGACCGGCGACTGACCGAAGCGTACGACGCGCTCACAGAGCGAAGGCGGCGGGTGCGCGAGGACGAGATCGGCGTCCAGCCGAGGGAACCCGCCTAGGCCGGCGAGAGCTCGTACGCCATCAGGATCGCATCGACGTACTCGCCGGCGCGCAGGTAGTGGTTGCGGCGGTAGCCCTCCCTCACGAACCCGAAGCGCTCGTAGAGCTTGATCCCCGCCTCGTTCCACGGGAACACGTGCAGCTCGAGCTTGCGCACGCCGGCATGGCGAGCCCAGTCCACAGCCGCGTCGAGCAGCGCGGTGCCAATGCCCTGGCGGCGATGCGTTAAGGCGACCATCAGGCCGATGTCGGCGACGTGGCGGCTCGCCGGATGCTGGTCGCGCGCGATCGAGAGGCGGCCGACGATGACGCCCTCGTCCTCGGCGACGAAGACGGCGGCATTCGGATAGCGCCGGATCGCACGGAGGTAGCGCCGCTCGTCGGAGACGTTGCGCCAGCCGTTCGTCGTCACGAGCCAGCCCTCCGGCTCGGAACCGACAGCGGTGCCGAGCTCGGTCAGCCCTTCCGCGTCACTCGCTTCCGCCTTGCGGATGATCATTCGACGACCACTCCCGCGCCGCCGCGCCTTGGGTCCCCTGCTGCCGCGAGCTTCCCGTCCTCGAACGTCACTGCTGAGGCGCCGCCGAAGTAGAGGTTCCGGCCGCGCCAGCGGGTCACGTTCCAGCCCATTGCCTCGAGCTTGTCGAGCTCGGCGGGATCGTGTCCGCCTTCGCAGTGCAGATCGTCGCCCTCGAGGTGGACGCGCGGCCGGTCGATCGCGTCCTCAACCGGGAGGTTGTGCGCGACGACGTTGACGACGTTCTGCAGCACCGAACCGCGCAGGCGGAGGGAGCCAGCGCTGCCGACGACGAGGTGCGGGCGACCGTTGCGCAGGACGACCGAGGGGCTCATCATCGAGGACAGGCGTGCGCCGGGCCGCGGAGTCTTCGCGAGGTCGAATTCCCCGATCATGTTGTTGACGTGGATGCCCGTTCCGGGGACGACGACACCCGAGCCTGCTCCAGTGGATGCGGTCAGCGCGACGGCGTTGCCCTTCACGTCGACGACCGAGATGTGGGTCGTGCCCTGTGAGACGACGGCAGCACGTGTTTCGAGGGCGCGCGCGAGGCTGTGGATCGAGCCCGCCGCTATGCGTGCGTTCGCCTGTTCGCGCATGACGCGTGCGAGTGCGTCTATCGCTTCGGCTTTCCCCGGCTCGCCCGGGCCGAGCTCCTCCAGCAGCGGGAGGCCGTAGGCAATCAGGATCCCTCCTGCCGAGGGCGGCGGATTCGAGAGGTACTCCTCCCCGCAGAAGCTCACGCGCACGGGCCGGCGACGGATGACGCGGTAGTCCTCGAGGTCGCGCTTGGTGATGCCCCCGCCGTGTTCGAGGACGTGATCGGAAATCCGGTCGGCGAGCTCGCCCTCGTACAGCACCTTGCCGCCGTGCTCGGCGAGCAACTCGAGAGTCTGTGCGAGGTCGGACTGGATCAGCGTGTCATTCACGCGGAGGCGCTCGCCGTTCAGTTCGTACACCTCCCGCGACTCGGGCGTGTGGCGCAGGATGAGGTCGAGGATCGCGTGCAGGTACGCCTGTCCGTTGTTCAGCTGGACGCCGTTCCGTGCGAGCTCGATCGCCGGCTCGAAGAGATCGTGCCAAGGGAGCCTGCCGAAGGAGCGGTGCGCCTGTTCCAAGCCGATCGCCGCCCCGGGAACGGCGCAGGAGGGGGCGCCGATGTGGAAGGCCTGGGTCGAGCCGCCGCTGAAGTCGACGTCCACGCGGTCCATCACGGCGAGGTCGCGCTGGTCGAGCCCGAGGCCGGGGACGGAGACGAAGAAGTCGAAGACCCTCGTAGACCGGTCGCGCGCGCGGTGGACGAGCATGAAGCCTCCCGAGCCGGGTCCGGTGAGCGGGCTCTCGGCGACCCAGGAGACGAGCGCGGCGCCTACAGCGGCGTCGACCGCGTTCCCTCCTGCTGCGAGAACGTCGGCGCCTGCCTGCGCCGTCAGCGGGTGCCCGGCTGCGACTGCCCCTCTCATGCGTGAAGGTTAGCCCGGGCTTGGGCATTCGCTGGCACGGTCTCCGTCAGGCTGAGTCCTTCCTCGTCACGACGTTGTTGTCGGCGTGACACAATCGCCGGGCGGGGGGCCTGCGACGGAAGGAGCACGATCGCGATGCCCGAGGAGAAAGACGTACTGGAGCGGCGGTTCAGCCGTGAGGACCTGCTCAAGCTCGCAGCCGTCACCGGCGGTGCGGGACTGGTCGCTGGACGAGCCGGACTGGCTCGGGCTGCGAACGCGCACCTGGCGAAGGAGACGGGACGGCTCCAGGTGCTGGACTGGGCGGGCTACGGGAACGACGGCGGTCAGGCCATGTTCGCGCAGTACGTGAAGACGCATGCGCAGAACAAACCGAAGTTCACCCAGATGGGCAACGAGGCGGACGCGCTCGCGAAGATCCATGCCGGTTTCAAGCCGGATCTGTTCCGTCCTTATGTCGGCTGGGTCAAGTACTTCGCGACCAGCGGCCTCGTCCAGCCCTGGGACACGAGCCTGATCTCGAATTTCAAGAACCTGAACCAATTCATGGTCAAGGCTGGCCAGTACCAAGGCAAGCAGTACGGGATCCCGGACGACTGGGGCTTCGACGCGATCCTCTACCGCAGCGACAAGGTGAAGCCGAAGGCCAAGTCCTGGGGCCTCCTGTTCGATGAGCGCTACAAGGGCAAGATCGCCTGGTTCGACGACATCGAGATGATCACCATCGCGGGCCTGTACCTCGGCTTCAAGGATCCGTGGAACCAAACGGACGACCAGCTCAAGCGCTCACAGAAGCTGCTCATCTCCAAGAAGCACCTCGTCCGCACGAACTGGTCCTCCGAGACCGACTTGTGGCAACTCTTCGGGTCCGGCGAAGTCTGGATCGCCTACGCCTGGCCGAACGACTGGGTGCAGATGAAGAAGAAACGCCTGAAGGTCGTCTACATGCACCCGAAGGAGAAGCCGATCGCGTGGGTCGGCATGTTCATGCTGCTCAAGGGGACATCGCGCCCCAATCTCGCCCATGCGTACGTCGATGCCTGGAGCTCCGCCAAGTCGGCGAAGTGGCTCGAGGACAACTACGGCTACGGGCATGCGAACACCGTCGCGCGGCCCTCGTCGAGCGACCTGCTGCGCGCGCTGCAGCTGACCAACCCTCGGGCCGTCACGGAGCCGAACGCGCACCTGGACCGCGACATCCCGCGGCGCGCGCTCTACGCCAAGATGTGGGAACAGGTGAAAGCGTCCTGACCGGACTGATCTAGAGGACGACATGGCAGTTCGCCGCCGGCGGGTGCGGCTCGACTTGACGACGCCCACGCTACTGGGTCTCCCGGTCGCGTGGCTCGTCGTCTTCTTCATCGTGCCGATCGCGATCGTGGCCGCGTACAGCTTCGACGTCTACTCGCTCTTTCCAGGCGCGCACGGATTTACGCTCGCCGCCTGGCGCGAGTTCGTTCACAGCTCTGTGTACCTCGCGCTGTTTTGGAAGTCGGTGAAGATGTCGCTGATCGTCTCGGCGATCATCGTCGTCCTCGCCTATCCGCTGGCGTACTACCTCGCGCTCTCCGGCACGAAGCGCAAGTACGTCCTCCTACTCGTGCTGATCGCTCCGTTCCTGACGAGCTACCTGTTGCGGGTGCTCGCCTGGAAGGTGATCCTGGGCAACGAGGGCGTGATCAACACGTTCCTGTTCTGGACGGGGCTGAGATCGCCGGGTCATCCGATCTCCCAGCTCCTCTACAGCAGGTTCGCCGTCATGCTCGTGCTCGGCTACATCTGGCTCCCGTTCGTTGCCCTGCCGATCTTCGTCTCGCTCGAGAGCCTCGACCGCCGCCTCCTCGAGGCCGCGAGCGACCTCGGCGCCAGCCGTCTGCAGGCCTTCCGGCGGGTGACGCTGCCGCTGTCTCTGCCTGGGATCATGGCCGCGTTCCTCTTCGTCTTCATCCCGACACTCGGTGAGTTCATCACGCCATCGCTCGTCGGCGGAGCAAACGGCTACATGTACGGCAACCAGATCGTCGACCTCTTCGGAACCGGGTTCCCCGACTGGGAGACAGGGTCGGTGCTCGCGATCTTCCTCCTCGGCGTCGTCACTGTGTTGACCGTCGTCTTCGCGCGCTTCCTCCAGCCCCGGCAGGTAACGGCAGGCTGATGGACGTCGCCCTCTCGCGGAACGGAAGGATCGCGCTGCGGGCGCTCTTCGTGCTCGTC
>WNGD01011665.1_pt1 | contig 15453 bp, 12 predicted proteins | sample 5400671 | NCBI WGS metagenome assembly WNGD01 (sample SAMN13153369, study PRJNA577476) | soil metagenome | isolation source: 40 cm soil or saprolite under grassland replicate 2 | place: USA:California | collected 2016-06-15 | reverse complement strand
GGGATATTCAGGTTCCAATCGTTTTGTTCAATATCCTGCAGCGTGACTACTTTCGCGATTCCTGTTATGTCTGTGTATGCTTTGTACCAGTGGAAGATCTGGTCGATCTGTTCAAACGTGAGGGTGTTCTGGTTGCGGCCCTTCTTGTAGAGTCTGGAGGCGTCCAGGATGAGTACTTTGCCTTTGCGCTCGGGGACTTTGCGCATGCGGAATACGAGGATGCAGGCGGAAAGACCTGTACCGTAAAATAAGTTGGGGCCGAGACCAATTACGGCATCCAGCATGTCCATTTCGATAATTTTGTGGCGAATCGTGCCTTCGACGCCCATGCGGAAGAGAGCGCCGTGGGGGAGGACAACGGCCATGCGCCCGGTTCCGACTGCCATAGAGCGGATCATGTGCTGGACCCAGGCGTAGTCACCGCTGGTGCGTGGGGGAACTCCGGCCATGTTGCGGCCATAGGGATCGTTAAGCCAGAGATCTTCTCCCCAGCGTTCCAGCGAGAATGGTGGATTGGCGATGACGCAATCAAAGGTGGCCAGGTGATCGATCTCGAAGAAGGCGGGTTGGCGCAGCGTATCACCGCGCACGATCTGGAAATCTTCGATGCCGTGCATGAACAGGTTGATGCGCGCAATACCAGAAGTCGTCAGATTCTTTTCCTGTCCGTAGAGTTTGCCCCATAGTGTTTTGACGTTCCCGCCCGCCTCTTTGACGTGATGGACTGCTTCCAGGAGCATACCCCCGGTACCGCAGGCAGGATCGTAGATAGTATCGCCCTCTTGCGGATCGAGGATATGGATCATGAGGCGTACAATGCTGCGCGGTGTATAGAATTCACCCGCCTTTTTATTGGTAGCATCCGCGAACTTCTTGATCAGATACTCATAGGCCTGACCGAGTACATCCGAGTCGACATTGCGATTGGACAAAGGCAGGCGCGAAAAGTGATCGATCAAATGATTAAGCAGGGCGTCGGAGAGACGTTCTTTATTTGTCCATTGTGCATCACCAAATATAGCATAGAGAGTACGTTGGTTGGCCTTCTCGATTTCGCGCATAGCATGTTGCAAGGCCAGGCCGATATCGCCTGTCTTCTCGCGAATATCCTGCCAGTGGCATTCTTCAGGGATCTGGAAACGGTGGTTTTCTGGAAAGAGCGCGTACTCTCGATCTCCGTCAGACTCCTCTAGAGCAGTTGCCATCTCCTCGTCGTACACATCGGAGATACGTTTGAAGAAGAGCAATGGGAAAATATATGTCTTGAAATCGGCGGCATCGACGGGACCGCGCAGAATGTTTGCCGCTTCCCAGAGATGGGCTTCCAGCTTAGAGAGTTCGAGCGTAGTGTTAAATAATGTGCCCTGTTCCACTTGAGGAACAACGGAGGATACCAGTTGTATCTGTTTCTTTTTCATCTTCAATTCTTCTATACGATGTCATGCCTGTTGAATTATGTTATTTTTGTGTTGAGCATGATGTAGACGCGCGAGCGAGAGTATTTGTCGATGGGTAGTTCTGTCTACATCAAAGCGATTATACACTACTCGTCAGGAAAATCATATGGTCATAGGAGATGGTCTATTGCTGCGGAGGCGATGGGGAGATGTACGTACGTAGGGGTCAACGGAGCACTTTGACCAGGTGATTGTTTGAGTAAAGAGGGTATGCAGTGGCGACTCCTGCACGCCTTTTTTCCACTATACAAGAGTATCCAGGTTGATGGGGGATATACTATGGATGCCCGTAGTCTCCTCAGTCATGAACATTACAACCAGAGAAATAAAAATGGCGATGGCATCGATGCTGATAAGCACGATCTCCAAAGAAGTCCATGGATTAGTGTTCATGATGCAGAAAATCGTGACAGCCACCGTGCTAGGAAATATAAACGTCAGCCAACGAGCGCGATCCAGGAGCAGTGTAAAGCCGCGATGGAAGATGCGCGTATGGCACTTGTAAAGCTCCCACTGTAATATCTTTTGTCCAGTGAAGAGATTGACTTTTGGGCGCAGATAGTTGTGGAGGTAATCCGCGATACGGACGATACGGACGGTGCGGTCAGTATAGAACAAGGATAGAAGTGTGAAGATCAACGGAAAAAGGAGAAATGTGAAGTTCAGGTTGCTACTACGGTCTGGGGGAAGGGCAAGAAATGCGCCCACAAGACTCAACATGCCGATAGTGAGGAGGATGTTAAAGTTCATGAATTCTTTCTGATGCTCGTGGTAGATATCAATTTCTCTACGCAGAGACTCATATTCCATTGCCAGCACCGTAGCCATGCCTTCGGTGATGCCTCCGAAATTTGTTGTATTTGTGCTCATTACAGCTAGCTCCTTCCTATTTACATTTGTGCTTATCCATGCATGAATTTACATCTTTGAACTTTTGCGTCCAGCCGATGATGTCTGTTGTATGTAATAGTTGTCGATCCGTTGCCTGGCGATGTCTGGATAATCTGTCGTAATCATGTCTACTCCCAGGTAACAGAGCTTCTCGATCTCTTCGGCGTTATTGGTTGACCAGCTGCATACTCTAGCACCCTCCTGATGGACAATGTCAACCACATTTTGCGTAAGATAGTCAGTAGGAGTTTCTACCCAGTCGACATTGATGAAACGTATAGTTTCGCGAAGGTTAGCGAGCTTTGCTATGTAGAGGATGCCAGTGCGGATATTTGGTACCATATCTTTAAGACCAACAACAACGTTATGGTCAAAAGAAACGATGTAGGCGCGCTCTACAAGATCATGCGTTTTGAGGGCATCCAGCACGTACTCTGTAACATGAGGATATTGAACAGGACAGTTCTTGACATCAATGATGATGCCCTTGTCATTGGTGTGTAACCAGTCAACGAACTCTTCAAATGTCGGTATGGTGATCTCTGGCGTTGCTCTATCTACTTTGTTAAGAGAAGCGTAGGAGCGGATCTCAGCAAGAGTGAGGTGAGCCAGAGGTACATGTTGTCCCTCCACAGACAGGTGCCAGCTATGGCAAATGACCACATGGTTATCCCGACTCATATGAACATCCAACTCTATAAAGTCGGCCTGTTGCTCAACAGCAAGCTGGAAAGCCGCGAGCGTATTGCCCGGTAGATAGGCGCTTGCACCACGATGAGCAACAACAAAGGGAGGTGATATGGCAGTGTATTGGCTGTTTCTGCTCATGTTAAACCTCGGCCCTGGCTAATCCGAACATCTCAGTGCGCTCGAAGGCAAGCGCAGCGGCACCGATGATCCCGCTATTCTTACCCAAAGTTGCTAAAGCAATCTTTATACTGTCTCCGATGCAAGGCATATACTGTTTGAGAAACACATCAGTTCTTTGATGCAGCATACGAAAAAACTCCTCCTCGCCTTGTGCGATGCCCCCGCTCAGCACAAACAGATCGGGATCGAGGACTTGTTGGAGCCAGGCAAGGCAGAAGGCAGCGCCATCAACAGCTTCGTTTACAATGGCATTGGCCAGAGGATCCTTCAGGACGATCGCCTTATAAAAAATCTCTTCGGGTGAATAAGCAAAGCCCATCTTCTGGCTGGCCTGTCTGGTAATGCCTTTGCCACTAAAACGATCGCTCACTGTTTCGTCGAGGCCTGGTAAAGGTAAATAGGCAATCTGGCCAGCGATACCATGGCTGCCACGCCTGATCTTTCCATTTTCGAGAATTGCCACTCCTATTCCTGTGCTAATGACCATATAAACAATTGTTGGAGTAGAACGTGCAACACCGAAATAGTATTCCCCCAGTGCTGCCGCATAGACATCGTTATCGACTGTAGTAGGGAGTCCAAATTTTTCTCCAAAGAGAGAGCAGATGGGGATATTTTCCCAATTAGGAATAGTCCCACTGCGTAGTATAGTACCTGTTTCATGATCGACAATGCCTGATGAGCCGATGCCAATGGCATCGGGCCGGAAAGGAGTTCTGGCAAGAAGTTTACGCGTCATCTCGTAACACTGTTCGAGAATAGCATAGCCGCCTTTTTGCATATTTGTGGGCTGCTGATCTTGATCCTCCACAGTTCCATTGTAGGAAATGATGCCAGCAGCTATTTTCGTCTTCCCAATATCGATACCAATGACCTGGCGCTGGCTCTGTTCTAGTTGATCAAAAGAATGAGAAAACATGTGCTCCTCCATGTAATGCGATGAATTTCGCATCATATAGTAATAGAACGAAGTACGTCTTCATGGATGAAATGGTTCGTTGCAACGATGCTACGAGATGCATTTCCAAAGTTGTTACCATACAGGTCTGTCACCTGTCCATGGGCCTCGCGAACCAATAAAGCCCCGGCAGCAGAGCTAAAGCCGCGTGATTTTATACAGACAGTGCCTTGCAGTTTGCCCTCGGCAATGAAAGCCAGTTCAAGCGCCTGGCTGACAAACAGGCGCAATCCGCGTGTTTTGCGTGCGAGAGCGTTGACAAGTTGTAATATCTGGTCGATTTCGGCCTGGGAGTAATGACTGGTAAGCATGAAAGACAAAACGCTATTACTCAAATGCTTTTCTGAAGAAACCTGGAGGGGCAGATCATTTTTAAATGCTCCCTTGCCTTTCTGAGCGCTATAGAGCGTACCCGACGTCGTATCATAGACAACGGCAAGCACTGTCTCGTTGAAGTATTGTAGTGCTAATGAGACAGAATAAAAAGGCAATCCGTTAGCATAGTTTATGGTGCCATCTAACGGATCAATAATCCAACGCCAGGGTACATGTGATTGCATGTCATCCATCTGTACAGAATAAAGTTCTTCGCTAGAGAAGAGGTGCTCTGGAAAATGGCGTGCCAGATCGCTTATGATGGCTTGTTCTGCCTGGATATCGGCTGCGGTAACGATGTCCAGATGGTTCTTTCTCCGTACAACGTTGTCTGATTGGACCAGGTCTTTATGGATTGCGCCTGCTTTCCGTGCAACGTCACATGCAGCCACAAGTGCATCGTCTAGCATCTGGCTCTCCATCCGGCAATCTCCCTCCCTCATTCTTGCTAAAGCATCAGGTTCTACAGGTTTACAGTACAAACGACATAAGATTGTGAGCAATACAAATCGTCCCCCTGTATCCTTTGTCCTCTGCCATTTTCTGTAGTGTGTACGTATTACTTTCATTGTAAGAAGAGGCATAAATAATGTGTCTGATCTGGGTACTTGCTGCAAAGTCAACAAGGTAGTTATCCTCGCTAAGGTCAGCATTGATGACAACCAGATCAGTATGGTTTAGAAGTGGGACTTGTTTTTCTTCGAGGGATACGTTCTGTATGATCGCGCATAGCTTTTCATCTGTCGAGAGGTGCAAAAGCTGGTTTTTGCTTATTGGTATGCTAAAAAGAGTTGTCCCGCAAGTATCCGGAATGGTGTGGGTTTCAGTAATCTCATGAAAGACGATGTTATATGAGGCGGGCTGAAATCTTCTCAGTTCAAAGATATCCATGAAGGTATCAACCAGATGCTGAATACCGGGCCTACCATAGATGTGCAGGTCATGAACACGCGGATTAGTTTTTGCTTGAGCACCAGCATGGAGAAAAGGCAGCAGGTCAGTGACATATTCTGGTTGGAAGTGAGTCAGGATAATATGGTCAATATCTCTATGATGGATGCCGATTTCTAAGAGCGATTGTAATACACCATATCCGCAATTCATCAATATGCGTGTAGTATCTAATTCTACGAGAATGCTTAGCGCACGTTGATTTGCTTCTAATTGCTGCATTTTGCTTGTAAGAAGTGTTACCTTGCTCATCTTATTGCTTTTCTTAAAATGGAAAGTATTGTATTGTAATACGGCTTTTCCAAAGTATATGCTATAAAGTGGATTTAGTCAATAGAAAAGTCTACTGAGAAGAGATAAATAGAGAGAAAATGTATATTGAAATATATTGAGTTGTGTATGACTGAATTGATAAAACATTGTATACACAAAGTACATACATGTTCGGGATTTGATAGTTGATAGAACATGTGTCCCTTATCAGCAGTTATGAAAGTCAAAGTAGCTCTTGTAGTGTGATTGAGATGCTGCCAGTGTTAGTATGTCTTGGAGAATGGCAATTGTAGAGCGCGGTTTACAAGCCTCCGTACCGATCGATATACGGGCTTGTAAACCGCGCCCCTACAGGAGGCATTGCCCCTACAAGAGGGCAAATGCCCCAGGATGGATATCCCCGTCCCTACAGCGGGGATATGTATTTTTTTATACGTAGGGAATTAGCTATCGAGCGTACTGATATCGCCGACGGGTTCGCCGAGTTCTTTGGCGCGGATGACCCGGCGCATGATTTTACCCGAGCGGGTCTTGGGCAGGCTGGGCGCAAATTCCAGCTCGTCAGGGACGGCCAGAGGACCCACGGTGGTGCGCACATGCAACTTGAGTTCCTTTTCCAGCTCAGACGTGGCGCTGAAGCCCTGCTTGAGGATGACAAAGACCTTGACATGTTCGCCCTTGATCTCGTCGGGTTTGCCGATGGCCGCCGCCTCGGCGACCGCAGGATGACTGACCAGGCTGGACTCGATTTCCATGGAGCCCAGACGATGGCCACTGACCTTGATCACATCGTCGACGCGCCCCTGAATGCGGAAGTAGCCATCCTTGTCTTTGGTGGCCGCATCCCCAGCAAAATACACATCGGGAATAGTATCCCAGTAGGTCTGATAACGGGCGGGCTCTTTGTAGATGGTGCGCATCTGGGCGGGCCAGGGATGACGGATGACCAGGAAGCCTCCCTTGTCCGATCCCACGCTGACCCCGTTCTTGTCTACCACATCGGCATCGATGGTGGGCAACGGACGGGAGGCACTGCCGGGTTTGAGGGGGAGCCGGGGCGTCGGGCTGATCAGGATCATGCCCGTCTCGGTCTGCCACCAGGTATCCATGATGGGAAGTTCATTGCGTCCAATGTTGCGTCGGTACCACATCCAGGCCTCCGGGTTAATCGGCTCGCCCACCGTGCCCAGAAGTCGCAGACTCGACAGATCGTGTTTGGCGGGCCACTCTTCCCCGAAGCGCATCAGGCCACGAATAGCCGTGGGGGAGGTATAGATGATATTGACCTTGAACTTCTCAACGACGCTCCAGAAGCGATCAGGATGGGGATAGGCCGGAACGCCTTCGAAGAGCACATTGGTGGTGCCGTTCATCAAGGGACCATAGACAATGTAGCTATGTCCGGTCACCCAGCCGATGTCAGCCGTGCACCAGAAGACATCACTGTCTTTGACATCGAAGACGAATTTGGTGGTGGCATAGATGCCCACCGCATGGCCGCCCTGCACATGCACCACGCCCTTGGGTTTGCCGGTGCTACCGCTGGTATAGAGGATGTAGAGCAGATCTTCGCTGTCGACCGGCTCGCAGGGCACCACGGTCTCTTCGGGGATCTCTTGAAACAGTTCATCGAGGTACACATCGCGCCCGGCCTTCATCGCGACCTGGCTGCCCAGGCGTCGCACCACGAGAGCTTTTTCGATGGTGGGCGTCTCGGCGATGGCTTCATCGGCGATTTTCTTCAGTTCGATCAGCTTGCCGCGCGTAGAGAACTGGCAGCGAAGCCGCCAAAGACGACGGTGTGCACGGCCCCCAGGCGGGCCACCGCCAGCAGAGAAGCGACCTGCTCAGGGATAGCCGGTAAATAAATAGCGACGCGGTCGCCCTTTTTGACGCCCAGGTTTTGGAGCGCTTTGGCCATGCGGTTGGTCAGCACATACAGATCATGATAGGTCAGGGTGCGTGTCGAGCCGTCATCGCCCTCCCAGTAGAAGGCCACTTTCTCGCGAACAGGAGTGTCCATATGTCGGTCCAGGCAGTTGTAAGTAATATTGAACTTGCCGTCGGTGAACCACTTGAAGAAGGGCTTGTCGCTCCATTCAAAGGTCTTGGTCCAGGGCGCGAACCAGTGCAGTTCTTTGGCCATATCTTCCCAGAACTCGAAGCGATGGTCCAGGGACCACTGGAAAAAGGACTCGTAGTCCTCGAAGCCCTTGGATCGCATGTAAGCCGTGATGTTGGCCTTCTCGACCACCTCGGCGGACGGGGTGAAAACGCGGAGTTCCGATAAAATCGTATCGGTATCTTCAAAGCCAAGGTTACTCATAGTCTGGTCTATCCTTTTTGTCTCACCTGCTATACGTACTCATTACAACGACATCGTTTGGGGCTGGTTGGCTTATTGTGTGTCCGAACACCTTCAAATAATATCATCTGAAACGTGCAGAGGGCAATACATATATCGAATCTATGCGAGGGATGGCCGATAAGATCGGATCCCTCGCATAGGTAAAGTCAATCGTTGCAAGCAGGTCAGGAGATTGGACCTACGGGCAGAGAGAAGGCAGACTTGCTGGAGCTAAGTAGTCCGGCCAGTCCGGTGTACCATGCCAGGATAGCAGTGATCACGCCAAGCCAGCCACCGAGTGTGCCAAATGTGGTTGCTCCGGCCAGTTCACCAATAGTGAGACTGAGGAAGGTCAGGGTTAGGAAAGCGAACACAGCGATAAGGGCTACGTTGCTTCTCAACGTGCCGAGGAACATAATTGCCGTGAAGATTGTCCAACCCAGGAGGTAGACGCCGAGAGCAGAATGGAGTGCATTTGCTTTGACAAGTGCATCCAGAATGCCAAAGCCTGGCACAAATATAGCGCCGAAGGAGAGCCAGAATGCACCATAGGAGGTGAATGCGGTGGCGCCGAAGGTGTTGCCAGTCTTAAATTCCCACATACCTGCAAGAAGTTGAGCGATACCACCATAGAAGAGCGTGATGCCAACAATGATATTCGTAGCGCCTGCTGGGAACCAGCCTGCGTTGATACTACTTAAAACGAAGGTTGTAAGCGCGAAGGCACTGAGACCGAGAGGTCCAGGATTTGCGATAGCAGGTGCCGCTGCTGCGGCGCGGCTTTCTTCTGCAGCATATTGAGCCATAAATGTTCCCACCTTTCATTACAAGTCTTGCGATACATGTACGCTTAATTGTACATATCAGGTACAAACGAAACGATGTTTAGTTCCTAAGTATCAGCTTGCACAGGCCTCGTGCCTGCGCGGGTAGGTAGGATGCGTCATCCACACGCCAATGTGTGAATGGCTTCAAGAAAAACGTTCTACAGCCGACCGGGTGTTATGAAGTTAAATGAGGTCTGTTCCGCCACATTATTTGACGGGCGAGGTGGCGATAAATACTGTTACTGGTGAGCAGCCAGAAACATCCTGGTTTTGCTCAGCTATCCTCCTCCTTGAAGATATTGTGTTATTGGATTAAAGCGCCTCTGATATACTGTGAGCATACTTCACTATAAGCCTTTTTGTCAAGTGAGCGTAAAATAGATTTATTTGAATGCACATATTACATTCAAATTGGCCTGAGAAGCCAGTTGATGAGGTTAATTAAATGAAGAAAAAGCGCGTAAAAATCACATTTTATGCTTCTTCGTTATTCCCGCGTCACAATTTTGTGAGTAGGCTTATGATGACATATTTGATGAACAGAACAACAGGAGTAACAGTTTAAGACAAAGGTCCTATTCTATCCCAATAGCGAGAAAAGCTCCGGTATTTCTAATAGGCTTTACCACAACCACTGTGTCAAAGCGTATCAAGACGTTCTTCTGAAAGGAGATCGATGCATGGACATTTCTCGCTACGTTCCTGTTGGTGTAAAGCAACCATCCCCAAAACTACCGCGTTTTTTGAGACCAGTAATGCGTCATGCCGTGATACTGGCCGTGCTTGTCGTCGTAGCTACCGGAGCTGTTGGTGGGACGCTGTTACAGAGGGCCTTCGCTTCTATGCCCTGTAAAGCGACCGACCGCGTATATCCAATTGTCTGGGGCGATACACTCGGCGGAATTGCAGCGCGTTTCCACACAACTGTGCCAGCCCTGGCTTCTTACAATGGAATCGGCAATCCGAACCTTATTTTTGCCGGACAACATGTCTGCATTCCAGGTAGCAGGAGAGTTACTACTTATGGATCGGGGAGTAGCGGTGGCACTGTAGGATTTCAGAACAATTATGTTGCAATAGCGCGACAGGATGCGCTAAATGCTGGTATCTCCCCTGACATCTTTGTGCGGCAGATCAACCAGGAAAGTGGCTTTAGAACCTGGGTTATTTCGTATGCAGGAGCTATTGGCATTGCTCAATTTATGCCGGGGACTGCAGCTTCTCTGGGTATCAATCCCTATAATCCCGAGCAATCTTTGCGAGGGGCTGCCTCCCTTATGGCTTCTTATGTGCGACAATATGGTAATTATGCGCAGGCGCTTGCTGCTTACAACGCCGGGCCAGGGACTGTGAACTATGCGCTTCGTGGCTGTGGAGGTAACTGGTTGCAATGTGTGCCTGCTGAGACACGGAATTACGTGCTGGTCATTATGGGCTGGTAGATCGACAAAAGAATCGCGTTTTTTATCGTAGGGACTCCATTTATGGAGTCCCTACCTCAGTTTCACGATTGATAAAGGGTATCAGTGAGAAGGGATAAGAACCCGTTCAGATTCCAATGTGTTTATTTACAAACAGGCCAGCGCATGGGCAATGATGTCTTGCTGCTGGCGTACGTTCTCATACCAGCTGATCGTCTCGCGCAAATTGACGACGCTGCCGATGACGGTGGTGGCAGGTGAACTGAGACCTGCTTCCAGGGCGCGCTGAGCGATATCTGCCAGGGTGCCTGTGACGACGCGCTGCCGTTCAGTGGTGCCTTCCTGGATCACCGCCGCGGGTAATTCTGGATCAAGGCCACCATCTATGAGACGGTTGGTGAAGTTAGGAAGAGCTTTGACACCCATCAACACGACCAGGGTTCCGCCTAGTTTTGCCAGGGCCTCCCAATTGAGACGCTGCGAGGGCTGTTTGTGTCCGTCATGTCCGGTGACAATAGTGACCGCCGAGGCATGATCGCGATGTGTGACCGGGATACCAGCGTAGGCAGGGACGGCGACGGCTGCACTGATGCCTGGTACGATCTCAAAGGGAATTTTTGCCTGGGCCAGCGCTTCGGCCTCTTCTCCACCACGTCCAAAGATGAAAGGATCGCCACCTTTCAGGCGTACAACCACGCAATTCTGCCGTGCATAGGCGATCAAAAGTTCGTTGATCATTGTTTGCTCTAGTGCATGACATGCGGGACCTTTGCCTACGAATACGCGCGTTGCTCCCGGGCGCGCTTCATCCAGGAGTTCCTGGCTAATCAAGCGATCGTATAGCACCACGTCAGCCGTCCGTAGACAGCGCAGCCCCTTCACCGTAATCAGATCCGGGTCGCCTGGCCCTGCACCGACCAGGTAGACTTTCCCCTGTGCAGATGATTCGTATTCAGAATTGCTGACTGACCATTCGTTGCGTATCCAGGTATCCATTATTGTTTTTGCCTCTCTGAACTGGGTAGGTAAGCGGGCTTATAAATCGCGCCCCTACATTTGGGAATGGGTGCGGGCTTATAAATCGCGCCCTACGACGGTGTTAATGGTATAAATCGCGTCCCTATATGGTATCAATCCTGGCGCAAAAATGATGCGCTCCGAGTTGAGATATTACGGGATAGCGGCCAGATCTGCTGTGATAGTATCGGTCGAGATAGCGACGCCGTAGTGACCTAGCAGTTCGACGGTGATTGCCAGTGCTTGCGACGCATTATCTTCCGCAAGGAGTGTCAGGATGTCTGAGTTAAAGAACTCGCCGAAGAAGTCATCGCGTTGCGCGTAAGAGATTCCGTGCTGGCGTAAGTGTGTGCGTGCGACTACGGCGAGCTGCATATAGGTATCGTAGGCGGCAGGGAACAGACCCTCCAGGCGCTGGCGAATACGCTTAGAGAGGCTGGGGCTGGCACCTTCGGTTGAGACTGCGATGGTGAGTTGACCACGGCGCAGGATCGAAGGGACGATAAAATTGCAGCGTGCGGGAACGTCTACGATGTTAACGAGCTGTCCGCGTTCCTGTGTCTCGTTCCAGATCGCCTCCGCTAATTGAGCATCGTGCGCTGCCGAGGCCACCACGACGAATGCTCCTGCAAGGTCGCCAGGTTCATAAGCCTTCTGGTGCAGCTTGATTGTGCCATGTTCTGCCATCTCTAGCAGTTCAGGACAGAATTCGGAATTCATCACTCTAACATGAGCACCACTTGCACTTAATGAAGCAGCCTTCTCCGCGGCAATATTGTCGCCGCCGATAACGATGGCGGGACGATTGCGTACGTCGAGCATAACAGGATAGTATCTGGGCATCTGCGCTCTTCTTTCTACGCTACATGGATGTTTGGCGGTTAATCGGCATGCGTCCCCGAAGAAACTGTTCTGATATCCCGGGCGGCACCATGTTCGGTTGCTATGCGTGCTCGTAGTTGCTCATTGCCAAGGCGGTGACAGAAATCGCCAAACGTCTCTTGTGGGAGACGCTCATCGCGCCACAATGCCAGCAAGGGGCGTATGGTGGCCGCTACATCTTTGATGTTTACGGAAGGAGCGTAGAGGGTGTTCATACGTGTATTGGCCCAATCGCCACCGACGTAGATATTGTAAATATCTTTGGTGCGTCCGACGATACCGATGTCACCCATAAAGGGACGTGCACAGCCATTAGGACAGCCAGTCATACGTATACTCAATGGTTCGCCCGCCAGTGAGAGGTCTTGCAGGTCAGCCTCGATCTGCTGTACGAGTGAAGGTAGAGCACGTTCGGCTTCAGCCAATGCCAGACCACAGGTGGGAAGCGCGGGGCAGGCCATAGCGAAACGGGAAGCTCCGACCTCCTTCGGATCGGTAGAGATGCCGTATGCGTGTAATTTTGCTTCCAGAGGACCGCGTTGTTCTGCGCTTATATCGGTGAGCAGAATATTTTGCTGCCCTGTCAGACGAATGCCGGGGCGGAATTCTTCGATGATGGCATGCAGCCCTGTACGCATATGAAGGTTCTCTGTGTCTTTAATGCGTCCATTCTCCACGTACAGACCAAGGAACCAGCGACCATCAGCCTGCTGATGCCAGCCCAGGTGGTCATCGACATCATGCAGGACGACCGGGCCGGGGTTCTGGAGCCTGTGACCCAGGCGCTCTTCTATCTGTGCGCGGAACCACTCGATGCCATTCTCCTCGACCACGTACTTCATACGCGCGTGCTTGCGATTCTTACGATCGCCGTAATCGCGCTGGACCGTCACAATCGTCTCTACCACAGGAAGGATCTCGTCAATCGTCACATCGCAGAGGGGCGTAGCCAGGCGTGGGAAGGTTTCAGTCTTGCCGTGCGTCATACCCATGCCGCCACCTATCATGATCGTAAAGCCTTTCAACTCCTCATCGTCGAGGATAGCGACCAGACCAATATCTTGCGTATAGATATCCACACAGTTATCGCCGGGGAAGGCCACACCAATCTTGAACTTGCGCGGTAGATAGGTAGGGCCATAGATAGGCTCAACAGCCTCAACAGCCTCTTCAGTTTCCTCGACAGTATGGACTTTCTCACCATCGACCCAGATCTCGTGGTAAGCCTTGCTGCGCGGGGCAAGGTGCATTGCGATCTGGTGCGCGATCTCCTGGACTTTCGCCTGTGCACGGCTCGCAATCGGTGCGGGACAGGCCATGACATTGCGGTTCACATCGCCACAGGCAGCCAACGTAGAGAGAAGGGCATCATTGATACTATGGATAGCCATGTGCAGGTTCCCTTTTAACACGCCATGCAACTGGAAACTCTGGCGTGTGGTGATACGCAGTGTTCCATTACCAAAGCGATCAGCCAGGTCATCTTCGACCAGATACTGTTCAGATGTCACCGCTCCACCTGGGATACGTGAGCGTATCATAAACTGGTAGGCTTTCTCCGCGTGCTCGGCCTTGCGTGATTGGCGTGAGTCGCGGTCCTCCTGTTGATAAATACCGTGAAACTTGATGAGCTGTATCTGGTCTTCAGAGAAACGGGTGGTGTCCGTCTGCAACTCCTCCGCAATCTGGCCATGCAGGTGGTCGCTATTGATCTTGATGCGCTCCACCTTACTTCCCTCGCCAGGTCCCAGGTGAACGAGGTTGTTTGTGATTTCATCCCGCTCGAATGACATAATCGCATCTCCTCTGGTCGTCGCCTGATTTTGACCTCCACATCGGGGGATTATGGATGTCAAAACCACTATCAACGTATTAAATGTGGTACGTCCGTACCTTGTTTCTGGTCCAAGATGTTGATATAGTAGATCAACAAAGGTGACTAACTCTTTTAACTATAGGGTTATTGTGATGCCTTGTCAAGTCTCTTATCGGGTAATGACAGTAAAGTTGGCAGAATTATGTGAGGAAACGCTATATGGAATTTCTCCTAAGTTGCATTTCAACCCGGCACTCCTTGTTAAAGAAGCACTGGGTCGAGACGAAACAACAGGATACCGAGTGTCCGATTACCGTTCTTGGAAGTCGTCAGAAGCCTGAAGAAGATCAGGGCGGCCTGTTATGTCTGCTGAATGATGCAGGGCAGGCTGTGAAGAGTGTAGAACTCCCAATGCCTGCTGGCATGGCATTTTCTGACAATGGCATCATGGTGGCGTCGATTGAAGCGGTGCATGAGGTCGCGCCAGACCTCTCCACGATACAAAGTGACGCAGTGAGCCTGCCTGCCTTCAACATGTTGCATTCATTATCACGTACCCGGTGTGGATTCCTGGTTGCCAGTACGGGTCTGGATGCGGTGCTGGAGTTCACACGCGAGGGAGAACTGCTCTGGAGCTGGTGGGCGACCGAGCATGGTTTTGAATTTACGCCCACAGGTGAGCGTCGTGAGCTGGATACTAATGGCGATTATCGCGGTGTGAAATATGGCACGCTGGCGCATACGACGCATGTCAATTCAGTGGCAGAGTTGCCAGATGGTAGTGTGCTCGCCTCCCTTTTCCACCAGGGCATGATCATCAGAATTGAGCGCGAAGATGGCTCATGGCGTCCTGTATTGGAGGGACTGGATCATCCCCATGCAGTGCGCATTCTGGCTGATAATTATTTCACCGTTGCCGACACCGGGCGTGGCAGGGCATTGATGGTCAACCTTAAGAATGGGACAGGCCATATAGAAACAGACGTCTCGGCTGGCACCACCTGGCTGCAAGATTGTGCCTACGACCAGCGCCATGATCGCTGGATTCTTGTGGATGGAAAGAACACGCGTATTACGCTGCGTGCTGGCGTCGCAGGCGAGAAGGTAGTCGATCAGTTCAACCTCGATCCCGAATGGCGTCTGTACGAAGTATTGCCCCTATCATAGATTGTTGCTCTCCTCTTAAGCACGACAACGGCGTCGTGCTCTCTCTCATAATCTGCGGTTTCCTCCTTATACATTAAACTAATGCTAGGCCCCTTGAGTGAGGACCTCAGCAGGATTATACTTGCTGTATTGGGACGACCAGGGAAAGACTTTTTTCTCCTCACGGCTCGACCGATTAAAAAAGATCGTGCTTCCCTGGCG
>WNGD01003668.1_pt1 | contig 15458 bp, 8 predicted proteins | sample 5400671 | NCBI WGS metagenome assembly WNGD01 (sample SAMN13153369, study PRJNA577476) | soil metagenome | isolation source: 40 cm soil or saprolite under grassland replicate 2 | place: USA:California | collected 2016-06-15 | reverse complement strand
CTCGTCGATACCGGCGCGATATAGCTCCGGGCTCAGCTTGGTCACCGTATGATCCCGGTCGTCCACCCAGAACTTTATGATGTCGACTTTCTTCGCGGCCATCTCATCGACGTCCTTCCGCACCTCGGCCTCGCTGGTGACCCAGAAAGGAGCGTTCGAGCGCCCCGGCTCCGGCCCTGTAATGCCGCGTCCCGCAGTGCGGTATCGCGCGGCATTGGGAATCGTTTCCTCCCGCACCTTGTACACCTCATCGCCCGTATCCTGGCCAAGGCTCATTGTTGCGCCAACGCCGTAGTAGGCAAAATGCTGCAATTGATCCACAAGAGCGTCTCGAGTCACAGCGAGGTGCTTGTGGGCATCGATAATCGCCGGTATGACGGTCTTGCCGGTTAGATCCACATGGGCCGCTCCTGCCGGAGCTTTGACCTGTCCTTTTCGGCCAACCGCGGTGAACCGGCCGTTTTCAACGACGAATGCTGAATCCGCCACGGGCGCGCTGCCGTCTCCGGTAATGAGACGCGCCCCTTCGAACACTGTCGCGGACGGCGGCTGCTGCGCCTTAATTACCTGTGTTAAGTAGCCCGCCGCCAAGAACAGAGTGATCAAAAATATTTTCCGACTTACGCATCGCATAGAAACCTCCTCACACGGTTCCCCGAGTCTCGGGACTGGATGCAGTATTATCGTGCAACAGCCGAACGCTGTACAGGGAGCACAATGAAACGCGCTCTCGTTCTTCTCTTGCCGAACATCGCGTCCGTGGTCAACTGACCGGTACGCGGCGCAAATCGCTCGGCAGGATCGCTATCGGTGATGATTCTAGCAGGAGCAAAAGACGCCGTAAATTGAACATTATCCTCATCCGCCGATCGTCATGCACTTTCAGTTGCGTCCGGACCCCCTCGCCAAGTGACGTCGGGCTGATCATGAATGCGGACAATACCCGCCGTTTCGTAGATGTATCGCGACTCTTACCGTGACAAGCTACGTGCTCGCAGACATGCCGGGCGCACTTTGACACAAAATCCGGCTGATCGATTTTCGTCGCGAGCCGGGACTGATCAGCCGGATTTCGTATAATAGGCAACACCAGAAACAACGGGAGGATGTCATGGAACGTACGAATGTTGTCAGCCTGGCCCTCATTGCCGCGCTCGCCGTGTGGAGCAACAGGCCTGCGCATGCAGCCGAGATCACCATTTTGGTCAATCAGGGCGCGCTATCGGGCGTGCGCGATCTGGCGGCCGGCTTCGAGAAGGCGAGTGGGCACAAGGTTGTCATTGATTTCGTCGGCGTCCCGGAGCAGGCCGAAAAGATCAACACCGACGCGCCGGGTGACGTAGTGGTCAATTTCATGCCCGCGTTCGAAGACCTCATCAAGCGCAACAAGGTGGTCGGCAGCGTCGTCGAGTTCGCCCGTGCCGGCAATGGCGTCGCCGTGAAGGCCGGCGCGCCGAAGCCTGACATCAGCACGGCCGAGGGCTTCAAGCAGGCGATGCTCAACGCCAAGTCGATCGGCCACAGCAATGCCGGCACGGGCCCTTACAACACCCGGCTGTTCCAGAAACTCGGCATCTACGACCAGATCAAGGACAAGATCAAAATCATCCAAGGCAAACCGGTTGCGGTCGCAGTCGCTGACGGCGAAGTCGAGATCGGCATCCAGCAGACCAACGTGATCCAGCCGGTCGCCGGCACCCAGTATCTCGGCCCGCTGCCGCCTGACCTTATCGAATACGGCCACTTCGGCGTCGCCGTCCGCAATGTGTCGAAGAATCAGGATGTGGCTCGCGAACTGATCAAGTTCATGACGTCGCCCGAAGCCGCGGCACTGCTGCGTAAGACCGCTATGGAGCCGCCCGAGCGCTGACGGCAGCGCAGGGCATCAGCCCTCAGCCAGGATGCGAAGTGGCACGTGACGCGCAATTAGAGTGAAATCACGATCCGTTGTAAGAAATTCGAGATCATGTCCAATCGCGAGTTGGGTCAAGAACGCGTCGATCGTCGTTATCTGAATTCCCTTCCGTCGGCAGGTTGTTTGTATCGTTGCTGCCTCGATGTGGTCTGTGAGATCGGGGACAATTAGCGGTAAGGCCGAGAAATGTTCAATCAGACGTTCACGCTGTTTGGGTCCGCGGAATCCCTGGAGCAGTTCCTGGACAATGATTCCTGTAGAGAATAAGACGTCCTGGCGTTCAAGACATCGAGCAAGGATTTGAGTTTCTCGGATGTCTGGCGGCGCATCGCGACGAAGTGCCAGCGACCAGACGCTGGTGTCGACGAGGACGTTCACTTTCGTGATCGATCCTTCTTGTAGTCGTAGGTCGCATCCCACTGCAGCTTGCCAAACAGCTTTGCAACCCGTTTCTGCTCATGTCGAGCAACGAATTCTTTCAAGGCTTTCGTGACGGCCGCCTTTTTCGTCTTCTCACCGCTTACACGCAAAGTTCTTTCTAAAAGGTCGGGGTCCAAAGAAAGATTGGTAGCCATGTGTCAGTCTCCACACACAATTCTACACAGGAAGGTCAGTGTCGTGAACCTCTAAAGTGAGGCAACTGTCGACGAATTTGTAGACGTGAAAGCATCCAACTTCAACAGAGTTCAACGAATGTCGGCCCCGAATGAGCAACAGCTTCACCAGAATCAGTTAGAAACGACGGATTCCAACAAGTTTCAATAACCTAACTTGATCTGGTTCGGGACCAGGGGGCCGGAGGTTCAAATCCTCTCGCCTCAAAGCGGGAGCAACGAGGTAGTACCCTGCGAGAGACCACAAACGCGAACTCATGAGCTCACGGACGTGCGGCCGGCCGGATACACAAACTAAGGATTCGTATCCGGAGTTTTGGGGGCATTCGCACTGCGACCCTTGATGGTTCCAAGGACATTGGCAATCGCGGTAACGGCTGCTCCAAGGGTAAGAACATAACCGATCGCGCCTTGAAACAAGTCCTTCTGCGCATAAAACAACCATGCCGCGAGTCCAATGATGGCGGCGATGAGACTGAACTTCAGAGTGCGCCAGGAACTCTGCTGACCCTGCCTTTCCCATTCGGAGATTTCGCGCTGGTCCTGAGCTTTGAGGATAAAACGGCGGAAGCTCTCATTCATAACACGGAACATCGGGAGGGGGCGTATGAAACCTTTTCGCTGAAGCTGCCATATTTCCTTGTCGTTTTTGGAATTTGCCCACCCGTCTTTAGCCAGTTGATACAAAGTAAGCCGCTCGTTTGCGGTCAAGGTGGACCAAAGCAGGGAGTAGTAGTGATCGGTGCGGTCCGCCAGTTCATTGCGGAGCAATAAACCATCGAATAAGGGCACGCCCCGATGCTTCTGAAACAACTCCCGACCGATGCCGCGCAAATATGCCATCGGACTGCATTCGTCCTCGATCCATCGGGCAACTTGCTCCTCTTGAGGGTTACTGAATTTATGCTTCAGTTCTCTGTCGAACGCAGCTTCGTTCTGGTCCAAAAACGTAACCATTCGAAAGGCGCTCATCACCTTGGTCCATCGGACGAGAGATTCCGTTGCGGCTTGCGCGTCAGCTGAAAGAATTCCGGGATCAGCTTCCGAAAGAAAGTAAACGGGATCCACGTAGGAAATGAGCACTACACGGCAGCGGTCCTTGTAGACCAGCCGCTCCAGAAGCCGGAGTCGGCTCTGGTTGTGGAGCTTGTTGTCCAGACCGAAATCGAAGTGGTCCAAGACCACGATCGCATTCTCGTGATAATGTTTGGTTCCCTGATTATCCATTTCAACCCGAAAGTCAATGCGCTGAATTCCTTCCACTGTGGAAATGCGGCCGCTGTTTCCGAAGTGAGGCTCGCTCAACACCAGGTTATTGCCGGAGATGTTATCAATGGTCTGCAAGTTCACACGCTCCAAGGGAACTGGATTCTGACTGTCGGGCGAGAAGATCTTCTTCATCAACTGGAAGAACCAGAGGCCGACTAGGACCCAGAGCGCACCCAACCAGAACCAGCCGCCGACGCCAATGCCAGTCCATTCGGAGAATGTGGAGTCCACGGGATGTTCACTCCCAATCTGGACACGGAAGTATTTGTTCTGAAATTCATTCCATTTGGTGTGAATCGAATTTGAGGAATCGAATTGGAGCATGCGCATTTCGTTTCCTAATTTGTTGGAGGGAAACAGGCGCGTGACCCATGTCAGCCATTCGTCGAACCAATCCTGCATCGATAGCGCATGCTTCTCGCTTTCAGGTGTCGAGTCGTTGGGTGTTGTGAAAGTTTCATCGTTGAAACTCAGAAATGTGAGTTTTATATCGTCGTATCGATCCAGTTTGGAATCCTTTCGAAACTGTGCAATGTTCATCGGCGCTTCAAGCATCTGGTAATAACCGCTGATTCGGTTTGTACGATCGGACAATTCATTGAGGATTGTCAGTTGTCCGTGCTTAGCCGCAAGTTCGCTCGCAGCATCGTGGGAAAATTTGAAGAACCCAAGACATGGAACCAACGTCATCGCAACGAGCAGAGACACCGCAGCAAAGACGTACGTGAACTTGAAGCACGGCTGAAGCCTCTTGCCCCACTTCTCGTTTGCAATCGCCAACCGCTTCTTTTTCAGCAGGAAAATGGTGCCGAGAATTGCGAGCAGCAGAATTCCCGCCGTGAAAGCAAGTAACCTGAGTTCCCATAGACGGAAATAAGATAAGAGGAAAACGGCAATCAATGCGGTGTTCAGAAGGAAAACAAGAGCATATCGGACAGAATTGTTCCGGTGGGGCCAGATGATGTTCGGAGGATACGTCGCACCCCACAACAGATCGAAGAAGGCAATCACCAGAATGGTAATCGTGTAGATACCCATCAGTACCGAGACGATCAGAATAATGGCCAGATTGACCGTGCGGTTGATCTCCGTCTTGTGAAAGACAACGAGCGTCAATGGCTCGGGTCCGAGGTATTTAATTTTGGAAACGAGTGCTCGCCTGTCATCGCCACTGTAAACAATATCCAGGAATTGCTCTGAATCACTGAAGACTGCCGATCGTATTGCCGATTGGTCCTTACATTCTTGGTAAAAGTCTTCCGAAAGATTGCGAAGGGGATTGTCGTGAAACAGCACCGTTCCATTGGGTGCTAGAACCGCATAGCCGAACTCCGGCGGCAGAACCGGGTTCACCAGGGACAGTGGATGAAACACAAGCGCCTGAAGTGTGATTTTCGAATGATTCCTCTTTTCATATGGGGCTGCAATTATAGTTGAAAACAGCCCCGTTGTCGTGGATACGAGCGGATGAAGACTGTACCGGCGGCCATCTAAATCTGCAAGGAGTGGGGCGATCGAACTGCCGGAAGCCACAACATCCTTATAGAAATCGCGATCGTTGACGGGAGTTTGTGGCGTTGATTTCTTGTCCACCGTAAATTTGGCAATTTGCTTTCCATCTTTGTCCGTCCAGAACGCGATATCGAAGTAGGGATAGCCGAGACTCTTCGTGCTCAAAATGTTTGGCTGGGGAGCCCATTCGCCACTCGCAAGTCTTTCAACGTCCGGGTCCTTATCCAAGGCGATTAATTGATCGTAGGCCTTGCTTACTTCCGATTTGACATTCGCCTTGATAGCGACCGATAGCTCTCTCAAATCATGGTCGATAGCTTCAGAGACTTCCGAAGAATACGCCGCGTTGAGCACAATCAGCGTTCCCGATGTGGCGCCAAGGAACATCGAGAGCACCAGCAACCAGCCGTCGGTCCGGCGCAGTCGCTCGGTGCGCCCCATGTAGCTGATCTTCAGAAAAGGCCAAGCGAAACTTCCGGCCGCGGCACACAAGAGGCCAAACCAGATGACAGCTGAGTATGGAAGGGCGAAGCTATCCGAATGGAGGCGATCGGTCCGCCACAGACCACATATAACAAGATCCCCGCTGTCCGTCACGTCGCCTTCGGTTGGAGACAACCGGAAAGGTTGCATGAAAAGTTTGTAATCATCGCCGGCAAGATGAACATCCACAACATTGCTGAATGCCGAAAGCGTCGTAAACGAAGGCTTATCGCGCGGTGGAGCCGGATTTGTATTGCCGGCGACTGGCGGGGTGGCCACTGTCGCCGGAGGCGAAGCAGGCAACAAATTATTGAGGTTGGTGATCTTCTTATCAAGCGAACGTTGAAACAAGACATCGCCACTGGTGTTGGCAATTAAAACGTCAGCGAAGTAGTCCTCTCCAATTCCGGCGATGCGTTTCCGGACGGCGTTGTCGATATGGACACGGCCACCAATTGGAACCTTCTTGAAGGACCGCCCGAAACCTGTCGCTTGAGAGCCGAACTCCACCGAGAAGGAATTCGCCGTCTCCGTCAGTTTGTTCATTACCAATTCAGTGGATGCTATCCATAGATCGGGAAGAAAGTCCTCGAGATACTTCGTGTAGACCGATTTGGGGTCTGGTTTCTCATCAGACGCTTTATTTGCAGTGCTCACCGTCTTGCTGACGGAGTCGACGAAGGAATCGAGTTGACGGCCCACAGCGGCAAGCAGTCCGAAACCATGTTCGGTGAGATACGCTTCCCGCGACGTAACGTAGTAGCGCTGATAGATCGCAAAGGGAACTAAGAGCACAAGCCACGTGACAAGGGGAACAATCAGGCTGTTGAATCGTCCCGAGGACTTTGGCACGGTGCCTCCAGATAGCGAGCCACGATTTCACAAAACGAATTCGGAGAATCCAGCCCGCGCCAGTTAGGGGCGATGGCATTATCGATTCCGGCGAGTTACAGGCTATAGCCCTAAAGCAGCTCGCGTGGAGGGGCCAACAACCCCATCGTCTTTTAGTTGTTTTGATTGTTGGAACTTCTTGACGAGGACCTCCGTGAAGGGGCCAAATAGACCATCTTTACTGTTGGTGAAACCCGCGCTATTCAGAGCTTCCTGAACCCGGTGTACCTCCTCGCCACGCATGTAAGGCGTGGTCAATCGGAGAACCGGCCGCACCGGGGGATCACTTTGATCTATTGCCGCTGCACGAACGATAGTTATAGGACCTTGTAAACCGTCCTCTGTGATTGTGACTCCGTGCACACTTATGGGCAGAGGTAATTCCCATGCCCCCTCGTCGATTAACTTGTTGAACGAATCCATCCTATAAACGGTCTTTGGCAACGGATCGCTGAGTCCCAACAGCCATTTCTTTCGCGCTTCGACATACTGCTTCACCCATGCGCGTTCATCCACTCCGGCCTGTCCGACGCTGACGCCGATCTGGGGCCGAATCCTGCCGCTGTGAACGTAGCTATCGTAAACAACGGCCTGTCCGAGTGGAAGAGTCACGTCTTTTGCCGCAGCGGCTCTGCAGGCAGGATTAAAATAGATACGATCGAAAAATAGATCTTGTTCGGCTTGCATGGCCGGATCGTCCCCCGCGTCTCGCAGTAATTGCCGAAGTTGGACATTGGAATCCAACGCAAAATTGTTGGCGGCGAGATCGTCGAGGAATGGCTGGAAATCGGTGGCGCGAGCCGCATCGGGCCGATCACAATAACCTTTGATCAGCAGAAAAAGGTTTCCGCTGCCAAGCGTGGTCTGGCTCCGTCCATAGGTCAGGTGGCCGGCATCTCCTTTCAGGACAGTCACGGATCCGTAATCTCCGGCGACGCGTCCCGTTTCGAAAATATTGACGATGGCTTTTACGGTCTGCTCTTGCTGCTCTGTCACGATGATCTCCTATTTCAATTCAAAACCAATTTCGGATCGTTGGCCATCCAGGTTCTGTATCGAGAAATTCTTCTTTCCCGGCGTTTTGAACCACTGTTGGTACAACCGGAAGTCGGAGTCCTGGAGTCTACCGGCATCAATGGTGAGTCTTAAAACAACAGCAAGATTCGGATCGTCCGGTTCGCGAATTGCTATTTCCGGAAGGTTCTCGCCATTAGCATCGGGGTTGGGCAATAACATTCTGAATGGCAAACCGACGCCGCCGATCGAAATGAGTCCCCTATTGGACAAATTGCGGCCACGCAGTTCAATGACACGCACCAACGAAAAAACGTTACTGTCTTTAGGCGCCAGAACACTCATCCCGGATAAAACGGCAGCGTTCAAATCATGAAGAGCTCCCGTGGCTTTCTGTGCAATCTCGGCGGCGCGCTGGGCATCCGGCTGCGAGCCTGGCAAGGCAAAAGCGTCCGATGTTGCTTTTGCGTGCTTTTCCGCTTCCGCCACGAAACCTGCCAATTTCGGTACAGCGGCCTGCGCATCGGCTATGGTCTTGGCCTGGGACACCAAGGCAGTACCATCGGTCAACGCCTTAACGGCCGCTTGCGCGTTCAGCGGAATATTTGTGAACGACTTTAAAACAGTTGTCGCCTGATTCACAGGATCCGAGAGGTTCGGTGGTGCGGGGGGTGGAAGTGCTGATGCCTTACTCAGGGTATCGTCCGATTCCTGGGGGCTGACTTGAATGTCGTTAAGAAGCGGACCTCCCTTGCGAGCCAGCTTTCCGCCAAGATAGCCGAGAGAACTGAGTCCCATCATATACAGGATGCCGGTTGGGACCGGATCCAGGTCTTTGATGAATCCAGGTTCGTGTCCCAGCACCGCCATGCAAAATACGGCTACCCCAAGGATCGTCCAGACGAGCATCTGAACGCGGTCCGGGGCAGCCGCGCCTCCGCTGGTGACGAGATCGCCGAGACTTGGCTCCTCCGCGCCGCCTCCTTTCGGTCCTTGAACGCCGCTCGCGATTACCGCTCCTACCGACGTTCCCGCTCCAATCCCAATGATCGCCGGGAGACCTCCGGGCATATCCGGCCATGATTGACCCTGCACCAACATCTTTCCGATAACCAGGTAGGAATAGCCAAATAGAGCGGCCGCAGTCCACCAGTAGAATTGAAATTTCGAAAGACTGTAAGTATTCGTCTCCTGATCCAGAAAGAGAATCTTAATGACGTTATACTTGCCGGGGTCCTTTTGAGTGCTTTTCAGAATTCGAACCAACAACAGCACCATCAGCGCAAACGAAAGCGCAATGAGGCCAGAAATGATTCCTACGGACGCAGTTCTCCATTGGTAGAACCGAAAAGGCCAGGTTTGAGTCGGAGCCAGGCCGGCCTGCGTGACTGCTAAGCGAAGTACGTTGCTATCGGGAACCGGTATCCCGCACAACTCGATACGTCCTTGATCGACCACGTGTCCATGTGTAAGGTTTTGCCGTTCCAGTGGACTTTTCGAACCCACAGTATTCAGGTCCGTTCTGGAGCAGTCATTGTCCCATTGCACCGGCCAGGGTTTATCATCCAGCAAGATTGTGTTCTCGCCTTCTTGCGTACCGGTCAGGAATCCAGTGCCATTCAACGTCAACCGCACAGTGTTCTGCGAAACAGCATTGCCGGAGCTATCTTTTGCAGAAACCTTCTCCCCTTCGTATGTGCCGGGCGGATCGAACTGAAAGAGTTTCAGAACTCGGTCTGGTGTGACGGTCAAAGTGCCGCACGAAATCTCCTTTTTGTCCTTGTCGGGTGTCAGACTCACCGTGTAATTACCGGAATTGAGCGTCCGTGGGACCTGCCCGATTTTAGGATCCTTGTCGAGAGCGACGGTACTTGTAGGCGTCTCCCCGGGATTGCTCCCTTTAAACGCCAATGTGCCCAGAGGGGCGCTCACGCCAGTCACGGTGACAGTGAGTGGGTCTCCTTTCATTGCTGTCTTGGGGTTCAATGCACATTCCTGCGCATGGAGATTCCCGGCTGCCAGCATGGTCATGAAAGCCAATGTTGCTATCCGCATCCTCTACTCCTCGCGTCTGAGTGGAGCCCTGCCGCAATGCGGCGAGGGCCGGTGTTTATAAACTCACAGTGCGACAACGCGGTCTGCAAACGCCAGGTCATCTGGCCTTACCTTTCCATCTGAAAGGAGCTTGTCCGCATCAAACTTGCTATTGGATTTCAGGAACTCCAGATTGAGCATGGCGTTGGTCTCCGCAACCTCCGCCGCACGGACTGGATCCAACGCTCGCGAAGCATCGAGAAAGACCCTGGTTCCCAGGGCTTGTATGCCTGGTCCCAATAATGATGTGATATTCGAGTTGAACGCTTCGGTCAGCTTGGCTCCAAACTTTTCGAGAGCCATGACCGCATCGGAGGGCTTGTCGTTATGCAGCGCTGCTATCTGCAAGCCACCCTCGAATGCGTGCTTGATTACTTCAGCCTCAGAGAAGAACAGGCTATTCAAGACTGGATCATCGGCATTAATTGAAGCGAGAATTTGTGCCGCGTCTTTCTGTCTAAAGAACTGCGCATCCGAATCACCCGCCAATACGTCTTCTGCCCGAGCCAGCAGGACCTTCATTCTGTCCAGGGTTTGCATCTTGTCCAGCATGTTTCGCCGTTCTTTGCGATCGACGAAGTCCCAGAAGGGGAAATCGGATTTGCCGGTGACTCTTTCCGCCCGTGGAATAATCGCGCAATATGCGATCACCATTTGCGCCGTGGCTATCGCATTCGTGTACGCTTCCGGATTCGAGAACACGCACTCGTGAATATTGCGTTTCAGGGAGAACTGAATTGCGTTCGACACGTCGACATAAACATCGGCTTTTCTATCTGTGGGCAGGGTCAACCACGCATGTCCCGCGTTCGATGCCGCAGCGTTGGATAGAGAAATCTGTAGCGAAATCAAGCCGTTGCCCAGGACATTGGGACCATTTGGTAGAACCTCCTCGGCATGACGGTCCAGGAAATCCAGGAAGGCCGGAATATTCGGAATCTCGCTTTTGAAAAAAGTCAGCGCCGCAGGCCCAACCTGAGCACGGACATGCTTGAGTTTCATGTCGCGCTTGGCGAATAGAATGGTGTAGTTCATTTCAAGAGAATCCTGGTGGAGGCGGACTCCCGTACCGTCCGGATTTGATTTCGACAGTCCGGCTACAAGCGATAGGGTGCTCTTCCGCTGATTGCTTGCCGTCACCGTGTCGGAAGACTTCGACTTGAACAAGAGACCGCCACTGTTCGGCGCGGCCTCAACCGATGCGAGAGATTCGTTGAGATGAGACTGCGAGAAATTGAGGAACGGCAGGCTGACATCGATGTGCGTTTGGCGTTTTACACCATGCGAAAGTTTACCTGCGGCGATACTCACCTGAGGTGGCTGGTTTGCCAGGAGAACGTCGAACTGACCTCGAACGGCTTGCTGAAAGAAATTAGAAACTGACGCCCCATCATGACTGAAATCGAACGTGGCATCCAGAAGGGCATGGTCGGTTGTCGTGGATTGGAAAGCCGCGTTCAAAGAGAAATTGTATTTACGATGCAGAGCCTCGAGCGCCTTCTCATAATATTCCTCGCGTTTCTCCATCAGGAGATTCACAGTCTTGCGGACTTTGTCCAAATCCTTCAAAACGATATTGTCCTGTCCGAGGAAGTTCGAAAGCTTACGCTTCAGAAGAGCATCCAGGTTGGCGAAATCCGTCTCGCTGACAACATCGAGAATTTTGTTCAGGTGAAGCTGCGTTTCGACGAACGTCTGAAACTTCTGCAGTGTTTCCTCCACCGTACTTCCGTCAAGCACTGCACTGGCCTTCTTTCCGATGTCATTTACTTCTTTGATGGGCTTGGCCAAAAGGCCCAGTACATGGTCATCCGCGACCGATTCCAGGAGACGTCCGACAGGCGTATGAAAAAAATCGATGCGGTTGAGTTGAGTATCCAGCAGTGTACGTAACTGGTCGCTATCGATCGTGCTCAGACGATTGGCGATATTCCGTACTTCAGTCAGGTCGACCTTTTCCTCGACCAGCTTTAGAATTGTCGAAGAAACAGTATGGGGTAGTTCATGCCATTTCTGAATGAACGAAACTGCCCTGTCATGAACTGCATCAAACTCCTCCTGAAGCTTATCCGATGTGACGCCCGCAAGGTCTGCGATCAGATTCTCCGCCCCGTCAACACCTGCGTTTGCCAGCAGATCGGAAAGCTTGGTTTCCGGATTTGTCCATTTCTCGATGACTTGGATATCTTTCAGGATCTGCTGGCCGTGTGTATCGAAAACAGCAGATATGAAGTCGTCAATTTTGCCGGGCAGCAGTTTATCGACCGCTTCAATGCCGAGGCTTGCGTCCAGTGAGAGATCGAACTCGCGCGTCTTCAGGCGAAAGAATCGAAGACGGAGATTCTTTTCATCGGAATCCCGGCTGACGACTATGGCGCAACGCCCGCTGGCAGAGAAGCCGATAGCGGCGTTGATTCCCATCTGTAATCGGAGGCCGATATCTCCGGTAAGCCCGCCAAGTTTGGCTTCTCGGACCCAATTGAAGTCGTACCCTAACTGCGCCCCCAGTTTCACACCGAATCCGCCGATAACTTCCGCGATGAGCCACGTGCCCGGTGCTACCTGGTCAATTGATGTAATCTGGCGTGGCAGCATCCAACTATCGACGATTTCCTGAATTACAACTCGGGCCCCTGTGGTGTCGGGCAGACGGCGTATAACCGCAAAGAGTCCTTCTTTATTGCCGGACACATTGAGCGTTGCGGTCCCCACCGCGCCGAGAGCCAAAGCGCCATTCGCCTTTCCTTCGGCTGAGAATCCCCATCGCAATACTCCGAACAGAGAACTGGCGTCACTTCCGAACCCCAAAGCTTCAAGCGAGAAGTCATCTGCTTTCTCTCCGAGTTTTCGCAGAAGTGAATTTCCGTTTCGATACACACCGAGGCCGGCAAAGGCACTCGCCGTGGCTGTGAAACTAACCTTGTCGCTTCCACGTCCGAACTCAATCGGAGCGCTGGTGCTTGCCTCCAGGCCAATTTCGGCCAATTCGATGTCACGCGGTGGGAACGCATCGGATTCAGATTGAAGAACGGCTAGCACATCAGGCTGAAGATCACCCGAGACCCGTAGCCCGAGGGATGCCCCCTGATTTAGAAGTGAGAGATTTCTCTTAAAATTGAACTCCTTTGGTCCGGCAGCGGGTGCTGGAGATGACATTACGATGATCCTTTCACGGTTGAACCATTTGAATCGCTCTGAAAAAAAATTGTACCCGCCGCAAGTTTGCATGCTCTTGCGGTGGCTTCGATCTGACGATGTTGTTGAAATTGGCGGCCCATATACTGACGATGAGAAAAACTCAAATAACATTTCAATGATTGTGCGGAGAACTGAACGCAGGGGCAGCTTGAACATAGGTATTCCAGGAAGAGCTTCAATTTGCAATTGACGCTGAAGCGCTTTGAATTCAATTCCCACGTCGTTAACGTGTGCTGTCCTGTATTACTTTCTTGAGCCGCACCGTTAGGACAAGTTCGTCCAATAAATAGTTGAGGGCGTCGACGCGGTTGTGCCGAAATCGATGGAATACGCTTTTCCTTACAAAAAGTTTCGATCCGAGAATTGCGTGGCAGGAGTGAAACGTTTTCTTGGTGACAGTCATAGTACTTGGAAGAGGAGCCGTTCATGCGAGCCATGGGTTTAGGTTTTTGGCGGCCCGAGAGAGAGGAAAGCGATGAACATGCAAGCCAGTGGGACCATGGTCGGCACTGGGCTAAAAGATCGCAGCCGTCAAGGAGTTTGCGGTCAGAGTTGCGCGTGCAAACTGCAATGTACTCGTTACTGGGGAGACCGGAACAGGAAAGGAGTTGATAGCCCGGTTGATCCACTCGCTCAGTCTGCGTGCCAAATCTCCTCTGGTGTGCTTCAATTGTGCCGCGATTCCAGACGCTCTCCTCGAAGCCGAGCTCTTCGGGCACGAGAAGGGCGCCTATACAGGGGGCTTGGCAGCGGAGCGAAGGGCGAATCGGCGAATCGCATTCCGGTACGTTATTCCTCGACGAGATCGGGGAAATGAGCCTCTCTGCACAGGCTAAGGTGCTTCGATCCATCGAGTCCGGACAGATTCAACGGCTCGGGGCCAAGGGAACTACTCCGGTCGATATCCGCCTTGTTGCCGCAACAAACCAGGATTTGGAAGGGATGGTCCGCGAGGGGCGGTTTCGCAAAGATCTTTATTTCCGATTGAACGTGGCTCGTATCGCACTGCCTCCTCTTCGGGAAAGATCGGATGACATTTTCGAACTGGCGGAATATTTCCTAAGAACTCTTTTTACCGCCAATTCAAGGACGCCCTTAGGTTTCTCGCCGCAGGTCAAGGAAGGATTCCTTCGCTATTCGTGGCCGGGCAACATTCGCGAACTGAAGAATGTTGTTGAAGTCGCGTTGGTGCACGAACCGTACCCTCTCGTTGAACTGAATCACATTCCCAAAGAGATTTGGCCGTAAAGCTTGCTCTCGATAGATTGGGCTGTCCAGACCAGAAACTCCATCGGTCGGAAAAACCAGGCGCATGGTTATGCACGCAATAATTCGTGATACTCGGTTTCGACAATTGCGCAACCGCTGATTTTGCACGGGAAACCAAGTTAGAGGGCCGGTGTTACTGGCTACAGGCGGACGAACGCGCATTGGAACTCAAGAACAGCCTGATAGGCGAGCCTCCGATTGATCCGGCTCCTCTCCAGGTGGCCGCAAACGAACTGCTTCCGCGTTTGTTAGACGGATTGTTAAAGCGGCATAGGTGACAGCCCGTCGATCACCGCGTAAGCCCTCGACGATTCCTTCGATTCGCTCTCGTCGCTTTTGGAGTACATTTAACAGTAACGCGACTAGGAGGCCGGAGGTCCAAATCCTGCTTCTCCCTTAAACTCGATACGTGCGTAAGTGCCAGTCACTTGTCCTCAACCGTTCGCGATTATGATGCGGCCTGCAAGAGGTTCCTTACGGGGACTTATCAACTGCTCTGGCCAACTCGTCTCGAATAGAGACAGCAGTATGCATGGATGCCCAACCTATTTACACAGAGATTTCAATTTCTCGCGGTCCGCGATCACGCTTGGGCTGCTTTATCGGCGGTAGCGTTGCCGGTTTGTTGTCGATTGGCTAAGTTATTGATTAAATGAGCCGTGAAGGAATCGAACCTTCAACCTACTGATTAAGAGTACTTAGGGCTGCCTCAAAAATGACTGTGCAGAATTTTCTGACATCGGTGATGGCTGAACGCACATCTTTGTTAGGTATTGCGCATCGGCGATTGCGTATATCGAAACCGCGGGGAGGCTTCCGCTGTTATGCAATCAGCAACGACCGACACGCAACCGCCAACAAAAATGTGCATTGAGCCAGTACCTATAACCCGACAGTGTGCGCAGTTATTTTTGCGTTAGCCCTTAGGGCGCTGCGGTCGCAACGGGCTGCCTGTCGCCGGCACTTCGCTGCCAACTCGAAGCACGGACCGTAGTCGTTCCGCCCGGTGCTCTTACACTCCGAAACGCCGGTCTCAAGGGTGGAAGGGTTCCGCGTAGGTTTTGCGGAGCAGCGGCGCGGCCTCCGGCGAAATCATGAACCGGATCATCGCGCGCGCGGCCTCCGGCTCCTTCGAGTTCGTCAATAGACCAACACTCGATGGGCATGGCTTGTTCAGAAAGCCGGGCAAGGGCCCGACA